>ENA-ORBV01000730-ORBV01000730.1-microbial-mat-metagenome-genome-assembly--contig:-NODE-730-length-74552-cov-6.302115_pt1 | contig 74552 bp, 66 predicted proteins | sample MGYA00237777_ERZ505514 | MGnify/ENA primary metagenome ERZ505514 (study PRJEB26160, sample SAMN06269048) | microbial mat metagenome | isolation source: Oligotrophic lake microbial mat | place...
ACTCGTACGTTTTCCCGGTGCGAGAACAGTTCGCCTAGCTTCAGTTCGGACGTTCGGCGCTTCTGGTAGTCGTGCATTGACACGGTTTATTCTATGCCCCGTGGCCAAAGAGTGCTTCGATTCGCTGTTGAAGGCGCTTCTGAAAATCGGGTTCCTGACCCAGTTTCCATCCGACGCCGGGTATTCCGTGGCCACCGGTTGCAACGTGCCAAAGCGGGCTGCCTTCGGCCGCACGAGGCGGCAATCCAGCAAGACTGAGCAGCCGACCCATCAAGTCTTCACGGGCGCGACCCGATCCATCCAAACCGTGTGCGCGACACGCAGCGCGCAACTCGTCGCGGCGAAGACGGCGCAGGATCTCCGGCAGATCCAAACCGGCGAGATTGGTGACAGACGCAATTTGTGCGTCCTTCGTCGCCGATGGCGGGAACGTGATGCCAAGATCGCGACCGAGATCCGTCAACCGACCCTTGTTTAGCGTCCCCAAGACGCTGCTCCTGCACACCACGGCCTCCACGGTGCGCCATGGTATCAAAAGAACCCGCCGCGCCGGGTTCCGATCTTTTCGGAAAAACGTAGTCGCTGCGACCTTGATCGACTATTTTGCTGCTGGGGACCGCACCATGGAAAAAAAGAGTAGTCCTCCCCAGCCCCCGAAACGCAAAAGCCGCCGCAGCCCCCCGCCGACGACGGCGACGGACGATGGCGCGGCCGAGCACGACGGCAGCGACAAGCGGTTCCCCATCGTGGGTATCGGGGCATCGGCCGGTGGGCTGGAGGCGTTCATCGAGCTGCTCCGAGCTCTGCCGATCGACACCGGCATGGGATTCGTGTTCATTCAGCACCTCGATCCGGACCACGAAAGCGCGCTGACGCAGATTCTCTCTCGTGCCACGTCGCTTCCGGTGCACGAGATCACGAACGATGAGCGGGTACTGGCCAACCACGTCTACGTGATTCCACGTGACTCGACTTTGAGCATTGCCGGGGGCGTGTTGAAGCTTCATCCGCGCCCTCGGGAACGCACGCCGCATCGGCCAATTGATTCCTTCTTCGAGTCGCTCGCGCAGGACCAGCTCGAGCGGGCCGTGGGGGTGGTGCTGTCCGGCACGGCGAACGACGGCATGATGGGCCTCGAAATGATCAAGGCCGAGGGCGGAATCACTTTTGCGCAGGATGATTCCAGCAAATACGACTCAATGCCCCGGAGCGCCATTGCCGCAGGCTGCGTGGATCTCGTTCTTTCGCCGGCCGAGATTGCGAAAGAACTGGCGCGGGTAGCGAAGCATCCTTATGTCGTCGGGCAACCGCTAGAAATCTCGGCCGCCACGGCAGATGCCGAAGCGGAGACGCCGGCACTGGAGGATGATGAGGCCGGTACCCGAAGTCCCGTGGACGGTTACAAGAGGGTCCTGCTCCTGCTGCGAAACCATACCGGCGTCGATTTTTCGTACTACCGATCGAGCACCATCCGGCGGCGCATCGCTCGGCGGTTGGTGGTCAACAGGCTCGACACGCTCTCGGACTACGCTCAGTTTCTTCGCGGTAACGCCAAGGAGCTGGACGCCCTCTACGCAGACGTGCTCATCCATGTAACGAGCTTCTTCCGGAACCCGGAAACGTTTGATTTTCTCCAGCACAAGATTCTGCCTGAACTCTTAAAACAGCGCGGCGACGATCCGCTGCGCTGCTGGGTGCTTGGCTGCTCCTCGGGACAGGAAGCGTATTCCATCGCCATCGCATTCCTGGAAGCGGCAGAGAAGGCGCCCCGCATGCGCAAGCTCCAGGTTTTTGCCACCGACCTCAACGAGGCACAGCTACAGAAGGCCCGCCTCGGGTTGTACCCCAAGGACCTCATCCAGGATTTATCGCCCGAGCGCTTGCGCCGGTTCTTTTTCGAGGAGAATGGCGGCTACCGCGTCTGCAAGACGTTGCGCGAGATGGTGGTTTTCGCGCGGCAAAACCTCATCGCCGACCCGCCTTTTTCGCGCATGGACCTCATCAGTTGTCGCAACCTGCTCATTTATCTCGAACCCAGCTTGCAACAGAAGGCGATCCCCACGTTTCACTACGCGCTCAAGCCCCACGGGTTCCTGCTTCTCGGCGCATCGGAATCCGTCAGCGGCTTCACCGAGCTTTTTGATCCGGTGGACAAAAAGCACAAAATCTATATCAAGAAGGCGGGGGCGATCCCGGCATTTCATCTGCCGGTTCGGCAAAAACACGACGATAACCCGCCCGAACCGCGGCCGCCTCTTCTGGAGAGCAAGACCACGGATGCGGGCCTGCCGCAAGGCGCACGCGGCGAGCTCAATGCACAACGCGAGGCCGACCGCATCACGGTCAACACCTTCGCGCCGCCGGCAGTGCTTGTGAATGCCGAGTTGCAGGTATTGCAATTCCGCGGATCGACCGGAGCGTTCCTCGAAATGCCTACCGGCAAGGCGAGCTTCGACGTGCTGAAATTGGCACGAGAAGGCCTGATGCTGCCGCTGCGCAGCACGATAAGCCAAGCCCAGAAAGGAAACACGACCGCGCGCAAGGACGACATTCGTATCACTCGCGATGGCAAGACGCGCACCGTGAGCCTGGAAGTCATACCGCTGAAGAATCTGCGCGAGCCCTGCTTTCTGATCGTCTTTGAAGAAAGCGAGAAGGCGCGCGCGGGCCGTGCGTCGATTGAAACGCAGCCGACTCGCGCCAACCGCCTGCGTGGGCGCGAAAAGTCAGACCGCATCGCCGAGCTCGAAGCGGAGCTTGCCCAGACGCGCGAATACCTCCAGTCGATGCAGGAACAGCACGAGGCGGCCAACGAGGAGCTTCAGTCCGCCAACGAGGAAGTCCAGTCCGCCAACGAGGAGATGCAAAGCGTCAATGAGGAGATGGAGACGTCCAAAGAAGAGCTGGAGTCGACCAACGAAGAGCTCACCACCGTCAACGAGGAGATGGCGAATCGAAACGTCGAGCTTAACGGCCTCAACAACGACCTCACCAATCTACAGAACTCGACCAAGCTCGCCATCGTGCTGCTCGGGCGCGATCTGACCATTCGCCATTTCACCCCTCAGGCGGAAAAGCAATTTACCCTTCAAGTCTCCGACAGGGGACGGTCGATTCGCCACATTCAGCACAACCTCGTCCATGACGACGACGCCGAGACCAGGCTCGACCTGGAGAGCCTCGCTGCCGAAGTCATCTCGAGCGTGCGCGAGCAGGAACATCAGGTGCACGACCAAGGGGGTCGTTGGTATTCGGTGGATATTCGCCCCTACATCACGACCGACGGCAAGATAGACGGCGCGGTACTGGTTTGGGCGGACATTACCGACCGCCAGCGAACGGCTGAGATCGCCACACACCTGGCCGCAATCGTTTCGTTCTCGAGCGATGCCATCATCAGCGCGGACCTTTCGGGCACCATCAAGAGCTGGAACAATGGGGCGCAGCGCCTCTTCGGATACAGTGCGGAAGAAGCGATCGGACAGCCCGTGACGCTGCTGGTCCCTCCCGATCGCCTGAAGGATGAGCCGCAACTGGATCGCCGTGGGCGCGACGAAGCCGTTGAACGCTATGAAACCGTGCGCCAGCGCAAGGATGGCAGTCTCGTTGACGTTTCTTTGACCGTGTCGCCGATGCGAGACGCCAACGGTCACGTCGTCGGCGCCTCGAGAATCTCCCGCGACATCACGGACCGCAAACGCCTGGAAGATGCGTTCCGGAAACACAATATGGAGCTTACGGAGGGTGACGAACGGAAAAACGAGTTTCTCTCCATGCTAGGTCATGAGCTCCGCAACCCGCTGTCCGTGCTTGTTCACGCCGTCGAGCTCATGGGCAAGTCGCCGGACGAACCGGCTCGGTCGAAGGATCTACGCGGGATGGTGCTCAGGCAGACCCAGCGCATCGGTGCCGTGCTCGACCAGCTTCTCGATATTGCGCGCGTGGTTTCCGGAAAGATTGTGCTCGTGAATGAGCGCGTCGATCTGGCGGACGTCGTTCGAGCGGGCGTTGAAACGGTGCGGTTCGTCGCGGACCACCAGAAGCAGACGCTCTCCCTGACGCTGCCGTCCGAACCGAACACGTTCGTGATCGGCGACCCGCTCCGGCTGACCCAGGTGGTGGAAAACCTTCTGACCAACGCCATGAAGTACACCAACAACGGCGGACAGATCGGCGTGGCGCTTGAGTTGGACAAGGACAATGCCCGCATCATCGTCAAAGACAACGGGGTAGGCATGACGGCCGAGTTTATTCCCCATGCCTTCGACGTATTCACGCAGGCTCAGCGTTCGCTGGACCGTTCCAAAGGTGGCTTGGGGATAGGGTTGGCGATGGTGCGGCGCTTGATTGAGATGCACGGAGGACAGGTCTCCGCCTCGAGCCCCGGTGCGGGCCTCGGCAGCGAGTTCGTCGTGACGCTCCCTCGCCTGCTCAATGCGGAGGCGGTCGAGCAACTCGAACCCGCACCCGCACCCGCACAAATTGAACCTCCGAAGATCCATTCTCGCCGGATCCTTGTGGTCGACGACGAAGAGGATATGGCCGAGTTGTTCGCCAGCATTCTCGAACAGGACGGCCATCAGACCCTCGCCGTCACGGATGGGTTTGCCGCACAAGCAGCCATCCGCACCTTTGATCCTGAGGTCGTGCTGCTCGACATCGGCCTCCCCCAGATGGACGGGTATGAGGTCGCAAAAAAGATCCGAGAGGAGCATGGCGAAAAGAAGATTTTGCTGATTGCCGTGACCGGGTATCAGAAAGACGCCGCTCGGCTGACACAGGCCGGCTTCGACCAACACCTCATCAAGCCGCCCAATCTGGAGAAGCTATCGGCGATGCTCTCTGCGTGGGACACCGGGGGACAGTCGCCCCCATGACGAAGACCAAGCATCCCAGGACCGAGTTTCCTATCGTTTGTGTGGGCGGATCGGCCGGGGGCCTCGACGCCTATATCCGTTTGCTACGTCATCTGCCGGCCGACATGGGCGTGGCTGTCGTCATCGTGAATCACCTCAGAACCGTGGCCACCCGGCTTCACGAAATTCTCCCGAACTACACGAAGATGCCAGTTGAACTCATCACGGATCGGTTGATCATCGAACCGAATCACGTGTTCATCATCCCGGAACAGCGTGACTTGCACGTGGTGGACGGAGCGTTTCGACTGAAGCCGATATCAAAGCCCCGCGGATGGCCCGACGTGATTACGGTCTTCCTTCATTCCTTGACGGAGCACTGGGACGGCAAGCTCATCGCTGTCATTGTCTCTGGCTATGATGGCGATGGGGCCGCGGCGCTGTGCGGCATCAAGGAAGTGGGCGGCATTACGATCGCGCAATCGCCCGACACCGCCGCCATGCCGGACATGCCCGAGAGCGCCATCGCAAGCGGTTGTATCGACTTCGTTCTATCGCCCGAGGAGATCGCTCGCGAAATCGCAAGAATCGCAGCGTTGGAAACAACCGAGCCGTAGCCCGTTACCGAACGGTTACCAAGATACGTCGACCCTGCGTGGGCCCATGCCATACGTGGCGCTTGCGGCGTTCCACTGCTTTACGTTGGGGCTTTTGCGTCGAAACCCGTTGGAACACGGTTTGCATGATCGCACCAACATGGATACACAAAACAAGGACCCCAATATGAAACAACAACACACCGAGCAACGTGAAGGCCCGATGGCACGATCAATTGAAAAGCAAACGTCGAAAATACCATCCGACTGGTTTCTGTGGTCGGCACTCGGATCGATCGGCATTTCGCTGGGATTCGTGCTGGCTGGAAGAAAGGAGGTCGGCAATTTCGTCGGCCAGTGGGCGCCCACCTTCCTGCTCCTTGGTCTCTACAACAAGGTAGTGAAGGTGGCCGGCCACGACAAGTTCGACTCCAGTCTGACGCATTGACATCACCCACAACGACATTGCCGACCTCGTGATCGAGCGCGACCGAGGTCGGCTGTCCCGTTAGGGTGCGAGGATGCCGAACAGGTGGGTGTTGTCGGAAACGCGTAATACGGATTCATGCGCGGCACCGGTCGCAAAGACGTCGACGGGGATCGCGGTGTGCGAGGTGGTGGTGTAGTGATGGCTCGGCAAGTTCACATCCGTCGACGCATCGGTCGACGCATCCAGTACAAGCCCACCGGTTTCGTGATCCGAAGTGACGATGATGAGCGTGTCGGTCCTATTGCCCATCCACACCATGGCTTCGGCAACCGCCTCGTCCAATTCCAAAATGGCGGCCACCACCCCGTCCAAATTGTTGGCGTGACCGTGTGTGTCGGTTGCCTCGGTCTCCACCAGCAAGAAAAAGCCCGCTTTTCCACGTGACATAAATCCCAACGCGGCCCGCGTCAGCTCAGGCAGCCGGGGTCGGGTCACGTCAAAGAGCCATGCGACGTGATCTGCGCCGGGGGATCGCACGGCCATCTCGGCTTCGGAGTCAATTGAGATGTAACCCGCGGTCTCGGCTTGGACCCGGCCCAATTCGAAAGAAGCCCCGCCCGCCATCAAATCGGGGCGGGTCCCGCGCAGGTAATCGGCGGCCACGCCAGCCTGGTCGAATCGGGAGGCTTGATGGGCGACAAAGGCAGAGGGGGTCGCGTCGACAAGCGGCGTATCGACCGTTGCCACACCCACCGGCGCACCCGTCCGTTGCCGCAGCTCAAGCGCGGTCACGAGGGGACGTCCATTTCCCGGGAGCGCCACCCCGAGCGTGTAGGGCGTCACCTTGTGACCGGTCGCGATGGCCGTGGCCGCAGCGCCCGAATCGGACACCACGCCACCCGCGGCCTCTGTCGACATCAACACGTGGGTCGGGAAGCGATCGAAGTGCAGCGGCGCCTGTTTTACCAACCTTGCGGCCTGTAATTGCGCGGGGCCAGCCCCATCCAGAATGAAGAGAAGCACGTTGTAGCGCGGTGGGCCAGCATCGCCCGAACGCAACAAACCGCCTTCCAAACCAGCGTGATTGTAAACGGTCGGTGGCCGATCGCCGGCGCAGCCGAGCGCACCCGATCCCAGCAATCCGAACAACAATTTGATGATTCGAATGGTGCCGGGCGCACCCATCCCATCGTGCGAAGGATATCGGGCTGGCGACTTGTGGAACAACTTTGCAAGAATACCGTAACTATTTACGATCGTCGCGGTTCCGATTGGCGTCTAGTGGCTGGAGCGCAATGTCAACGTCCGCAACCGTTCTGACCGACACCCTGCATGGGTTCGAGCAGGCCGACGCCAACCGGATTGGCGAGCGGGCACTTTTGCGTCGATACGACTCCAAATTTCTTCTGCCGCAGGATGCATTTTGTCCATGGCTCAAGTCGCTGCAGCCCCACTATACGATTCTGTTGGCAGCGCAGAGCCCCATCGCGAATTACCGAACCGTGTATTTCGACACGCCCGAGCGGACGAGTTACCACGATCACGCGCGCGGTCGGAGACCTCGAACCAAGATTCGCATCCGACACTACGCCGAGCGCCACCTGAGTTTCCTCGAAATCAAGACCAAGACCAACCACGGACAAACCGTGAAAGCCCGGCAGAAACGCGCGTTCAATGACGAGACGCTGGCGGTTGCCGACCATGCCTTTGTCGCTGGCCTCATCCGCATCGATCCACTGAGTCTTTCGCCCAGTCTCGTCACCGACTTTCGCCGAATCACCCTGCTTGCCCGCGAACGCGACGAACGTGTGACGGTTGATCTCGACATGTCCTTCGAGCAACGGGGAGACAGACAATTTTTCCCGCCCGTGGCGCTGGTCGAGATCAAACAGGGGCGCTTCACCCGCACCACACCTGCAATGGCAGGCTTGCATGCGTTCCACGGGCGCAGCGTTGCCTTCAGCAAATACTGCATGAGCCTTGCGCTCTCCGGCGAAGTACCCCGAACCCACACGTTCCGACCCGCGCTTCGACTGCTTGAAAGGATGTCACATGCTTGAACTCTGGGGTTCCGATCTATTCTTTGATGGCGCCGACTTCGGAAAACTGTTCATGCGCATGGCGTTTGACCTGCTGGTCACGGCCGTCCTGGTGCGGGGCATCTACTACCCGCTCTACAAGCGGCGCGAGTTCGTCTTTATCTACTTCATCTTCAACCTCATCACGTTCAGCCTGTGCCATCTTTTGCGCAAGGTCCCGATCGAGCTTGGATTTGCGCTGGGGCTATTTGCCGTTTTCGGGATCCTGCGCTACCGGACCGAGCCCATCCGCATCCGGGATCTCTCCTACCTCTTCGTCGTGATAGGCGTCGGTATTCTCAACGCCGTCTCCAACAAGAAAATCAGCGTCGCGGAACTGCTGCTTGTCAACGGCGGCATCGTGTTCACAACGGCGTTGCTTGAATCGGCAAGCTTCGGTGGCCGCGAGGAGGAGCGCATCCTATTGTACGACAACATCGAGCTACTCAAACCGGAGCGGCACGCGGATTTCCTCGCCGATCTTGCGCGTCGCACCGGGCTCGACATCCAGAGGGTGGCCATCGGACAGGTGGATCTCTTGAAAGACACCGCTCTCATCACGGTGTATTACAACAAGCCGAAGAACGGCCACCCGAACGTCGTATCGGGAGGGCCGGCATCGTGAGATCTGTTGCAGCAACGACGTTGTGCGCCCTGGTGGCTATTGGAGCTGTTGACACTGCGCGGGCTGACGAAGGCCAACTCTGGAGCGAAGTGGGACTGCGCTACAAGGTGAACAAGAAAGTTCGTCTTGAGGCGAATCAGTACCTCCGTTTCACGACCTCACCACTCGAAACGGAACAGGTCATGCCCGAAGTTAGCGGAACCCATGAACCCATCGACGGGCTTCGGCTCCGTCTTGGCTACCGTTACATTTCGAGCCGCAACAAATTCGATCGTTTCGAGAAGTGGCACCGATTCTTTGGCGACGTCCGGGTGCAGTGGAAATGGAAAAAGGTCCGCATGACGAATCGCCTGCGCTATCAAAACCAGGTAACCGACGAGTTCGGCGAACAGAACAACCAAACCTTGCGCGATCAACTTCAGCTTGGATACGACACCGATCGGATGGTCGAACCGTTTGTGTCGGGAGAGCTGTTTTACCGGATGACCGGCAAACGGGCGCCGGGGATTGACAAGTACCGCTTCGAGATGGGCGCATCGGCCGAGATTGACCGACACGATGTCTCGCTGTCCTACCGGATGGAGTTGCCCGTGGCCGATGCCAACGATCCGATGATGCACATTCTTTCGTTCTCATATCATTTCACGCTGTAGGGATTCTCATGTTGTACCGTCGTACGCTTTCTGGAATAGCCGTGGCCTCCGCTCTCTTTGCGGGCTGTTCTGCAGAGGGCGGCTCGAAAACCATTGGTCTATCCGCGATACCGCCACTTGTGGGCGTGGAGGGGCCATGCGTTGCGCCCGCGCCCGTTGCCGGCGAGGCGGGACCGACCCACCTGCTTTCAGTCGGATGTGCCGCCGATTTCCGCGTGATTGCGGCGCAGCCAAGCAATACGAGTATCCCGGGCGCGCTGTCGGCGAAGATCATTCTCGACCGCGTGTCGGGCAAGGTCTATTTTCAAAATACCAATCGCTACAAGCTCCACTGGGAGTTTGCCTCCACGAATTTGTCCGGCAATGGGTTGCCCATCGTGCCCGCGCTGTCGGACTTCAACCGAACCGAGTACTACTCGCCCGATCGCCGTTTTGTGCTGGCGGCGATTACCTTCTATTCAGAAGCAAAACTCTGGGCACTGGAGATATCGCCCTACGACACGGCCTCGATCGAAATGGTTTCGTCGCTACACACTGCCATCAAAGCGGCGGCATATTTTGGTCCCGATTTGATCTTTCACCCAACGTCGGACACCGTGGAGCGGACCGCTGCCAATCTTCCGAAGACGGTGCCCGTCGTCACGACCTCGGTCTTGTACGCCGGAATTTCTTACCAGCCGCTCAACCTTGCCACCTCACTCGGTCGTTTGCGTTTCGTCAAGGCGGCCGATCTGGAAAAGGCCTACGTCAGCTTCCGCGACATCGTGGTTCTTGATCGCGTTCCCAATGACATTTCGGTTGTCACGGGGCTCATCACGCAAGAATTTCAGACACCGCTTTCGCACGTGAACGTACTTTCACAGAACCGTGGCACACCCAACATGGCGCTGCGCAATGCGTTTTCGGATCCCAAATTGCGATCGTACGACGGCAAGTGGGTTCGCCTGCGGGTCGGCGCGTTTGACTACGGGATCGAAGAGATCACGCTCGCGGAGGCCGATGTCTGGTGGGCGATGAACCGTCCTGCCGCCGTGGGAATTCCCGCCGTCGATCTGACCACAACCGAACTGCGAGACGTGACGAAGATGGTGGATGTGTCCGACCCGATGTTGTTGCGCGATCGGATCAAGGCCGCCATCCCGGCCTACGGCGGAAAGACGAGTCACTACGCGGTACTCGCGCAAGTTCCCGGCGTGCCGGTCCCAAAGGCTTTCGGTATTCCGGTTTTTTACTATGCGCAATTCATGTCCCAGAACGGCTTCGACGAGCGGGTTACCTTGATGTTGGCGGACGCCACCTTTCGCGGTGATCCCGCCGTTCGCGATGCCACCCTCGCGAAACTTCGCGCCGACATGGAGAAAGCACCGGTCGACGCGACCTTTCAACTAGCCTTGTTCGACAAACTGAATCGCGACTACCCCAAAACACGGATGCGCTTTCGTTCGAGCACCAACGCCGAAGATCTGGAAGGCTTCACGGGAGCGGGTCTCTATACCTCGCACAGTGGTCAGCCCGGCGATCCCGATCGACCCGTCTTCGCTGCCATCCGAAAAGTATGGGCCAGCATCTGGTTTTTCCGCGCCTTTGAAGAGCGCGAATATCGCAGCATCGATCATCGTGCGGTTGGAATGGCATTGCTCGTTCACAACAGCTTCCCGAACGAAGCGGCCAACGGTGTGGCGCTGACCGCCAACCCCTTCGACACCTCGGGCGCCGATCCTGCGCTCTACATCAACGTACAGCAGGGTGAGGAATCCGTGGTACAGCCCGATCCAAGCATCACGACGGACCAGTTCCTCTACTACTACTATTCGCCCAATCGCCCGATCGTCTTTCTTGACCACTCGTCGCTCATCTCGGCGAACAAGACGGTCTTGACCGCAACCCAAACTTACGAACTTGGGACGGCCCTCGATAGGATCCACCAGTTCTTCCTGCCCGCCTACGGCACCACGCCGGGTGTATTTTTCGCCATGGATGTCGAGTTCAAATTCGACGGCAATCCGCCCGTCCTGGCCGTCAAACAGGCAAGGCCCCATCCCGGTCGCGGTCTGTAATACGTATCAGTGAGCCGAAGGCACGCCCGCGTCTGACACACGACGCATATCACCGCAGTCGGGTCGATCCGGACAGCGATCCTCGGCCACCCTCTTCTGCGGATTCAGTCGGAACTTGTTGAGAAACAAAGATCCGTCGGGCTCCCACGCCAGGACGTCCTGCACCGCCAGACAGCGTTTCGCCCCGGAAGCGCAGGGCAAAACTGGAAAACCGCGAACCCACGCCTTGCGAACGGAATCGAAACCCCACAGGGCCCCGGTATCCCGATCCAACAGATTCAAAACCCCGTCACACGCTTCTGCACAGGCGGGCATGGGACCGGCGAGAATTTGCCAGCGACCGTCGGGCGAATTGCCGGGCGTTTGATTCACACCCACCGTGGCAGGTGCCGTTGCACACTGTCGCTGCGAACCCTGCTGCACACAAAGCGAATCGTCGCTGCCTTGCATTGGACCACGCAATATTCCCGACGTTTCGTCATACGACCAACGGGTTTTCGGCAGCAGCGTCGCGCCTTGCACGGCGGGCCAATTGGATTTCGGCGCGCGGTGAACATCGCCATCGGGGTTGATCCAGTAATACGATTCGGCGTCGGCCACAAGAAGCTGAGCGGCGGGCATCAACCTTTCAGGCGTTCCCCCTCGAACAGGCACCCGCCATCCGTGGCCGTTGGTAAAAAGAACGTAGTCCCCATCGACCGACAAACTGCGCGCGTGCGCCGTCGTCAAGCGACGCGCGATCCCATCCACCTTGCCGCGCGCAAGGCTTCCCCAGAAAGGAACGGCAGAAATGCCCCGGGCGTCCGCAACAAACACCTCGCGCTCGCCAATCGCAACGATCGCATCGATGCCGACGATCGGCACCCCCTCAACGATGGGCGACCCGGTATGGTCGGCCCATCCCAATAGCGATTTCTCCGGGGTTACGCCCTTGACTGCGAACACGACCAGGGTGTTATCGATGGCCTTCACCACGGGCGTCACACCGGACGCAAGCGAAACACGGATCCCCTCGGGGATATCCTTGCCAGTCAGAGTCTTGCCTGTTCGCGTGTCCCATTTCATCAGGCGCCCGGCTTCTCTCCACGAGACGCCCCCGTCGCCGACGCTCAGCGCACTGCGAGGCGCTTTGCCGCCGACCGACAGAATCGCAACACCGGGAATCGGCAACGTTGCTGGTAGCGGAATTTCGTGTAGCAAACGGGGAACCGGAATGTCGAGGTACTCGGCCACCACAGAGCCGCCGGCATTCGCGTTCAAGTCGAAACGCATTCCGTCTTGCTCCCAGCCGCGCGCGCGCGCTTGAATCTGGCGAAAATTGCCCACCTCGGTCGTGTTCTGCGGGTTGAAGCAAACTTGCCGGGTGGCAACCTTCTCGGTCTCTGAAAGCCGACATCCGCTGCGACGAACGGCGCCTGCAGCGAGCGACAGACTATCCCAGAATACGTAGTCACCCGCCACTTCGAGATTTTCAACAAACGCATCTGGGCCTTTGGCTTCGGTCAATGGTATCACGCCGAGGCCGTCCAGGTTGCCGCGATACAACTGCGTCGGAGACGCCTCATCGCTTTGCGGCACCTTGGTTCGTTCGGTCCAGTAGACGTGGCGATCGGTCACGACCCATAAATCGATGTCCCTCGGCCGCTCGACCACAACCGAAGGGCTTTGTCCGCGCTTGCCGACCGTCCAGATGCGACGGTGCGTCGTTTGCAAGAATAGGTTCAGGCGATTGTTTTTCATCGATTGAACGACGTTGTCCAGGATGACCGCTTCCATCACCGGCTCAGGCGACAAGGCATCCACCGTCCGGGTCTTCATCACGGCTCGACTGAACCCTCGGATGCGAATCTGGTTGGGTTCTGATTGCGCGACAAAGACCTCTTCGTCGTCGATCGTGTTGCCCGAACAACCGTATCTCAGGCCGTGGTTTTTGCGTTCTCGTCCCAGGCGATCCACCGTGAAATAGCCCTCGTCGTCACAACCTGCGATCTCGTTGCCCTTGACGTGCAACATTGCGTGTCCGGAGACTGCTGCCACGCGCGACATGCGAGCCGACCGTTTTTCAATCGAGATGAGCTCGCGGCCGCGAACGGCTAACACATCGTTGCCCCCGATGTGGATCACGCGATCAATGTGATCGGCGAGCACCCGGTTGCGAGCCTGGTTGGCAACCACCCAAAGCTTGTTTTCGGTGCGAACCAGGAGCTTGTTTTCGGGCAACGGCAACACCGCGTCGCAAGGACCATCGAAAACGCGATCGCTTGTCCCGTCTGCAACATTGACCCGAAGGCTGCCTTCGTCGGTACATGCCAGGAGCGTGCGCCCAAACAGTGTGAGTCCTCGAACCGAGGCTGGCTCGAACCATTCCCCACTGTCGATCAACGCCAGCGATCCACGATTTTTCTTTGCGTATCGCGTGATCAAACGTTGCACACCGCTCGACACAAATACGAACTCGGGCCCGACCGCGAGCGCCGACACCACCGGGTGAGAACCGGGCAACCGGTGGGTCGAGCCGTCACCGCGCGCCACCGAAATAACGGCGTCGTTGAGCGTGACAAAGACCGTATCCCAGTCGAGTGCCATTGCACGCGGATTTCCCGACAGCGCGGCCTTTGCTTTCGGCACGCCCCCCTCGGTCGACAGGGAATACAGTTGACCCGGAGCCGCCACGAACAGGCCGCGTTCATCCATCGCAACCACGGTCGGTTCGACCATTTGACTCGCCAGTATCTGCGGTGGTTTGTCACCCGCTTTCTCCGCACGGATTATCGTGCCCGCGCGGCGATCCGCCACGTACACTGCATCCAGATCCTGAGCCAAGCCCGTGGGTTCTTGCAGTCCGTCGAGGAATACCGAAACCTTCAAGGTCTGGCGATCCAATCGCAACACCTGCCCTGAGGCGGGAACCGCAAAATACACCTGCGCGTCATCCCCCACCATCGCGATCGGTGGACCTTCGCGTACCAACCGAAGTGGAGCAGGAGGACGCTCATCGCGAACAACCACCGCGGCCGCGTCCACAACCGATGCAACCGGTACCACCACGACTGCGACCGGATCCCGCGTCTCCTCCCTTTTTGTCGAGCAACCGGCAGCCGCCAGCAAAATCAACAGAGTCCGGACTTTATATCGAGCCAATTCTCTTGATGATGCCGGAACAAAAAAATGGGCGCAACTTTGCGGGTTGGGCCCATTTCAGAGTCAATGGCTGACTCGGCTTATTTCGGACACTTCGTAAAGGTGGCGTTCGTGCTCACGCGATATTTCGCGCCAGAAAGTTGGCGGTCCGCGAAAAACATCGCAATTGGGTACGACTTGCCACTTTCGAGACCCAGCTCGTTCGCGATGGGATCGAGGCTCGCCGAGGCCGGTGCAAAGCCATGCAATCCACCGCTGTCGATCGCGAGTTTCCCGTTGATGAAGACCCACGAATCATCGTCGCTTTCCGAGATGAAGATCTGGCTCTTGCCCTTTTCGTACAAGAACTCGGCGTTGATCTCGACGGTGAACAGCTGATTGTGGGCGTCGTCATCGGTCTTTTCGAGATCCGTGGCGGGCTTGTCCGTTCCGACGTAATCGGTGTTTCCAAGTCCATCCCCGTCGATTGGGAAGAACATTTCGCTGCCGAACGCATTCAGCTGGAGGGTGCGTTTCTCCACCATGAACTTGCGCACAAGTCCCTTCTTGCTCGCAGAATCGTTCCACCACTCGTCGAAGGAAGCGCTGCTCACCGATTGAACAAATCCGTTGGCATCCTTGAACTCGCCGGTCGTTGACAGTTTGGGTTTGCCGTTTTCAAGTGCGGTCTTGACCATCCCAGGAGCGGAGAGCGCGGGCGCCGCCGTCGCTGGGAACTGGAAATCGGCGTGTGAGCTCACGAAGTCTCGAACGGTTCCCGTGAGTTCGGTGCAGCCCGTAACGGCCGTTCCGCCGGTGCCACCCGTTGCGGCAGTGCCGCCCGTGCCGCCCGCCTTCGAGCCACCGGTTCCGCCCGCAGCCGTTCCGCCCGTCGCGGTCCCGCTGGTTCCGCCCGTCGCGGTCCCACTCGTTCCACCCGTCGCGGTCCCACTGGTTCCACCGGTGGTCGCCTTGCCACCGGTTCCGCCCGCGGCCTTGCCTCCTGCGCCTCCCGAGGCCTTGCCCGCTGAGCCTCCCTTGTCGGAGCCGCCGCCCTCACCCCCTTCCGAGCCGGAGCCACCGGAGCATCCAAACAACAAGCCTGCCGCGATCCAAATGCCAAGACGCTTCATTTCCCTGTGTCCTTGTCTCAAGCTGACGTTTCCGTGCCGGTCCACGGCTGAAATACCGAGGCCCTCACGTTCAGCCAAAATCCCACTTCGGAGACCCGGTGGACATTGACGTAAGGGATTGTCGCGTTGACGAACCCAGCCCTGGGCCGGTAGTTTGCTTCCGGCCCATGCCCCTGCGTCACCTGAACCACGTCAACATCCGCACCGGTCAGCTGGCCGCAATGCAGGCGTTTTACAGCGGCGTCCTCGGCCTGGTTTCAGGGCCTCGACCGGGATTTTCCTTTGGCGGAGCCTGGATGTACTGCGAAACCCTCCCCGTGGTACATTTGGTTCAGGTCGAAGCAACCCCTTCCGCGGCACAAGACGGCTTGCGGCTAGAACATTTCGCGTTCGCCGCCGACGATCTGAACGAATTCCTCGAACGCCTGGCGAAACTCGGCGTGCCATACACGACGAGCAATCCGCCTGGATTCCCGATCCGGCAAATCCACCTTCACGATCCGGACGGCAACCACATCCACATCGACTTCGAGAATCAGACAACGGCAGCGCGCCGCATCTAACGCAACAGGCCGGGTACTTAACCCCAACCTAGAGTCTGCCGATGGTGCTCGGACCCCTTCTCAGAGATCGGGTCGAAGATGAAGCCGCCCGAAACCACCCAGCTCGATCTTTCCCTCGAAAGCCTTCGCGCGCAGCAGCCCGAGCAGTATCGGCGTTGGGTCGTCGTGGGTGTTGTGTGTGCGTTCATTGGCTATTTCGCGAGTGCGCTTGCCACCCTGTTCCAGTTCGGATTCGCGGAAATGGCGCGGACCACCGATCCGTACGCCACGGTTGTCCACGTCATCGCTCTCGGAATTCTCTATAAACTGGACAAGCCCGTTCTCGCAGCGGTGGTGACTTTGGCAGGCACCTGGATGGACCTGCATGTTTCGTTGTACTTTTCAGGGTTATTTTCGACCTCGATCCTGGTTTTGCCGATTTTGATCATGGCCATTGGCCTTTTCCTGGGCGGGCGCGTTGCGACCCGGGTGGCACTGCTGACCGCCCTGACCTTCCCTGCCTTCATGGCTGCAGGCCAATTCCAAGGCATGCACCAGACGTTATCCGACAAAAATGCCATCAACACTCTGGTCGCAGGCGAGGCCGTCCTGATCGCGACCGCGGCGCTTCTGTCGGTTTTTCTGAAGGCCTTTGCCCGCAGCCTCAAAGACCTCAAAAACGCGTTGAGCCGAACCGCTGACTTGCAGTCGCAACTGCAACACGCTCAAAAAATGGAAGCGCTTGGTTTGCTCGCCGGGGGCATCGCACACGACTTCAACAACCTGCTTACGGCCGTCGCGGGTTACGGCTCACTCATCTCCATGTCTCGCGATCCGGATACCCGTGATCTGGGCTCCGAGATCATCGCCGTTCAGGAACGGGGGTCCGCACTCGTACGGCAGTTGCTGGCATTCGCTCGCCAGGAGATAACCCGACCTAGACCCATCGACATCGCCTCGACCACGATGGAAATGGCGACGCTCGTCAATCGCTTGCTGGGTGAACGCATCACCCTCAGTCTCAATGTTGGCAAGGTTTGCCCGATCCTGGCGGATCCAGGTCAAATTGAACAAGTCATCCTGAACCTTGCGGCCAACGCGCGCGACGCCATGCCCGAAGGCGGCACATTCACCGTGAGTTGTGAAACCGACGACCATCAGGTGACGCTTTCGATCGCCGATAACGGAGTCGGTATGGACGAGGCAACCCAGAAGCGAATCTTTGAACCATTCTTCACCACCAAGGAACGCGGACGGGGTACGGGACTTGGTCTCTCAACGGTCCACGGCATTGTCGGCGCATCGAACGGCACCATCACCGTTACCTCGACGGTCGGGGAAGGGTCCCGTTTCGAGATTGTTTGGCCCCGCACCGAGGAACCCATCGGTCAGCTACCGCCTGCGCCAACCGCATCACCTGTCATGGGCCACGGTCGCAACATCATCGTGGTCGAAGACAATGACAGTGCCCGCGCTGTCGTGCGGCGCATTCTCGCCCAGGCCGGTTTCACCGTCACCGTGGCACGCGATGGCGAAGAAGCGCTGTCCCTTATCCGCAAAGTGTCCGGACAGCCCGATCTATTTCTGACCGACGTCGTGATGCCTGGCATGACCGGACCGCAACTGCTTCGCAAGGTGCGGGAGCGTTGGCCGAACCTGCGCTTCCTCTTCATGTCTGGCTATCTTGGCGATATCGCGCAGGAGCATGAGTTTGATCCCACAACGGATCTCATCACCAAGCCCTTCACGCCGGAATTGCTGCTCGAACGCATCGAGTCCCGGATGCGCGCCGCCTGACCCTTACGCGACGACTCCGGAATCGACGGAAAATCGTTAGCGAAGCTTGAGCGTGAGCACAAGTCCCAGCACGGCACACATGAACGACACGATCCAGAAGCGCACCACGATTCGGGATTCTGGCCAACCCAGCTTCTCGAAGTGGTGGTGGATCGGCGCCATCAGGAACACCCGCTTCTTGGTGCGTTTGTAATACGCAACCTGAATGATGTCGCTGACCGCCTCGGCGACGAACACGCCCCCGATGATCGGCAACGACGCCTCGGTCTTGGTCGCAAGCGCCACAAATCCAAGCGCACCTCCGAGCGAAAGCGCACCCACGTCGCCCATAAAAACCTGCGCGGGATGCGTGTTGTACCAGAGAAATCCGATGCCCGCGCCACCGATGGCGCCGCAAAAGATCGCAAGCTCGCCCGCGCCTTCCACGTGGGCAATCCCGAGATACGACGCCACGTTGAAACCGTTGAGCGTGGCTCCCGCGGCATAGGAAAGCAACATCAGCGAGAACGCACAGATGATGACGGGCCCTATCGCGAGTCCATCGAGGCCATCGGTCAAATTGACCGCATTGGAGGTTCCCACCACAACGATGAGCCCAAAGAAAATATAGAGGGGAAGCGATAATTCCGGCGAAAACCGGGCGATCGACACCATCGGCAACACAAGGCGGGTTCGCATTTCCGGTGCCAATACGTCTCCCATCAACAGCCACGTGACCGCCACACCGCCCACCACGAACTGGGCTAGCAGCTTGTATCGAGCCGGAACTCCCTTTTTGTTGCGATGAACGATCTTGATGTAGTCGTCAACAAAGCCGAGTACGCCGTAGCCAACGGTTACAAATAGCGCGAGCCAGACGAGCTGACTGGTCAAATCGCACCACAGTAAGGTTCCGAATGCGAGCGCAAGCAAGATGAGAGCGCCGCCCATCGTCGGTGTGCCTTGCTTGCTGGCATGCGACTTCGGACCATCCTCACGAATCACTTCACCGAGCTGTCTGGATCGGGCGCGGGCGATGAACCAGGGTGCCACAAAAAATGTGATGCCGAGGGCCGTCAAAGTCGCAAGACCCATTCGGGTCGACGTGTAACGAAACACATTGAACACCGAGTACTCGGAACGAAGCAGCGCAAAAAGATGAAAAAGCACGTTCCTACTTTCGTTTCCGGGCTGGCGTTGTCACACGTTTCGCGGCCTTGCGCTTCGGCGCGGCCTTGCGCCTTGGCGCGGCCTTGCGCCTTGGCGCGGCCTTGCGCCTTGGCGTGGCCTTGCGCCTTGGCGTGGCCTTGCGCCTTGGCGCGGCCTTGGCCTTCTTCGCCGCTTTTGCTTTCTTCTTCTCTGGCTTCTTCGTTTTCTTCTTCGCTGGCTTCTTGGACGCTCCCAGAATCGCGTAGACCGCGTCGACGGCGGCCTCTAGCCGCATGCCACGCGAGGCTTTGATGAGAATGGCGTCACCGGGAGCCGATAAACCCGCGACGACTCGAGCGGCTTCCGCAGCATCGTCGGTCGCGATCGCACGACCGACGCTCAGGCCCGCTTTCCGGGCCCCCGCCGCTATTAAACGGCCCAATTTTCCAACACCCGCCAGGGCAAAAATGCCCTTTTTGACGGCCTCGGCGCCAAGCGTTTCATGCAGAGCCCGCTCATCGGGGCCCAGTTCCAACATGTCCCCGAGAATCGCAAAGGCGCGACCCGTTGCGGGCAACGAAGCTGCGAGTGTCGTGAGTGCGGCCGACATGGAGGCCGGATTTGCATTGTAGCAATCGTCGATGACGAGCCGTCCTCCGACCGAACGAACGTGGCTTCGATGGGGCGGCAAGGCGACCTTGGAAAGCGCCGCTGCCGAGGGCGCGATCGGCAACCCGAGCGCCCAAACAACCGACAGCGCTGCGCAGGCATTGACCGCGTTGTGTGGCCCCGCAAGTGGCAATCGCAGCACAGCCGGATACTCACCCACGGAGACGCGGATCAGTGAATGACCACCGGCTTCCGGAACGTAGTCCAAAAGCCGCACACCCGGCGAAAAGCCCGCACCGCGACCGAAATCCAGAAACGTGCCCGCGCCGAAGCGTACGATGCGTTCGGTCGGCACCAGGGCAAGGTCTGGGCCCAACATTGCCTCGTTGCCAGGCACAACCGCAGTGCCGCCGGGCGCAAGGGTCGTGTAAATTTCACCCTTCGCACGCGCGATTGCCTGAAGCGATCCCAGCCGCCCAAGATGGGCCGCGCCGACATTGGTCACGACCGCCACATGGGGACAGGCAATGCGGCCCAGGATTTCGATTTCCCCCGGCCCGCGCATCGCCATTTCCAAAACCCAGAAGGCCTCGTCGCCACGCGCCGACAGGATGGCTTGCGGCAGGCCGATTTCGGTATTCAGGTTGCCGGGCGATCGCAAGACCTTGCCGTGCGGGCCGAGCGCTGCTGCGATCAACTCCTTGGTGGTGGTCTTGCCATTCGAGCCCGTCACGCCAATGACAACACCCTGATACGTATTGCGGATGGCATGTGCAAGCTTTCCCAGCGCCAAAACCGGATCATCCACAGCCAGCACCGGCACAGCGCCGACACCGTCCGGGCGGCCACGACCGCGCGCAACCACAACTGCCGCGGCACCGGCGCGCGCCGCTTGAGCGCAATACTCGAACCCATCCACCCGCTCGCCCTTGATGGCGAAGAACAATTGCCCACGCTCAACCTTCCGGCCATCAACCGCAGCACCAAAACAAGTCTTTTGGGCAACGCCTTTGCCCTTCAAACCCGGCGGCGCCAGCAATTCGGCCCCCATAAACTCAATGGCAAACTCCAGCTTCATGAATTGATGCTCCCCTCGCGCGCAGCGAACGCCCGTCGCGCTGATTCGCGATCGTCAAAATGAAATTTTTGTTGTCCCAGAATTTGATAGTCCTCATGACCCTTGCCCGCGATGAGGACCACATCCCCCGGACGAGCGATTCCGATCGCGCATTCGATCGCAGCACGACGGTCAGGCTCGATACATGCGCCGTTTTCGCCCGCAAGCGCCGCCGCCGCTTTCAGGATCACCCCGGCCTGCTTTACACCGAGCACGACGTGTTCAAGGATCGCGGCAGGATCCTCGGTTCGCGGATTATCCGAAGTGACAATCGCAACATCGGAAAGACGGGCTGCGATCTCACCCATGATTGGGCGCTTGCCCGCATCGCGATCCCCTCCGCAACCAAATACGGTGATGAGCCGTCCGCGACACAACGGTCGCAACGCCGCTAGTACCCGTTGCAACGCATCGGGCGTGTGTGCGTAGTCGACCGTACACAACACGCCAAACCTGTTTTCAATTGCTTCGAGCCGTCCCGGAACCCCTGCCAGCGTCGCAATGCCGGCGACAATCGCGTCGGCGGAAAGACCCTGCGCGATGCCGAGGCCGACCGACACGAGTAGATTCGACGCGTTAAAGTCGCCAACCAGGTGCGACTCGACCTCCAGGCGCCCAATCGGTGTCCGCAAGGTCAGCGCCAGCCCTTCGGCGTCGAGGTGGCGACCGAGAACCGCCACGTCGGCATCGGTCTGGTCCGAATGTGCCAAACGCAACACACGACCCCGCACGCGCGGCAGCATTCGTCGGCCATCTTCCCGGTCGACCTGAAGAACCGCCGTCCCATCGGGTTCGAGTAACGCTTCAAAGAGAATCGCCTTGGCGTCAAAATACGCCGCCATGGTCTTGTGGTAATCGAGGTGATCTTGCGTGACATTGGTGAGTGCTGCCGCGCGAAAGCGACAGCCCGAAAGCCGATGTTGTACGAGGGCGTGGGACGAAGCCTCAAGCACCACATCACAACACCCGGCACCCACCATCCGATCAAAAAGTTCGTGCAGGGCAAGTGATCCCGGCGTCGTCAGCGGCGCCTCCTCGTTGATGCCAGCATAACGGTACACCACCGTGCCCACCATCCCGGGCCGCCGACCCGCCGCCGCCAACATCGATTCCACGATGTGGGCCGTGGTGGTTTTGCCGTTTGTTCCCGTCACGGCTGTCAGGGAAAGTCGCGTCAAAGCGGGAAAATTGGCGCGGGCAAGCCGTGCCAGTGCCAAACGTGGATCATCCACCCCGATAAACTTTGCGCCCGTCGCACGCACCTGCGACGCCAGGTCTTTGTCATTCACCGCAACCACGGCGGCCGCACCCCGCAAAAGTGCGTCGGCCACAAATTCCCGCCCATGGTCCGCAACACCCGAAACCGCGACAAAGACACAGCCCGGTTCGACTTTTCGAGAATCGTCACACAGGCTGCTGAAGGAGGCTGGATCCGAGGGATCGTCCTGCAGCGCGAGCGCCTCTCGAACGGCCTCGATGGCAATTGCCACTAACGCCCCCCGAGGGCAAACGTTACGTCCACCTTGGTCCCGGCCAGGACCTCGCGATCCGGCGCAACCGACTGCGCGACCGCGATGCCGCTGCCGACTATGTTCAACTCGACGTGCAGGGCGCTTGCGCGCGCAATGGCCAGACCCACACTCAGTCCTGAAAAGTCCGGAATCGGCACGAGATCCACCTGCACCGCCTCGGGCGATTCGGAATCGATGGGAAAGAATTCCTCGGCCGATACCATCACGATGGTGGAACCCAACGCTTCCGGCACATCGACGGCTGCAATCGCAACACCGGACGGTCCGATGGTTTCTTCAACCTCCTGTGCTACCACAGCCTGCGTTGGCGGAATGTTCAGATATTGCAAAGCCGCCTGCGCGATCTCTTTAAACACCGGGGCTGCCACCTTGCCGCCCAGATGGATTGGATTGGGCTCGTCGATGAACACACCAATCACGAAGCGTGGATCATCGGCCGGCGCAAACCCAACGAACGAGGCCAACCAGCGATCGGGATCGTAAGCGCCGCCCGACACCTTTTGCGCCGTCCCAGTTTTTCCAGCCACACGGTAACCCGGAACCGCGGCGAGACGAGCCGTGCCCTGCGGCGTCGGTACACCGGCCATCACCTCGACCAGGATCGCAGCCGCCCTCGGTGACATCACCGGACGGCCCTGGGGCGCTTTTTCACCGAGCAATTCGACGCTTCCATCGGGATGTCGAACCGAAAGCCCAAGTCGAGGCGTACGATAAACGCCACCGGCCGCCACCACCGCAAAACCCGCCGTAATCTGCAATGGCGTTGCGGTCAAGCCCTGCCCGAACGCCACCGTGGCATGTCCAATCTCACCCCAGCGTTCGACCGGACGCAGGATCCCTGAGCGTTCACCGGGCAAGGCGACGCCCGTTCGCTGGCCAAAACCGAAACGCCTGAGATAGTCAAAAAGAACCTCACGCGAACTCTGCCGCGCGATCTTGACGGTACAAATGTTGCTCGATTGCTGGTACGCCTCGGTGGCGGTCACCACACCCAGCGGATGCGTGTCACGAATCATGTACTTCCCGAACTTCCAGCGACCGTTTTCGCAATCAAACATTCGCGTGGGCGAAAGCCCGCCTTCATCGAACGCCGCCGCAAACGTGAAGGTCTTCATGGTCGAGCCGGGCTCGAAGGTGTCGGTAATCGCTCGATTGCGGGCGCCCTTGCCGACCGCCGTTGCGGGCTGATTGGGATTGAAGTCCGGCAGATCCGCCATGGCAAGGATATCGCCTGTGCGGGGATCAAGCACCACGGCGGTTGCCGATTGCGCGTTGTGTTCCTTCATCGCCTTTTCGAGGGCCGCGCGCGTGACGTGACTCAGATACGCATCCAACGACAACGTCACATCCAGGCCGGAAACACCCGACGTATCGTCGATCCCGTCGAGCAACAACTCGCGGCCAAGCGCGTCTTTGACCCCGCGAAGGGTCGCCGTCTTGCCACGCAAGTATTTGTCGTACGAAAGCTCGACGCCTTCGAGTCCGCGACCGTCGGAACCCGCGTAGCCGATCACGGTCGACGCCACCGCACGCAACGGATAGAAACGGCGGGGTTCAGGGCGAAACCCGATTCCGGGCAAGGCCAGCGCTCGAACCGCCTCGGCCTCAACAGGCGTCACGCGGCGTTTTAGCCACGAGAAGTAGCGAGGCCTTCCATTCGGGGTCTGATGTTCGAGACTTTCCCGCATCTGACGCTCTGGAACCGAAAGCACTTTTGCGAGTCGGGCGGCCGCGTCCGGGCTAAAGCGCAACACGCGAGGATTGCCGAACACCGACTCGACCTCCACCGTGGCAGCAAATTCCTTGCCGTTTCGATCGAGAATGCGACCCCGCCCCGGGGGCAGCTCGATTTCCTTCATGTAGTTGTCTTCTGCGAGCGACTTGTATCGGTCAGAATCATCCACCTGAAGTTCGTAGGCCGTTTTTGCGACCTTTAGACCGAGTGCGCCGAGCATGCATCCGACAATGATGATGCGCATGCGGGTCCATCGCCCCGCTCGCACCGAGGCGTTGTGAGACGGATCGGGAGGAGCCACCATGATGGGACCATGCGGCCCAGTCGTGGAGTTCCCATCAATGCGCAGAGGTTTGCGTCTGCGTTTGCCAATCATGGGTGTTCCTTCGGTGCCGTCACTGGCTCGGCAGATCTATCCGTGTGCGCCGGTTTCCGTCCACCGCGATCAGGATCACCGAGTGCATCAAGCGCGATGATGTCATCGGTTCGGGGTGGACGCAGTCCCAGCTTGTCGTTGGCAATCGCGACGATGCGCCCCGGATCTTTCAACACACCAATCTCAAGCGCAAGCTGCCGCTTTTTTTCAAGCAGCCGCGTGCGATCCGCGCGTGCTTGCCCGAGGGCCAACCCAACTTCGAGTTTCTTGATGTTGATCGCCACGTGCCCCAGGGCCGCCAGCGTGAAGACCAGCAGCAACAGCATCAACACCCCATGCGCGGGATGGCGTTTGCGGGCACCCGCTTCATTGATTGCCCTGGTCGCGATCACGCTGCCTCCCGCGTCGGCAATTTTTCAGCGACGCGCAACCGCGCCGAACGCGCCCGCGGGTTGTGTTTCGTTTCCTCGTCGGAAGGAAAAATCGCCTTGCGCGACAATAAACGAAAAACCGGTGGCGTCTTGTCCGCATCTTCGGGAAACCCTTCGCCCGGTGCGACGGCCTCGGGAATTTTTGACAGCGCCCGCAAACGGTTCTTCACCATTCGATCTTCAAGCGAATGAAACGAGATGACCGCCAGTCGACCGCCGGGATTCAATACGGAAGGCGCGTGATCCAGGAACAAGCCAAGCTGTGGAAGCTCGTCGTTAACGGACATACGCAACGCCTGAAAGGTCTTCGTCGCCGGATTTTTTTTGATGCCGCCATGGGACGGCAAGACACGCCCGATGAGATCGGCCAGTGCCCCCGTGGTCACGATCGGCGCCTCGTCTCTTGCGCGACAGATTGCGCGCGCGATGCGCCGGGAAGCAGGTTCTTCGCCGAGCTCGAAGAGCAAATCGGCAAGCTCGGCTTCGGACAGATCACGCACGATATCAGCGGCGGTCTTGCCACCGCTCGCGTCCATGCGCATGTCGAGTGGCCCGTCAGCACGGAACGAAAATCCACGCTCCGCCCGATCGAGCTGGGGTGAGGAGACACCAAGATCCGCGAGGCAACCGTCGACCCCGTCGATCCCTGCGCTGCGCAGCACCTCGGGAACAGCCGAGAACGGCGCATGAAAGAACTGCACCCTCGGTCCGAATGGCGCCAGTCGCTCCCGAGCCGTCGCCAGCGCATCCGCGTCTCGATCGATCGCTATCAACCGCCCGTCGGGTTGGCTCATTTCGAGGATCTGCCGCGCATGACCGCCCAGACCCACCGTCGCATCGCAATAGATCCCACCCGAACGCGGTACCAGGGCCGCAAGAACCTCACGGGAAAGCACGGAAAAGTGCTGTGCCACTTCCCCGTGTCCAACCCTTGGCTCTTCTTCTCTTTGCGTCAAAACTGGACTTCCGCCACCCGATGGTGTGCAAAATATTGGAATAATTGAAACTTCCCTGATGTTTCCGGAACAACAGCGTTCCGGGAAAATCATCGCTCGGGATAGAACCAAGTCAAATTTCCGACAGTTCGGCTTTTCCCAATGATTCCAGCCCTGTAAATGTTATCCACAGCACACCGTTGGCGCCGCCTGACAACAACTGTGGACAAAACAAACGCGCTGAAGAGTGTAAGCTAAACAGCTAATTTTATTGAGGTACATCGTCGTAAGTTGGCTTGACGAAACGGGTATTTCTGTTAGATAACGCGCAAGGTAAAGGACGTGGTTTTGGACGCAAGACTGTACGAACTCGACAATCGAATGGATCAACTGCGTTCCGCGATGGCGCGGTTCCCTGGAACGATCGTGCGCGACTACCGCGAGCGGCTGGATGTGTCGTGGGTATTTCACGACCACGCGCTCGAAGGCGTGGTGCTTTCCTATTCGGAACTTAAAGCCGCGATCGATCACCGCATCATCAGCGATGTTTCACTCATCCCGATGTACGAGGACGTGAAAAACCACAAGATTACGGTCGATTACCTGCGCGATGCGCTCCGCGAAAAACGTGCGCCGGAAATATCGGTCGAGTTCATCAAGAAGCTCTACCTGATGCTCACGCCTGATCCGGGACTCAAAGGCCCACCGGTCTATCGCAAAGAGAACCCGCTACACCGGCTGTACTATCACGAGATCACGGCACCGGAGAAAATCCAGCCACGCATGAAGAAGCTCGACGACTGGATTTCATCGAGTGAATTCAAGGATTTGCATCCTTTGCAGCAGGCCGCTCGCATTCAACTCGAGCTGCTTGCGATCTATCCGTGGACCAAGAACAGCGGCAAGGTCGGTCGCATGCTGAGCAACTACATTCTGTTGCAAGCCGGCTATCTCCCCGCCGTCATTCACTCGATTGAGCGCCAGCGCTACTACGATTCGTTGCGCCACGAAAACGATACTTTGTTGATGTTGCTCATTGAATCACTCGAGAACTCGATCGAGACGTCGCAGCGATTCTTTGACGAGTTGCGCGGTCTCGCCGTGCGTCGCGCCAGCTAGCGCTTTCATTTCGGGCTTTTGCGCGACAGCGATGTCTTCAAACAAGCAAGCGGGCGAATCCAAACCTCTGGTTTCGGTCATCATGGGCAGCCGAAGTGACTGGGCAACCCTCTGCGCCGCGAGCGAGGTGCTGACCGAGCTTGGCATCCCGCACGAGTCGCGCATCATTTCCGCGCATCGCACACCAGACTTGCTCTTCGAGTTTGCCTCAAACGCTGAAGCACGTGGTATTCGCGTCATCATCGCGGGAGCTGGAGGGGCGGCCCATCTCCCGGGCATGGCGGCAGCAAAGACCGTGGTGCCGGTGCTTGGCGTGCCCGTGCAATCGGCCATGTTGGCGGGCGTCGACTCGTTGCTCTCGATCGTTCAGATGCCCAAAGGGATCCCGGTCGGCACACTCGCCATCGGCAAAGCGGGCGCTGCCAACGCGGCCTTGCTCGCGGCCGCCATCCTTGGTGGTACGGATCCTGCGATGCGAGAACGCTTGCACGCCTTCCGCAAGGCGCAAACAGACAAGGTTCTCGAGGATACGCTTTGAGCCCGCTTGGACCCGGTGCTACGATTGGATTTATCGGGGGTGGTCAGCTGGCGCGAATGATGGCGATCGAGGCGCGACGTCTCGCGTTCAATGTCGCCGTCCTCGATCCCACTGCCAACTGCGCCGCATCGCAGGTCACCAACACCACGATCGTTGGCAGTCTTTCGGACGTGGAAGCCCTGCGTGCCCTTTCGGCGCAGTGCGATCGCATCACGCTCGATACCGAACACGTCGATGCCAGCGCACTCAAGGCGGGGACACGACCGGATCAGGTCTTCCCCTCGCCCGAGATCATGGCGACGGTTCAGGATCGCCTCGTCCAGAAACAGTTTTTAACGCGCATCGGTGTTCCACAAACCCGCTACGCCGACGTGCAAAGCGCCGAAGGACTTGCCGAGGACGCCGCGGCGTTTGGCTTCCCTGCAATCGTGAAGTCCCGCAAAGGCGGCTACGATGGCCGCGGACAGTATCGAATCGAATCACAGGCTGACGTGGTTTCCACCCACGAACGCATCGCCACAATTCCGAGCGTGCTCGAGCAACGGGTTGTCTTCGACAAGGAATTTTCAGTGTTATTGGCGCGGAATCCACGCGGCCAGGTGCGCCACTTTCCCATCGCGGAAAACATCCACCGCCATCACATCCTGCACATGACGCGCGTTCCCGCCGACGTCGGCACGGGTCCCGTTGCACAAGCCATCGAAATCGCGTCCGCCATCGCGGAAGCATGGCAATACGTCGGCGTGTTGGTGATCGAGTTTTTCCTCACCACCGCGGGCGACGTGCTCGTCAACGAAATCGCGCCCCGCGTACACAACAGCGGACACTACAGCTGGGGTGGCTGTCGAACCTCTCAGTTCGAGCAACACGTGCGCGCCATTGCGGGCCTTCCGCTCGGTGACCCGTCCCTCTTACGACCGAGTGTCATGGTGAATCTACTCGGGGATCTGTGGACCCGGGGAGAGCCTGACTGGGAACGTGTGTTACAGAACGACGACGTGGACCTGCATCTGTACGGCAAGGGCCAGGGCTGGCCCGGCCGCAAGATGGGGCATCTGGTTGTTTACGGCGCAACGGTCGATCTGGCAGCAGCGCGCGCGGAAGCGGTTTTCAGCGCGCTGTAGTCGAGGTCGACCTAGGCGCCCATCTGAACGAACGTGGTTGGACACTCAGGGAGACGTGGGCAAAACCCCGCAGGCCGACCACATGTGGGACATTTTCACCAAGACGCCTGTTCAGTACGGCCTCTAATACCTAGTGTTTTTCCAAACCCGACGATAACCTTGGTCAATGCGGCAGATGTTGTTTGGAAACCCGCACTCGGACTTTCTGAACTTCCGTTTCGAAAGCGTGACACCGATGCCCGCGCTAATCGTTTGTCACGCGGAGCTGGAGGTGGGTTGGTTTCACGGGGATCTTCCAATGCCGATCGACGCCGATCATCTGTCGCAGTTTCTCGCTGAACTGGAAGCCCTGCGCCACAACCATCGCGATCAAGCGGAGCTTCGAACGTCGAGCGAAAGCGGTTCCGTGCAACTGCGCCTGAATCGCGGAGAAAATGGCCACGTCAAGTGCAAGGTCGATGCAAGCGTGCAAGGCAGCGCGCTCAATTGCGAATTTGAATCCGAGCTATCCTCGCTTACACCGTTGCATGACTGGTGGAAAGCGGTTCTCGACCGATGCGAAACGACCCGCGTCGCCTAAACTGCTCCTTGTGATTCGTCCGATCGACAAACAATTCTGTCGCGATCTCAGCGGCACCATCGCCGAGGCACTTTCCTGGGTCGAGCACGAGCCCTGCCGCCAGGATCTGTGGGATCGCGTGCAATCGGCGACCGCACGAATCATGGCGAAGCAATGGCGCCTCGGCATCACGAGCGGCAACTCGCCGGAAAAATCGTATTACATCCGCTGTGGCCGCGAAACCATGACCTCCGATGATATCGGACGAGGTCGACTGGTGATGGACATCGGGGCAGCCTTTGGCACGCCACCCCAGTTTCATACCTTTCAGGTCTACCTGCAGTCCCGCCCCGGTTGAGACTCATTTGCCAAAGCTGAGACACACGTCGCACCAGCCGTCGATTCCCGGCCCGCGCACCTTGTCGCGGTGAAACACAAAGAAGAACTTTCGCGCAAAATTCCGGGAGGGAACGCGGCATTCCGAAACGGTGCCGTGGGCAAGCGATTCGGCAACGGCCAGCCGTGATACGCATCCGACGCCCAGTCCGGCTTTCACTGCCGCGACAATCGCCTCGGTGTGTTCGAGTACCATCGCGATCCTGAGATCGGGCAACAAACCCGCCATGGCCCGATCGAACGCCTGTCGGGTACCGGAGCCCTGCTCACGCACAATCCACGGCGCCGCCAACAGATCCTCATCCTGCAGCACGCGACGTTGTGCGAGCGGATCCTCGGGCGCGCAAAATACCGTCAACGTGTCATCGAGCCAGGGGCGGACCTCAAGGTCGGGATGCGATATTTCGCCCTCGACCAGGCCCACATCCACCTCGAAATTGGCGACCTGCCGCTCGATTTCGCGGGTGTTGGCAATCGATAGCCTCACCTCCGACCCCGGATGTTCGCGCAGGAACTGGGCCAGAATGGGCACGGCCAGGTAGTTGCCAATCGTAAGGGTCGCACCCACCCGGAGCGGTCCAATTCCGCCGCGGTTCTCAAACGCCCGCTGAAGATTACTCGCCTGATCCAGGGTTGCCTCGGCCTCTGCCCGCACGGCATGACCCAGACTCGACAGCCGCAGGCGCTTGCCGATTCGATCGAAGAGCTGGATATCAAACTGTTTTTCGAGCTCGGCCAGCGCGGAACTCACGGCGGACTGCGAGAGGGACATCTGTTGGGCGGCACGACTCACGTTGCTGGTCGCAGCCACCGCCAGAAAGACTTCAAGCTGCCGGATGGAGTATCGCATATCGATTTTACCGAATAATATTATCAGATTAATCGTCTCGACAGATATATCGCCGCCGACCATTATGAAGTGATGAGCAACCTTTCAGCCGAGCGCGTCGTGCGCGTCAACCACTGGAATGACTCCCTGTTTAGCTTCACCACGACCCGCAATGCCGGATTCCGTTTTCGCAACGGACATTTCGTAATGGTTGGGCTGCCGATGCCCGAGGGCCGCCCCCTGATGCGCGCCTTCAGCCTCGCAAGCGCGAATTACGAAGAAGAGCTTGAGTTCTACAGCATCAAGATTCAGGACGGCGCCCTCACGTCGCGTCTGCAACACATCGTCCCGGGCGACGAGGTTCTCGTTGGCACCAAACCGACCGGCACCCTCGTGCTCGACAATTTGACCGATGGCAAGCGCCTGTACCTGCTTGCCACGGGAACGGGGCTTGCACCCTTCATGAGCATCGTACGCGATCCGGAAACCTACGAGCGCTTCTCGAAGGTGATCCTGGTCCACGGCGTTCGCCGCGTGAGCGACCTCGGATACCGCAGCTACCTCGAAAACGAGCTCAAGGAACACCCTCTGGTCGGCGACGAGGCCAGAGTGCAGTTTCTGTATTACCCAACCGTAACACGAGAGCCATTCCCGAATCAGGGGCGCATCACGGATCTTATCGATACCGGCAAGTTGGCGGCCGATCTGGGCCTGCCTGAGCTGGATCCGGTCGATGATCGGGTCATGATCTGCGGGGGCCCTTCGGTCCTCAAGGAACTCGTCACACGAATGGAACAACGTGGATTCCACGAAGGCAGCACAGCGGGTGCCGCCGGGCAGTACGTGATCGAGCGCGCCTTTGTCGAAAAGTAAGGAAAAGTAAGGACAGATCGCCATGAACTACACCCAACTGCTGCTTGCCGCACTCACCCTTTCGCTGACCACTGTCGCGGCCCACGCGGCCGAGAAATCGGCGGCCGAGAAATCGGCGGCCGAGAAACCTGCGGGCAATGATGCGAAACCCGCGGGCAAGAAGGAACTCGTCCACGTCGTCGCCGTCAAATTCAAGGACGGAACCACCCCGGGTCAGATGAAGGCAGTTTCCGATGCCTTCCGCGCACTCAAGGAAAAGATCCCGCTCGTCAAAAAGTATGACGGCGGCGAAAGCGTCAGCGTTGAAAAACTGAACAAGGGATTCCACCACTGCTCGGTGTTGAGTTTCGAGAACATGGCCGACCTCAAGGTCTACATGGATCACCCGGATCACAAGGCCTTCGTCGAATTGCTCAAGAAATCGATGGCCGATGTTTTTGTCTTCGATTTCTGGGAGTAAATGCGTGCATGACTGGTCGCGATTTGCGGCCGTACTCCTCGCGATCACATCCTCTTCGGCTTGCCAGCGTATGACGCCCGCCCACACAAAACCGGACAGCACGTTCGAGCGCGAGGGGAATTTCTCGGGCCTGCGAACCCATGCGGTTGGTGAGCGACACAATCCAAAACAGATCGTCATCTTGTTGCACGGTTGGGGTGCACCCGGCGACGATCTGGTGCCCCTCGGAGAGGCCCTCTTGGCCCCCGGCCGGATGTTCGTCTTTCCGGAAGCACCGCTGGTCAGCCCGGGTGGGGGTCGGGCCTGGTGGCACCTCGATGTGACACGGATTGCGGCGGCGCGCGAACAGGGCCAAAAGCGCGATCTGCGCGGGGAACAACCGGACGGCATGGCCGAAGCCAGCGCGCAGGTGCGTGAAATGCTCGACGCGCTCAAACGTCGAGCCCCCGAGGCCACTTTCACAATCGGAGGCTTTTCACAGGGCGCCATGTTGGCCTCGGACGTGACGTTGACCGCGTCAGATTCACTCGCGGGTCTGGTCGTCATGTCAGGCACGCTCGTCAACGAGACCGTATGGGCACCCGCGCTCAAGAAGATGAAGCCGGGCTTTCCCATCTTCATCAGCCACGGCCGCAGCGATCCCATCTTGCCCTTCGCGCTGGCAGAAGCCTTCCGTGATCACGCTCAGGCGGGCCAACATACCCTGACCTGGATGCCATTCGAGGGTGGCCACGAGATTCCGATGTCCGTGCTCGCGGGCCTGCGAAGTTTCCTCGGAAGTCGGTAGCGCACAAAAAAACACGCCGGCGAGGGAACCTCACCGGCGCGGTGTAATGAACGGGATCGGGGAGAGACCCCTATTTTTCCTTGCCGACGATGGTGAGCATTTTCTTGTACTGATCCTTGGCATCCGAGGTCAGATCCCACTTCTCCTCGTTCTTGTGGCACGAATCGCAGTCGACCTTCATGTCGCCCTTCTTGGCTTGCTTGACCATGGCCTTCATGATGGCCTTGGCGCGCTTGATGCCGCCCTCGACGCACGCCTTGCCAGCCTCGGTCGTGGCATCTTTGGCGATGGTGCAGTCGTTCTCCGCCGCTACGGCCGAGATCGGGGCGAGGGCCAAAACGGCAAAAACGCCGCCCAAAAGAATGCCGAGTGAATTGCGCAACATGGTGATTCCTCCAAAATCAGGGGTCGATGGATGCCGTGACGTACCAAACGGGGTCCGGCCTGAGACTATTATTGGCACAGCCTGAGGCGCGAGCAACCGTCTGAATGATGGACGCGGGCCAAAGGGTGTCTATTCACCACAACGCGACGCATTTTGACAATTGATATTCGTTGCTTTGTGTGCGGTCGCGCATCCACGACGTGAACATTCGACCATTCCATTTGCGTCTACTGGGTTGCACGGTTTAACGTTTCGACCCCCCACGTCGGATGCCACCTGCTTACCAAGCCATGGATACCAAAAAGCTAAAGCCAAACCCCTCCACGCCACCCGAAACCGTGAAGTCCCGTCGTGACTTCCTGCAAGGAGGTGGCCTCGCGATGAGCCTGTTCGCCGGAATGGCCGCAACCGAGATCCGCCCGGCCCGTGCAGCCGACGACAAGGCGCAGAAAAAAGAGGCGCCTCCCTCTGTTGGCATTGGCGTCATTGGCTGTGGCGATCACGGTCGCGACATTCTCAACACGTTGTCCCGTCTTCCGGGCGCCGATGTGAAAGTAGTTTGCGATAGCTTTGATGGCCTCCACAAGCGAGCCCTCGGATTTGCGCCCAAGGCCCAGGCCACAACCGACTACAAGGCCCTGCTCTCGAACAAGGACGTGAAGGCTGTCTTTCTCGCAACGCCCTCGCACCTGCATCGCGAGATGGCCCTGGCGGCTTTGCAGGCCGGCAAGCATTTGTACTGCGAAGCACCGCTTGCCCACACCATCGATGAAGCGAAGGTCATCGCCAAGGCAGCACTCGCCAATCCCAAACTGATTTTCCAACCCGGATTGCAACGCCGGGCGAATACCCTCGACAAGTCGGTCTTCGGATTCGTCAAGGCCGGCGTGCTCTCGAAGATCGCGCAAGCCGATGGCCGTTTTTCCAACAAGAACAGCTGGCGTCGCGCGGCAAGCACGCCCGAGCGGGAAAAAGAACGCAACTGGCGTCTCTTCAAGGCGACCTCGGGTGGTTTGTTTGCCGAGGTCGGCATTCACCAGCTCGACTGGATGAGCTGGTTCATGCGCGCGTTGCCAAAATCCGTCACGGCATCGGGAAACATTTTGGGATGGAACGACGGCCGCGAAAACCATGACACGGTTCGCTGCGAACTCGAATACCCAGGGGGCCTCACCTACACATACCGTGCGACGCTTGTCAGCTCGATGGGGGGAACGACGGACAGCGTGCAAGGCATGAATGCCTCGGTGTTGATGCGCGGCAACCGCGCCTGGATGATCAAGGAAACCGACGCACCGGCACTCGGATGGGAGGTCTACGCGACCAAGGAACCGGTTGGCGACGACTCGGGCATTGCGCTTGTCGCCAACGCAACGAAGTTGCTCGACGAGGGCAAGGATCCGGCAGAAAGTCGCGGCGAATACGCACAAGGACCGTTGCACTACGGCATCGAGACCTTCCTTGAGGTCGTTCGCGGACGCGAAAAGCCAACCTTTGGCGCACAAGAAGGGTTCGACGCCACCGTGGTGGCACTCAAGGCAAACGAAGCCGCATTTGGCAACAAGAAGATCGAGTTCAAAAAAGAGTGGTTCTCGCTCGCGTAACGGCAGCAACACCACACCCCCCTCCTCAAAAAAGACAGAATCATGGCCAACAAGAACGACACACATCCTCCAGTCCCCACCACGGCGTTGCCCACAAACGCAACACGTCGACGTTTTTTCAAGATGGCAGGCGCAGGCGGTCTCATCGCCGCGGGCCTTGCGAGGAGCAACGATGCCTTTGCCTTGAAACTACCGGCGCCGAATGCCAACACCAAGGCTTTCACAGGCGGCAAGTTTCCCAAGGCACGCACGCTGACCAAGGGCCGCGTGCTCGGTGCCAACGATCGCATCCTCATGGCCTATATCGGCCTTGGCGGCATGGGAACATCTCACGTACAGGACTTCGTGAAGAACGAAAAGGCCTGGAACACCCAGACGGTCGGTCTTTGCGACCCCTATTCTCGCCGGGTCGATCGCGCGCGCAACATGATAGTCGAGGGCAGCAAGGGCTGTTCAACGGTACAGGCCGACAAGGACTACCGAAAGCTGCTGGAAAACAAGGACATCGACGCGGTCTTGATCGCAACGCCCGAACACTGGCACAGCCAGATCGCAGTTCACGCGATGGAAGCGGGAAAACACGTCTACGTTGAGAAGCCGATGTCGCGTTATATCGACGAGGCCTTCCAGATCTACGACACCAAGAAGAAGACCGGCAAGATCGTTCAGGTCGGCGCGCAGGGCACTTCCGAGAAAAAGTACCACAAGGCGGCCGAGCTCATCAAAGATGGCAAGGTGGGTCAGCTGGTTTCGGTGCAAACGTCCTACTGCCGCAATTCGTCCAAGGGCGAATGGAACTACGACATCGATGCGGAGGCCGGTCCCGACAACCTCGACTGGGAGTTGTGGCTGGGTTCGGCGCCCAAGCGCCCCTGGAACGACGACTCGAAAGAGCGTTTCTTCCGCTACCGAAAATACTTCGACTATTCGGGCGGCATTCTCGGCGATTTGATGCCACACATGATCTACCCGTCGTTGCTTGCCGCTGGTACCAACGAATATCCGTCGCGCGTGAGTGCCATCGGGACTCGCAAGATCTCAACCGATCGCGAAGTGGCTGACTCGGTGTCGGTCATGGCCGAGTTCCCGAGTGGATGGACCTTCCTGTTCGTTGGTTCAACCGTCAACGAGCAAGGTCTGCGCGAGATGATCCGTGGCAACAAGGGCAGCATCTACCTGGCAGGCAAGGATCCGGAACTTGCGCCCGAGCGTCCGTATGCCGAGGAAATCGATCCGGGCAAGTTCACCCTCGACGAGCCCGAACCGCGCCACTCGGTGCACCGTCGCGACTTCTTGACCGCCATCCGCACCAACACGGAACCGAACTGCAACATGGAGATCGGCATCCGTGGCCAGGTGCTGGTCAGTATGGCGGAGATCGCACAACGTACCGGCAAGACGATCGTGTTCGACGAGAAGAAGCGCACGTTCAAACCGGCGTAAGCCAACAGAGGGCCTCGTTCACCCGCGACGGCCCTCAGCCCAGCATTTCCGGAACCTGCCCCGGGCCGACCGGCTGCAAAATGCGGCGAACTTTGCGGCGCGCGCGCAAAAGCCGCGTTCCCACGGTCGCCTCGGGGATCGCGAGCATTTCGCTGATCTCGCGATACGAGCGGCCTTCTTGATGGCGTAAACGCAACACATCGGAGAAGGGTTGTTCAAGCCGCGACATCGCGTTGTTCACGTCGTCGTTGGAAATCTGTTCCCAGTCACACGGTGTGTATTCGGGCGGAGCGGCGATTTCAACCACATCGATCGAGGAGAGCGCCATCTGGCGAGAGCGGCGTCGGCAGTGGTCGATGAACAGGTTGAACATGACGCGCATCAACCAGTTGCGCAGCGCTGGCCCGGCGGGTACAGGTTCGGGGTTTCGGATCGCCCGCAACAACGTGTCCTGGACCAAATCGCTCGCGTCGGCGGCATTGCGAGCGAGCGCGAAGGCGCGACCCCGCAAGCAATCGAGGTGTTCGTAGATCGCGCTGTAGTCGGTTGCTGGTTGATCCAGCACTGTGAATTTTCTGCTCATCGGCTTGTGCCCCATTCGTTAAGCACAAGTCATGCCAATGATTGTACCCGCGCCCTGTAAACAAGAAGCATAGGCCGCGTTACAATTGTGAAAACGAATTGGGAATTCGCTTCGCCATCGGCGCACAATCGAGCACAAAACACACCAAGCCAACGCCACGTTGCCTCATCGCTTTTATGCGGCGCACGGGTGTGTTTGGTGTGTTTTACTGCACCGCCATGGCCACCCGCGTATCAAACCCTTGCCGTTTCGCCCACGAGGCGATGCGAACACAGTTTGAGTTGACCCTCGACATGCCCGAACGCAGCGAAACGTCATTGCGAGCGGTGGCAGAAGAGGTGTGGTCGGAGATCGATCGCATCGAACGCGCGCTGTCTCCCCATCAAGACGAATCGGATCTGGTGGCGCTCAACACGGCACGCGGAATCCCGTGTTCCGTGGGTGGAACAACCTTCGAGTTCTTGCGGGTGGCGCGGGAACTGGCAGGGGCCACGTCGGGCGCGTGCGATCCCACCGTCGGTGCCATCACGCGCTTGCTGCGCGCCCCCGAGCCCCCGACGGAAAACGCACTCCGCGCTGCCAAACAATGTGTGGGTTTCGAATCGGCTGTCACGATCAACCCGGACCGTCGGACCGTCGCGTTGCAGCTTGGCGCGATGCTAGATCCGGGCGCGCTAGGAAAAGGTTTTGCACTTGACGCCGCACGGCAACTCTTGATTGAACTCGGCGTGACGCGTGCCCTGTTGCATGGCGGAACCTCCAGCGTACTCACCCTGGGCAACTGGCGCATTGCCATCGAGGCCCCGCCGGGGCTGCCGATCGAGGGATTTCTGGCAACCGTCGTGCTCAACGACGCCATGCTCAGCGTTTCGGCGGCGCACGGCAGACAGTTTGCCTGGCCGGATGGCAGCACCGGTCATATTGTCGATCCCCGGTCGGGCGAACCGGCCGGACCCACGCGCCTCTGCGCCGTCGTACTGCCGCATGCGGGGCAACGCGATTCCCATCCCGGCACGGCAGCCGAGGCCTGGTCAACCGCATTGATGGTGCTGGGGACGGCCGGCCTGGCCGAGCTGGATCAGCGTCACCGGGACGCCTCGGCCCTGGTGCTCGAAGTTGACGCGACCATGAAAACCCTGGGCACAAGGTTTGCCATCGAAGGTGCTAATCTCGCGCGCCCGTGAGTGGCAAAAACGAATCCGAAAAACCTTCGAGCGGCCAAACAGCCGGCGGTCGAGGCGCCCGATTTTCGGGTGCCATGGATCCCGCGGCAGCGGTTCTCAATGCCAGCATCGATTTTGACAGGCGACTGTTGCGAGACGACGTACGCGGCAGCCAGGCGCACGCGCGCATGCTCGCCAGGGTGGGACTCATCTCGCAAGCCGATGCCGACATCATCGCTGCCGGTCTGGAACAGGCCGCGGCCGAGATCGAAGCCGGCACGCTGAAGCTCGATCCGGCACTCGAGGACATTCACATGAACCTCGAAAAGCGCCTCACCGAAATCGTCGGCGAGCCGGGCAAACGTCTGCACACCGCACGAAGCCGCAATGATCAGGTCGCAACCGATCTGAAGTTGTATGCGCTCACGCAGGCCGCAGCCATCGTCACCAGCATCGATGAAACACGGTTGGCCCTCGTGCGCCGCGCACGCCAGCATGCACATGATCTGTGCCCGGGTTACACGCATTTGCAACGCGCCCAGTCCGTCACCCTTGGCCACCACTTGATGGCCTACGTCGAAATGATTGGCCGCGATCGGGGCCGTTTCGTGGACGCGATCAACCGTGCTGCGGAATCGCCTCTCGGCTCGGGCGCGCTTGCTGGAACCAGCTTGCCCAACGATCGAAACGCCACGGCGTCGGCGCTCGGGTTTTCGCGCGGACCAACCCACAACAGCCTCGATGCCGTGTCGGATCGCGACTTCGCCGCGGAGCTCACGTTTGCCTGCGCAATGATGCTCGTTCACTTCTCGCGCCTTGGCGAGGAACTCGTGCTCTGGTCCACCACCGAGTTCGGTTTTGTCGAGCTGGGTGAAGGCTACTGCTCGGGCAGTTCGCTCATGCCGCAGAAAAAAAATCCCGACATCGCGGAACTGTTGCGCGGTCGACCGGGACGCGTGATTGGCGATCTGGTGGCGTTGCTGACGATCTCGAAGGGCCTTACGCTTGCTTACAACAAGGACCTGCAAGAAACCCAGGAGCCCTTCTACGATGCCATCGAATCGGCGCGCACGGTGCTGAACGTCGCACCGGGGCTCGTTGCAACCCTGCAATTCAAGACCGAACGCATGCGGCAAGCCGCGCTTGATCCGGCACTCGGTGCGACGGATCTGGCCGAGTACCTCGTGCGCGAAAAACACATCCCCTTTCGCCGCGCCCATGAAATTGTGGGCGCCTTTGTGCGCCATGCCGAGACGACCGGCGTAAGCTTGCGCAAGGTTCCGCCGGAGGCACTCGCCGCGATTGCACCGGAGTTGGATGAAGGCGCGCTGTCGTCACTCGATCCAGAGCGAGCTGTGGCCGCAAGGACGTTGCCGGGCGGCCCTGCTCCGGCACGTGTGCTGCAAGAAGTTGCGCGCATCGAAGCGGAACTCGTCGCGCTGGGCTTCGAGATCTAATTCTGCGACAATTGCGGCATGTCGGGCCACGCACGACTTCCGTTTGTGCTCCTGCTGCTTGCAGCTGCCGTTTGTATTGCGACCGTTGCGGCTCCACCCGGAGGACGCGCCGCCTGGGCACTCGAAGTGGGACCCGGCATCGTCGGCATCTCGATCCTGGTCGCAACCTACCGGCGTTTCCCGATGTCACACTGGGTGTATGTCGGATGCTTCATTCACCTCATGATTCTCATCTACGGGGGCTACTACACCTATGCGCTGACGCCGGTCGGAAACTGGGCGCGTGATGCCTTTGGCCTTTCCCGCAACCACTACGATCGCGTGGGCCACGTGGCCCTCGGGGTTTTCCCGGTATTCGTAACACGCGAATTGTTGTTGCGGCTGTCGCCGCTACGGCCCGGCAAGTGGCTGACGTTTTTGTTGCTGTCCGTGGTGCTGGCGGTGGCGGCTTTCTGGGAGCTGCTCGAGTGGTGGACGGCACTGATTGTGGCGTCGGATGTCGGGATAGCCTTCCTCGGCTCACAGGGCGATGTCTGGGATGCGCAGTGGGATATGTTTCTCGCGCTCGTCGGCGCAGCGGTCGTCTTGCCACTCTTTTCGCGCCGACACGATTGCTCGATCGCGCGGATTGCTTCGGCGGCACGTTGATACCTGTAGGTCTTGCGACTACACTCGGGCCGCAATGCGACCGATTACGGCCCGAGTCAATCTCCCTGTCACCGACCGAAGATTACGACCTGCCCTGCACACGGCAGCCCTTTGCCTCGGCCTGCTCGGCGTTTCCGCGTGCGAACGCACTGAACTCGGAGGGCTCGATCTGTCCACCGATGACGGTTTGATCGATCCGGGCACGGACGCTGGCGCTCCCGATGCGGTCGCCACCAAACCGCGCGAGAAGCCGACGGGGACCTTGTGTGTTGCGGATGATTCTGCCGAAAATGGCGACCGCCCGCTGACTCGCATGCAATACATCAACTCCCTGCAAGACGTCTTCGTCGCAACGATCGGTGTTGGTGCCGCGGAAAAACTGATGGCATCCCTCGGGGACGCCCTACTAAAATTGCCGGCGGATCGATACCCGGAAGGACATCGCACCGGTTTCCGACGTGAAGTGCGCGAGCTCGACATGCTCGAGATCGAGGCGCGCATCCGAATCGCACAACAGGCGTCCGTCGCCTTTTCCGTCGACCGCGACGCCCTCACGCTCCTCGGCCCGTGTGGCGAAACCGCCAGTACGATTGGCACCGTCGCGAAATGCTTCCGCCAGTTCGTCAGTCGTTTTGCCGAGCGCGCTTACCGAAGGCCGCTTGATAATGCCGAGCTCGATGTGCTCTCCGCCAACCATGCTCCCGCTGATCGTTTCGTCGGCGATGCCATCCGCAAGGTGGTCTCGACGGTGCTTGCGAATCGGGAGTTCTATTACCGAATCGCACGGGGTGCCGAGCCAGTCGTAGGTCAGGCCGGCGTATTCGAGTTGTCGACGTTTGAGCTGGCGGCGCGGCTTTCGTATCACTTGATGGATGCGCCACCCGACGAGGCGCTCCGACAGGCTGCAAGCGATCGATCGCTGCGGAATCCCGCAGTATACGCAGAACAAATCGAACGGTTGCTCAACAGCGAAGCGGGACGTCTGATGCTCGCTGGATTCTTTTTCGATTATCTCGGGCTCGCGCAGGTGCCTGATCCGGCAACGATCACGGATCCCCGCTTTGTTGCACTCGCGGGAACCGAACGCCCGACTGCCGAATTTCACAGCCATGTGATTGCGGAAGCCGTGGATATGGGTGTGATGACGGTGCGCAAAGGTGCGTCGCTTGCCGAGCTCTTCACAGAAGGACGCTCTTACGCGCGGACGCCCGATCTGGCGGCCATTTACGGCGCGCCGGTTTGGGATGGGGTTTCGGATCCGCCGAGGATCACAAACCGACCCGGGATCCTCTCGCATGCCTGGTTCAATCTAGCCGACGGCGTACAGTCGCGACCCCTGCGCAAGGGAGCCCAATTGCGCTCACATTTCCTTTGCGAAAACATTCCGTTCCCCCCGGGGCTGCTCACCCCGCCGCCCATCGCGCCCGGATTGACTGGGCGAGAAAACATCGACGCCATTTATCGCAATGGCGGATCAGTATGCCTGACCTGCCACGGCTCAATGGCTCCGTTGGGATACGCATTTGAAACGTACGACGTTCTTGGGCGCGTTCGAACGGAAGAAACTGTCTACGATGGCAATGGACAGCCTAACGGGAAGAAGCCAGTGAACTCCACCGCGGTTCCGCAGGTCGTCGAAGGTGATCTCAGACCCGTCACCGGCCCGGCGGATTTTGTATCTCGGTTGGTTGAAAGTGGAAAGCTTTCATCGTGCTTTGCAGCCCAGGTGTACCAGTTCACCTTGGGTCGACCGGTCGTCGATTCAAAACAAAGCTGTGCCATCGCTCAGCTTACGGAGCATGCGGAGCACTTCTCGCTGCGAGACACGTTTGCTGCCTCGGCCCGACTGGCCGAGTTCACACGCGTCCGCCGCTGAGTGCGCTATTCGAAGAACCCCTTGACGGCCTCGACAACCATCGCGATCTCGCCGTCGGTCATCTCGGGGAACATCGGAAGCGAGAGGACCTCCCTCGACGCGCGCTCGGCTTCCGGAAACGTTTCACCGGACGCGACGAATCCCGTGAACGCCTCCTGCAGGTGCAGCGGCCTCGGGTAGTGAATCGCGGAGGGAATATCCTTGTCCTTCAAAAATGCAGCAAGCTGATCGCGGCTATCGGTGCGAATCGTGTATTGCTGATAGACGTGTTCGCAATCCGGAGATACGTACGGTGTTTGGATGGGCAGACCCTTGAAGGCCACATCGTAGGCCAAGGCGACCCGACGCCGGCCTTCGTTGAAGGACTGCAGATGGGGCAACTTGGCAAGCAGCACCGCGGCCTGCAGGGTATCGAGACGGCTGTTGATCCCAACCAGTTCGTGTTGATAACGAATCCGCGAACCGTGGTTCGCAATCATTCGGCACCGCGCTGCCAGCTCTGGGCTGCGCACGGTGAGGGCACCACCATCGCCGAAACAACCCAGGTTTTTGGCGGGGAAAAAGCTGAGGCAACCGATCTCGCCCATGACGCCTGCTTGCCGACCCTTGTGGCGCGCACCGATCGCCTGCGCCGTGTCCTCGATGATTGGCAGATTGTGCTTTCGGCCAAGCGCAAGCAACGGATCCATCTCGACGCACTGTCCATAAAGGTGCACGGGAACGATGGCCCGGGTGCGATCGGTGATGCGTTTCTCAACGGCACCAATGTCAAGATTGTAGGTCTTCGGATCGATGTCGACGAACACAGGTTTGGCGCCCAACAAGACAAGCGCTTCGACTGTAGCGACAAACGTAAACGGCGTCGTGATGACTTCATCTCCCGTTCCAATGCCAAGTGCCATGAAGGCAACTTGCAGCGCCTCGGTTCCGGAAGCACAAGACACCACGTTGGTGCCGCCCATCCATTCACCAAGTGCCTTTTCAAAAGCCACGACCGAAGGGCCGTTGATGTAGGCAGCCTTTTCGAGAACGGCGGACATCGCTGCGTCGATTTCAGTTTTGTGAGCTCGGTAATTCCTGCCGAGATCCACCATTTGAAGTTTGCTCATGTCGCTCCGGGGAGGGTTAGTACGAATAACAACGACTGTCCGAACGGGATATGGAGGCGATCGTGGAGAAAATCGTCGATCGGCGTCAACAGCGGCGCAACCGCCTCGAAGGCCGAAACGCTCGCGCTTCCGATCCGATCACGACCCAAAACGTTGCCCTGAAACCACCAGCCCGGTAACGAGAGGGCATTGAAAAAGCGGGTTTGTAGCTGCGCGCGCGGCGCCACCCTCGATGCGAGAAAGCGAATCCTGTGCAAATCGTAACGTCGATGGTGACCGAAACGGCGATCCATCGCGTTGAAGGCAAACGGATGGGCCGGGACAAAGGTGACCAGGCGTTTGGGACCTGGGGCCGTACTTTGCTTCAAGATGGATAGCAAACAACCAAGGGCCGCCTCGTCATTCTCAATGTGTTCGAGCACGTTGAATGAAACGATCGTATCGGGAGCCTCGGCAACAATGGCTTCAAGGCCCGCTCCGGTTCCGATGTCGAAGGCGTGGACCACAGCGCCTCTTTGAGCGGCTTCGCAATGGCGCAAACGTTCAAGCAACGCAGGTTCCATCTCGGAGAGAATCAGTCGCTTTCGGGCGGGCAGGTGATTCGACATGCTGCCGATCCCCGCACCGACCTCTAGAATCCTTTCGCCCAAAAATGACAGCACCAACTTCGCAACCCACGCCTGGTAGCGATGGGCACCGGCGAGTGCATCGAGTTCAAACGGCAACGGAGCATCGGTCTGTGAATGGCGTGACACGATTATCTTAAAATGTTCCGCCCGCCATCAGGCCCGGCACGAGGCGCGACACCCCGGCAGCGTCGGTGACAGGAACGACCGAGGGAACCGGTGGCGAGATCGAGGGCGAGAACACCGACGGTCGAGCGGGAGCCACCGCACCCTCGTTCAAACGCCGTTCGTAACCGCGGGTCAGAAACCATCCGGCACCGACACCGAGTACACCACCCACAAGTGCAAGCCGAGCCGTCACGGGGCCTTTTGCCCATCCGCCACCGCAATGCTCGGGATCGGCTTCACAGTTGATGAGCGCCGCCGTCACGGCGCCCGTGAAGGCACCTGCCAGACCGCCCACGTTCATTAGCAACACGCTTTGCCAGTGCAACCCGTACTGCGATTGGTCCGGCAGATAGGCCATCGCGAGTCCCGCCCCGAGACCCAGGTTTAATCCGCCAAAAACTGTGAGCGCCTGCCCGCGAGCGATCCCATCGGAAAATGTGCAATGACCGCCCTCTGAATTCCCACCGATACAAAAAGCGGGAACCGCAAGCATGCCGGCAAGGATTCCCGCACCCGTCGCACTTTGTAGCAGGGCTGCTCGCCCGTATTTTGGCGCGTACCCATCAAAATACGCACCGGCAATCGCACCCGTCGTAAGACCCGCGACACCTCCAATCCACGCACCCTTGGCGCGTGCATCCACCGCAAGACCAAGCGCAGCACCTTCGGCTGCGCCGGTCCAAACGGCACCGATGCGAAAGAGTGCCTGATTGTCCGGAATGTAGTCCGGCAAGAGAGCATTCGCGACCAGGGCACCGGTCGCGCCGCTTGCGACGGCCGCTCCCAGCAACAGGGAATTGGTGGCAGAGGTGACATCGGCCAGATTGTCGGGCTGTAGTTTGGCGGCGATCGCGCCTGCGCCCGCCACACCCGCCATCGCGGTCCAAAAGGCCATCAACTCGGGCCGACCCGAACGCTGGACGTATTCCAGGCGGAACTCGACGTCGGTCACCTCGCCGGCCTCAACCCGAATGCGTTCGCGCCGGGCCACGTGGTCGGTGGCCTCGGCGTAGATTTCATATTCACCGGGCTCCACGTCCTGAACGTAAGGATTCTCCGCGCGAACACCGCGGACAAACAATACCGCCTTGTCGGGAATCGTTCGGATGGTCAGACGCGCAGGCACCGGTTGCAGCTTGAAGAACAACTGACGGGTCTCGGCAGTATCAACCGACACGTCGCGTGTGATGCTTTGATAGTTCTCCTTTGTAATCGTAATGCGATACCGCCCACGTGGCACCTGAAATTCATTGGGAGCATCGCCCTCTACCCGCGTGCCGTTGCCCTCGATGACCACCTTGACCGCATCGGGATCGGTCGCAACGAAAAGCACGCCAGGTCGACGTTCGATAGCGGTGATGCGAACCCGCGCGGTATCCGCCACTGCGCCGTTCGGATCGTTTTTGAGGTAGTGCTCGTAGTGACCACGCGCCTCACGCAACTTGCCAAGGTGGTATTCGCACTGGGCCATCATGAACACAATGTCATTGGAGGGGAACAGCTCATGTGCGAGCTGAAACTCGATGAGCGCCTGTTCGCGATCGCCCGACTCGAAGAGGCTCAATCCCGAGCGATAGTGCTTTTCCGATCGCCCCCGTATTTCGTCAACCGCAACACCGGGCGCCGACGGTTGCGCGTCGGCGGGGTTCAGCGCCCCGGTGAGAGCGAGACACACCAGCAAAACCGTCTGGAAAAGCCGCATCATGGTGTGGTTTTCCCCGGAACATTCCTCACTTTTTCGTAAACGCCTTCGGCCGGCAGCACCTGATCATCGCCTCGGTGTTCGACCCGTTCGGGTGTGACCGGGGATTTTTCAACGGGAGTGGCAAGTGTATCCCGACTGATCGGAGGACGCTGCGCTGGCGTCTGCGGGCGAGCCGTTCCCGGCAGAGGCACGGGAGCAACAGGCGCGGACTCCACAAGCACCGCCTTCGGAAGAGGCAACCGAGCCGGTGCCACCGGTTGTCCTTTGGACAGAGCCGCAGGAAGCGTGCGAACGTTGACGATCTCCGTGGCGGGTCGTCGGCCGGCGAGCGAAACCGCAAGCCCCACACCAAGCAACATCACCGCGGCAATTCCCAGATACCACCGCGGCCGCCCCTCAGTAACCTGCGAATGCCCTTGCCCAAGGTGGGGTGCCACATTGTTGGGCGTTCCGGTCTGCAAGGCCACGATTTCGCGTTCAAGTGATGCCATGTCTGCAAATCGTTGATCCCGATCCCGTGCAAGCGCGCGCATGACAACGGCGTCGACCGATGGCGGTATGTCGAGCTCGGGGCGCAAGGCAGATGGCGATACAATTTCGGTACCAAGTACCTGCGCAATCACGCGAAGGTAATTGTTGGCGCGAAAGGGAACGTCGCCGGTCAAGCATTCGTATAACAAAATCCCCACGGCCCAAACGTCGGCGCGCGCATCGACGTCATCATCCCCGCGAGCCTGTTCAGGCGACATATAGAGTGGCGTACCCAGCAACACGCCGGTGCGGGTGATACGCAATGAATCCATACCTTCTTCGGTACTGCGAACCGCTTTGGACACGCCAAAATCGACGACTTTGACGAAATCGTTTTCACCACGTTGAATGATGAAGACGTTCTCGGGCTTGATGTCGCGGTGAACGATACCCTTGGCGTGCGCCGCGCCGAGAGCGCTTGTCACCTGTCGGGAAATCGCCAGCGCCCGCGCAACCGGAAGTGGCGCCTCGCGGTTCAAGAGGGCCGCGAGCGATTCGCCTTCGAGGTATTCCATCGCGACGAATGCGCGCCCGTCGTCGGTCGAGCCAAAGTCGAGCACGTCGACAATGTTTTCGTGACCTATGCTGCTCGCCATTCGGGCTTCTTGCAGCAGCCGCCGTACCAGCTCGCGCTTCTCGAGCAGGCGCTCGAGCAACACCTTGACCGCGACCTTGCGTCCAATGACCGTGTGTCGGGCCTCGTAAACCGCGCCCATCCCACCTTCGCCGATTCGGCGCAGGATCTCATAACGCCCGCCCAGGGTGGACCCGAGGAGCGCGTCGAACTTGGGCGCCTCAATCACAACCGCCCTACTCTAGCCTATCTCCCAACGCGGTGCATTTTTGGGCCGTCCCGGCGGTCGTCAAAAACGCCAGAAGTCCGGAAAGTGGTCCCGGTTACTTGAACGCAGGTCCCCTCCTGCCGATGATAACGCTCTGTGACGGTTGCGTTTTCGGGCCACAGCAAAGGCCCTCGACGGTGTGGATACCACCCTGCCCTGGCGGCGGGCTGGCGATGCACCGCCTGCGCGCAGCCGCTATGCCCGGACTGCGCCTCGCTTGTCGAACCCAAGACGGGCGCGCCCTACGTCACCTGCGCACACTGCGGCGGAATGGCCGGAACCCTCACCCGGCCGCGCTCGGAAGTCATGCCCTTTTACAAGCGGCTCGTGCAGGCGCCGCTTTTCCCGTTCTCGCGCTCGGGCCTCCTGACCATTGGGGGACTCGCCCTCATGCTACTCGTCCTCGGGTACATGGGGGTCGGCCTCGCGTCCATCTTCGTACTTGTGATACGAAACGGCATTTACTGGTCATACGTTTTCTACCTGATTCGCCAGACTGCCAACGGCAACAAACGACTGGGTACGCCCGAGTTCCGCAACGTCGGTGAAGACATTGTGATGCCCCTGATTCGCGGCATAGTCGGAACATCGATCGTTTGGTTTCCCGCATTTCTATACATTGCCACGAGCGACTGGTCGCTCGACGAGATCGTGAATCTCACCGTACTCGAAGATCCGATATTGTGGTTGTTTGTCGCCGGCGGAATCATCTACGCTCCCATGGCGATCATCGCTGCCGCCACCGACATCGGGATCCTGGGGATGCTCAACCCGATCCAGATCGTTGGCTACATCCGTCGCACCGGCATCGACTACTTCGTGGCGATACTCGGATTGATCTTCATGATCCCACTGCACTGGGTGATAGGCATTCTCGGCACCCTGCTCTCGACAGCCTTGCCGATCCCGGTTCTATCCGGCTGGTTGATGCAGGTGTTTTCACTTTACCCGATGTTCGTGTGGGCCCACATGATGGGACTCGTCTTGTTTGTTCACGGACAGGCGCTCGACTGGGGCGACGACCAGCTTTACCAGGAACCGATCTTGCCCGGCGTCGAGCCGAGGGGTGAGCGCGTCCTGCCCGCGCCAAAGCCCGATGCGCGCACCTTCGAGCCCATCGATCTGACGCCCATGTCCGACGATCCCTTTGATTCGCGCGAAGCACAGACGGCTTCCGCCCTGCCCTCCCACGGTCGCGGCGTGGACCTGCGCACCCCCACGCCTCAACCACGCGATCCCTTCGCTCCGCCCGACGAGGCTTACAGCGCCCCCGACCACCGCATCGCGCTTGGCGTGCCCGACGAACTGTTGGCCCTACCCCTGCCGATTTCATCTGACGCCGGCGACGAAGACCGCGATGCCCGGCCCCGATGGTCTGCGGATCTTGCCGATTCGGGGGTACACATTCCGAAATACCTCGGCCCGGCGGCGGGCGTGAAACAGGCGCTCGCAGCGAAGAATTTCGAGGAGGTGGTATCTCGATTCACCGCCGAACCGGCGTTCCTCGTTATTCATCTCAACGAGTCAGAACTGTTCATGGTGGGCGCCGCGCTGGCGCAATACCGCCAGGTTCCCCTTGCCATTGACGTGCTAAAACGCATTGCGTTTTCGGCAGATCCGATCGCGCCCAAGGCCATGTTCCTCTTGGCACGCCTCTATGCGGACGCGCGCAAGGACTACGACAACGCCGAACGGCTTTTCCGCACGATCATGAAAAAATTCCCCGACTCACGCGAGGCAGCCGGCGCACGATCGCATTTGCAAAAGCTCGGCTACGAGTGACGCCGCAACATCTCGACCACCGAATCCGGACCGAGCCGCAATCCGTCGCCGCTTTCAGTGGTTCGGTCGATCTGAATCACGTCGCCGCGCGCAAGATCCTCAAACGCCCGATTGGAATCGTTCCGATCGCGCTTTTGCAATACGAATGCATTTCGACCCGAGGCACCGCAGGCGAAGATCTTCATCCGGCCTTTCTCCTTGATGAGATCACTTGTGACACGCATCTTCGCCCCGTCGGTCGGCGCCGGGCCAGGTTGCCGGAGAACGAGATAGCTGAAATCGGCGCGCGGCGCTCGGCCCCCCGGCCAGGGGGCGCTGTCGTGACACCAGTCACGTTCACGTTGTAAAGCGGGACACGGACCCTGAAGAAAGCAAGGCGCTTCCACAAACCATAGTTCGGAAACCAAACGATCCCGAACCATCAAAAGCTCACGCGAGGTTTCCTTGAGTGCAGGCTCTAGTATCACCATCCGTCCACCGGGCAGGAGCAGGCTGGCGCACCACGCAAGCACCAGACGCGCGCGTGCCACGGCGTCGAGTGCCTTCAGCTCACACAAAAGGTGGGCGGCCACAATCAGATCGAACTGACCGGTGACGCCATTCGGAGGACAGGCCTTTATCACGTCCGCAACGATGATCCCCGGACCCGCAACCCGATCGACTGCGACCAGTTCGATGGCCTTGCCGTAGCGATTTCGTAGCACACGCCCCGCGGCCCCGGTGCCAGCGCCGAGATCGAGGGCACGTTGGGGTGAAAAATCAGCGGGAATGGCCGCCAAAACGCGATCAAGCTGCACCTCCGTCCGAGGTGCAATCTCGGCATCGTACGCGCGGCGCAACTCCGGATCTTTCAGATAGGGCGTACCAAGCAAGGCCTGCTCGCCAATCAGACCGCGATGGATCCGCGAGCCGCGTGAACCCGATTTCATCGTCAGGGGGTCGCGGGAGCGGGTGCAGCGGCGGGTGCGGATTTCGGCTCGGCAGGCTTTTCAACGGCCGCCGCAGGCTTCGGTGTATCGGGTTTTCCGACAAAGAGACGGCGGATGTCCTTGAAGGATACAAAGACCATCAAGCCCAACATCAACACCATGCCGACCATGTGAACCATTGCTTCGGCCTTGGCGGTAATCTGCTTTATCCCAAGGCCTTGAGCGAGGATAAAGATGATTCGACCTCCATCAAGCGCTGGCAACGGCAGCAAGTTGAAGAGGCCGAGATAAACCGACAGGATCATAACGAGCTGAATGAATTCGAGAGGCCCTCGTTGTGCAGCCTGGCTCATCTGCTGTGCGATGCCGATGGGGCCCGAAAGCTCTGCTTTGACAGCGCCTCGAACCATGTCCCAGAGGCCCGTTAGGATACGGCCCGACACTTCGATCGGCATGACGAAGGCATGGCCAATCGCCGCGCCGACAGAAACGGGCACCCGTATCACTTCTAGGACGATGCCAAGACGGTAGGAACCATCGATTTTCGCGGGCGCGATCACCAGCGTCTGTTCCTTTCCCGCACGCCGGATGATCACGGGGATCGGATTGCCACCCGATGCCTCGACGATCTTGTTGATGGGCGCGGTCACCGAAATTGCCTTGCCATCGGCCTGCAACAGTTCGTCGTCGGACTGCAAACCAGCCGCAGCGGCCGGCGTGCCGGGTTGAACGGTACCCACCTTCAACATGTCGCCAGGAATACCCGAAAGCGTGAAAATTGCGAGCGCGATAAGAATGGCGGTGAGGTAGTTGGCGGCGGGACCGGCCACCAGAACCGCAAGACGCATCCACCGTGGTCGATTCGGATAGACGTAGGGATCATTCGCGTCGAATTCTTCATGTGGGTTGAGTCCCGTGATTTGCACGAAGCCACCCAAAGGAATCGGCGCAAGCTGATAAATCGTATCGCCACGCTTGAACTTCAGAATCGGGTTGCCGAACCCAATCGAGAAGCGCTCGACCCGCATGCCGCACAGGCGGGCAACAATAAAATGGCCCCACTCGTGAAAGACAATGAGTAGACCAAGACCAAGAATCGAAAACGCGATCGACACGCTGAAAAGGTAGCAGATAGATCGGCGGGTCCCTAGCGAACCGGGTTCGTGCTCAGTTTGCGCAGGGAGGCGAGCGTAAACTCACGCAATCGCACAAGCGGATTGGCAAGTGTCGCCGCGCGGGGCAAGCCCAGCGTCAGAACGGAAAGAAGCTGCGCTTCTCGTAAAAACCGGCGCTCGAATTCGAGCGAGTCCGCGCGCGCGCGCGCGATGGCTCCCGACGCCGTGTCCCGGCGACACACCACGAATCGACCAGGAACAATGACAGCGTCGTGGCCCTGTGCCAACCGATGGAGCGCAAGACCCAGGGGCGCCAGAGGACCGACGTTTGAATGCGCTCGCAAGAGCAAGAGGTCTTTGCCGGTAGCCTGCATGGCACCTGCACAAAAAACTCGGCCACTTGAATCGCGGTTAACCACCGACAGCATTCCACCCGGCGTTCGGTCGGCGAGGAGTCGCAACACAGCAAGGCTGTTGTCACGGGAGCCCTCGTTGACGGCGATGAGTTCAAACGTCTTGCCAAGCGCCGTGAGATGCCGAATCGCATCACGGACAGTGTGACCTATGGAATCCTCGCTGTCGCCAAACGCGAGAATCACAGACAGTTCCGGAAACTTCTTGGACTCATCCATCCAACACTCCTTGGGTACACCTCAAGCATGTTCCGGGCCAGGCTGTTTGTGCAACTATTCCATCACGGATGGCCCGGAGGTGGCCTCCCGAGAGGCCGAGCGCGTCATGCGCTGGCGAATGCGTGCGCAGGGAACGTTGCAGGTGCCACCGGCGTTGCGCATGCGTTGAGCAACGCGCCAAGGGCGCAAGCCAGATCGTGCCGATCACCTTCCTTGAAAATTTGTACCGACGGACCCGGCAACACCCCCTCGGCAGCGGAGGCCGACACGACCAGGGGCACCCCGAGGGCAAGGGCTTCTCGCACCACAAGCGGTGCACCTTCACATCGCCCATCGGAAAGCGTACGACTCGGAACGACGAGTGCGCTTGTCTGCGCCAGGTATTGCGCAACCTCGGATGGTGGCACTCGACCGCACATCGTCAGATCCACCGACAGTCGATGCGCAAGCGACACCAACCGTTCACGCAGCGGTCCATCACCAAGCAACACCACGCCCGGCCTGTTCGAGCGTGGCATGCGCGCCACCGAGAACAATAAATCCTCAAACCCCTTGATCGGTACGAGACGTCCAATACCGAGTACAAAGTGGGAGCGCGGCAACACCCTCTTTCTGCTGTCGAAGATTGCCGCAGGTTTCATCGCCGCAACCTGCACCGACGGCAACTGAAACCCTTGCCCGCACAGAACCAACAAGCGTTTGCGAAGAGATTCGCTGACCACCTGAAGGCTGTCCACCTCGCGCAAGATCATGCGTGTCAAGGACGATCCCAGCGGGATATTTTCCAGCATCGCAACATCACCCGAATGTACAACCACATGATGCCGAGGCCGGCGTTTTCTCGGGGTATCCGCAAAAGCCAGCGCAACGGCAAGCGCCGAGGGCACCAGCCAGTGGCTCTCGATGGCATCGCATTCCGCAAGCTGTTTTCGTACGGCGGCGGATTGTTGCAAGGTGAACCTGAGCGAACAAAAACCGGCACGGATGCGCCCCATCGACGCGAGGCGTTCGGGTGCGCCCTCGCCGCCGAAGAGCGGACTGTCGATCCGCAGCACATCTCGCGACGCCGTATCGGGGCCGGCCGCAACGACCGAGACCGTCCAACCGAGTCCGACCTTCCCATGAACGCGGGTCGCGACAAAACTACCCGCGAAGTCATTCGCATCACGTGGGTAAGACGTCGTGACGATGCCCAGTTTCATTACCCAACCATCACGGCGTTTCGCGGCCGTGCAACGCACGTGCATCGCCATTCGAAAGTCCCATCAGCGCACGCAGCGAAAAGCGCGATCTCCAACCCCGCCACAACAAACCAAGGATGGGCAGCGCCACCACATGAGGCTGAATACCCGACCGCCAGCCGGGGCCGTAGACCGGACGAACGGCGACATCTTTTACGGACAGTCGAGCGGCGCACAACTGAATCAGCAACGCATTGGGATACCCATATCGCCGAAACACGGGAGCGGAAACAATAACCGCAAGCGCTTTGCGCGAAGCTGCGGTGTAACCGCATTGCGAATCGAAGAACGAATAATTCCCCGTCGCCAACCGCGTGAGATGCGACAAAACCACATTGCCGATCCAGCGCGAAACAGGCATCAACCTAAACGCACTTTCGGCGCTGGCCCACGCGAATCGATTGCCCTTGGCGTAGTCGGCGGTGCCACTGGCCACGGGGTCGAGCAATCCGGGAAGATCACCCGGGCACATTTGACTGTCGCCGGCCATGACCGCCGCCACGTCGCAACCGAGGGCCAGCGCCCGTCGGTATCCGGTTACGATTGCGGCTCCGACGCCGAGATTTTCCGTGTGCACAACAACTTCCAGTCCGTGTCGTACGAATGCAGCAGCCAGTGCAGCGGTATTGTCCCGGCTTCCATCGTCCACGACGATCACGGCGTCGACAAAGGCCGGGATCGACGCAAGGGTTTGCGCAATCTTGTCTGCCTCGTTGTATGCTGGCACCACAACCGCAATCCGGTGGTTTTGATACACCGCTACCGACTCTCTTTACTTAAAGGGGTCCACGATATCGGCGCCGGAGGGCTTGCCTAACTTCTTACGACGGCTCGACGAACTGGAACGGGAACCGCTGGACCCCGAGGCTTCATGCGTTTCAGGTTTTACCTCGACCGGGTCGACTGTGACCGGTTCCGGAGGCGGCGTTGGATTCGAATGCGTCGGGGTCGTTGGACTATTCAGAATCTTTTCGATCGATGGCCCCTTGCGATCCTTCTGCAAACTGGACCGCCCTGGCCGCAAGCTGGCCATCACGGCAAGCGGTGGCCGCACTTCTTTTTCAAGGTCTTCGTAGCCGACTTTTCGCAACACAAGTTTCGTCGGGGCATCTGGATCGAACATCACCTTGGCCTTGCAGGGTGTGTTACACAACACTGCTCCTGTCGTCTTCAGCACGACCTCAGCGCCGTCCGGAATAGAATCAACGCGAACGGTTATATTGCCGACCTTGACGCCTTCCCGCGTAGCCGCAGGTGCCGGTTTTGAATTCTGCGAATACCAGACACCCGAGCCCACGCCGCCAACCAACAACAACGCGAACATGCCCAACACGAAGCCCGTGCGCTTGAGTAGCGGTTTTTCGGGGGCAAACGATTCAGCGAGCGGCGAGGGGACGCTGGACTGGCTGATGCTTCCGGATGTCACCGTAACGGGTGGTACGGTTGGCGAACGGGTCGAAATTGAAAGTGGCCGCGAGCTCGAAGCCGGCATCTGCTGGCTCACGCGAACCGATCCGGTACCGCCCGCGCGCGAATCCACCGGCGCGTCACCCGGGAAAAGATCCCGCATGAGCCCCGCCAGATGCGAGGGCTGAAAACGGGTGACATGGACGATGTCGTCCAGCGCATCCGCCATTTCGCCAGCGGACTGAAAGCGATGGGCCGGATTGGGCGCAAGCGCTTGCGCGACAATGGCGTCGAGTTCCGGCGGACACATGGGATTCTGCTGCGAGGGCGGAGGCACGTTGCATTCGCGTACGCGTTCGACGGTTTGCAGATCGTTTTCGCCCTTGAACAGGCGTCGTCCCGTCAAAATCTCGTGCAAGACAATGCCGGTCGCAAACACGTCGATGCGATGATCGACATTCGTACCACGGGTCTGCTCGGGGGCCATGTACGCGAACTTTCCCTTGAGCGTGCCCTTTTGGGTCCCCTCGTCGCTGTTTTCCCCACCCAGTGCCTTGGCGATGCCGAAGTCGAGGATCTTGACCGCGCCCTCGTAGGACAACATCACGTTCGACGGTGAAACGTCGCGATGAATCATGCCCATCAACTTGCCATCTTCACCGCGAAGATTATGCGCGTAGTCGAGCGCGCGGCACATCTCGCGGCCGACATAAGCCACAACCTCGGGGCGCGGTGGACCGATGCGGGCCCAGAGTGTCCGCATGGTTTCCGCGAGATCGCGGCCCCGGACATATTCCATCGAGATGAAATATTCGCCCTCAACCGAGCCCAGCTCGAACACCTGTACGATATTCGGATGGTTGAGGCGGGCCGACATCTTGGCCTCTTCGACGAACATCTGATTAAACGACGGATCGTCCGACAGATGGGGCAAGATGCGCTTGACCACAAACACCCGCTCGAACCCGGCAGGGCCTTGCACACGTCCCTTGAAGACGTCGGCCATCCCACCCCGCCCAATGCGTTCGAAGAGTGTGTATTTGCCGAACTGGATCGGCTGTGGAAGAACCGTCCCCACGCGTGATCGCATTCTATCCCAGAATCATGGAAATATCGCGATTTCCACGGTTATTTGGGTCGCGGGTGAAAGTTCAGCTGATTACGGGATCAGCGCAGATCCACGGTACCAATGGAACCGGAGGTCGTCTGCCTTCCCGACATGAGCAACACGGCGGCAACGGCGCCGAGCACCACGACGCCTACACCACCCCACAACCAACCACTTTTCAGGATCGACTCGTCCTGCTTCTCGGGCTGTGCTTGTGCGGCAATTCGGCTGCTCTCAAGCAAAGGAACGACACGGCGTCTGGGTTCATCGTCGCCGCGTTGGTTGCGTGCGCTGCGTTGGGTGGAAAATAGGTCTACCTCGGCGTCGTCTTCCTCCGCATCCGCCGACGGACCGGCCGAAGGCTCTGCTGCGGCAAGGGGCGGGGTGGATTGCTCGGCAGATGCTGCCTCCGGTTCCGCGGCGTTGGGCGTGGGCGCCACGACCTCATGCATACCCAACTCGGCCTTGAGTTGCTCGACCATGCGTTCGACCTCGCTGCGCTTCGGCAGGTTGGGTTCAGACTTCAATAGCCCGTCAAAGGTCGCAAGTGCCTCTTGTTTCTGGCCCAGCTTTCGCTGGCACACGCCGATATTCAGCAAAAATCCGTTGATCCGGGTAAGCGCGAAGCCAGCCTGAAACTCATCCATGGCGGCCTTGAAATCCCCCTTGTCAAAGTGGGCTCGACCGGCGGCAAAACGCGCTTTTCCCTCCTCCAGATCGGTGGCGCTTGCCGAAGGCGCCGAGTGCGTTTCGTCCGCCCGGGCCACGCCGACAGTGGATGAACCGAGCCACGCAAGGGTGAAAACCACAACAAAGCGTCTCTTTTTGCGCACGTTAAGGTAAACACTTGATGGAACGGAAATGAGCATTCCGACGGTGATCGCAGTGGGTGGCCTTGACGATGGGGCTGCCGCGGGTCTGACGCGCGACGCCCAAACGGCCATCACGCTGGGAGTCGACTGTCGCCTCGTCGGGACCGCCTGGACCCGGCAGATCGGCAACCCGGATCAGGGTGGCTTTGAGGCCCGAGACCCCAGGGCAGTGGGAAGTCACCTGCGGTTTCTGCTGCAATCGAAAGCCTCCGGCCCCATCGCAGTCAAGATCGGGATGGTCGCAACGCGCGCCGTCGCAGGCGAGATCGCCGACTGCCTGGCGCAACCTGAGTGGTCTCATTTGCCGGTGGTTTTCGATCCGGTATTGGCCACCTCGTCGGGACTGTCGCTTTTTCGAGATGGCGGCGATGTGCTGACGGCACTCCGCCCTCTCATCCACCGTGCGACCGTTCTGACACCCAATCGCGCGGAGCTCGGCGCGTTGACCGGCCGATCCGTCGAAAACGCCGAGCAAGCGGAGGCCGCCGCGCGCGCGCTGCTTTTGACCGGAGTTCCGGCGGTCCTCGTCAAGGGGGGCCACTTTGAGGGACCCGCGACCGACCGACTTTGCCGTATCGAAAGCACCCTTTGCTTCGTTCGCGATCGCATCGTGGGTCGCGATCCACGCGGAACGGGCTGTGCACTTGCCACCGCCATCGCGGTCAATCTTGCCCGGGGCGAGAACCTCGAATGCGCCTGTCGTTCCGCTGGCGATTGGCACCGGACCCAGATCGCGATGTCGGTTCAACGCGACGGCACGTGGCACCTGCCCTGAGCTCAAATTTACAAGTTCTCGGTACCCGCCGATACTTGTGCGATGTCGCAAACAACAAAACCGGTGGTGATGGGCGTCGCCGGCGCGTCGGGCTGGGGGAAAAACGTCGTTCGGGCATTTTCAATCGCACGCGGTGGTTCATTGCGATGGGTCTGCGACCTGAATCCCGAATTGCTTGCGGCCACCGAACAACGCCACCCCGGAATTCGTACCACAAATTCATGGGACACGGTCCTTGCTGACGACGACGTGAAAGCGGTGGCGATCGCGGTCGACGTGCCAAATCACTACACGCTGGCGAAACAATCGTTGCTGGCGGGAAGACACGTCTTTGTGGAAAAACCACTGACCCTCAAGGGAAAAGACGCCTCGCATCTTTGTGAACTCGCCCAGGAACGCAACCTCATTCTCATGGTCGGACATCTTCTGCTCTATCACCCTGCGATCGAAATGGCGAAAGCCCGCATCGACAGTGGCGAGTTTGGGGATGTGTATTACATTTACAGTCAGCGTGTGAACCTGGGCGTGGTGCGCGAAAAAGAAAACGCGTGGTGGTCGCTCGCGCCACATGACATCGCGGTCGCAATGTACCTGTTCGGGGGGGCGCCCGAATCGGTATCCGCCACCGGCGCCGTCTACTTGCAACGCGAAAAAGGGGTCGAGGATATCGCCTTCGCTGCCTTGCGTTTTCCGGGCGGCCGAATGGCGCACGTCCAGGTGTCCTGGCTCGATCCCCACAAACAACGAAGTCTGACCATTGTCGGTAGCAAGAAGATGCTGACGTTTGACGACACGGCCTCCGACGACAAGGTTCGCATCTACGACAAAAGCGCGATCCCCCGCGCAGGTTTCTCGACCTTTGCCGAAGGCGTTGCCGTCCGCACAGGTGACATGTTGGCACCGGCGCTGGCCAACACCGAACCCCTGCTGGCGGAATGTGAACATTTCCTCGATAGCGTTCGCACTGGAAAGCAACCCCGCAGCGACGGTCGGCAGGGATTGGCAGTTGTGCAGGCGCTGGAGGCGGGTCAACAATCCATGGCGTTGGGCGGAACGCCCGTGGCAATTCGTACGGAGACATGAACGTGAGCAAGCGAAAAAAAGCCTACATTCACGCAAGTGCGGTGGTCGACAAGGGTGCGCACATTGGACAAGACAGCAGCGTGTGGCACTTTTGCCACCTGATGCCGGGCGCCCGCATCGGCATCGGCTGTAGCCTCGGCCAGAATGTTTTCATGGCCAAGACGGCGATCATGGGCGACCGCTGCAAGATCCAGAACAACGTATCCCTCTACGACGGCGTGATCTTGCACGATGACGTATTCGTGGGGCCATCCGCGGTTTTCACAAACGTGATCAATCCTCGCGCCAACATCGTTCGCAAAGAGGAATATCGCAAGACCGAGGTCGAGCACGGTGCAACGATTGGTGCCAACTGCACGATCGTATGCGGCAATCGAATCGGAGCGCATGCGTTGATTGCCGCAGGCGCGGTCGTCACACACGATGTGCCTCCCTTTGCCCTGATGGCCGGGGTACCGGCCCGTCGCATCGCCTGGGTCTGCGTGTGCGGCGTCACCTTGCCCAAGACCGAAACATCCAAAATTTCGTGCACTGGGTGCACGGCAGCCTACCGTCTGGTCGGCCGTGGTGACCAGCAAACCCTGCTCGCAGTCGAAAAGACCTGAGGCCCGAGGGCTATTCCAGACTGTTCGATTTCCAGAGCGTCGGAAAAAGACGAATCCAGACAATCGTCACACCTAGCGCACCGACACCGCCCATAATTACAGCCCGAACCGGGCCAATAAACCGTGCGACGAATCCGCTCTCGAACTCGCCTAGTTCGTTCGATGCGCCGATAAACAAGGTCGAGACGGCGCCAACACGACCCCGCATCGCATCGGGCGTCACCAGCTGAACCAGCGTTTGTCGAACAAAGACCGAGATCATATCTGCACCGCCGAGAACGCCGAGCATCACCGCCGAAAGTGCCAGATTGCGCGAAAAACCAAAACCGATGGTTGCGAGTGCAAAGATCCCGACGCCTGAAAACATGATCACGCCGGCGCGGCGTCGAATTGGGTTCGCGGCCAGATAGAGGGCCACCACCGTTGCGCCCGCGGCCGGCGCTGCTCGCAGCACACCAAAACCCGATGCACCGACATGCAATACATCGCGCGCAAAGGCAGGCAAAAGGGCTGTCGCCCCGCCGAGTAGCACCGCGCAAAGATCGAGCGAAATCGCGCCGAACACGATCTGGTTGGTCCAAACGTAGTGCAGACCCTCTTTCATGAGGGACCAGCGCGATCCAGGTTTAGCAACAGGTTGCGAGTCCGTGCGAATGCGCACCAACACCAGCACCGAAACCGAATACAACAGCACCGAAACACCAAACGCCAGCGTGGGCGAAACCGCGACGAGGATGCCCCCGATAGCGGGGCCCACAACGGCAGAGGTCTGCCACGCAAGCGAGTTCCAGGCGATTGCGCGAGGAAGCAGCGTTCGGGGAACCAACATGGGACCGAGCGCTGAAGAGGCCGGTGCAAAAAAGACCCGGGCGCAGCCATAGAGGGCAGCTACCGACAAAAGCAGCGCCATGTTGCGCACCCGAAAGAAACTGAGTGCGGTCAACGTCGTGACGACGGCAATCTGTCCAAGAAGACACCACGTGAGTACCCGACGGCGATTGTATCGATCAACGGCTTCGCCTGCAGGCAGTGTCAAAAGCAACACGGGTAGAAACGAGACGAGGCCGACCATCCCGAGCATGAAGCTGGAACGGGCAACGTCCATGGTTTCCCGTGCGACGGCATAAACCTGCCAGCCGAGTGCCACACTTTGAATCAGGCCGCCGAGCGCGCCAGCCGCGCGTGACACCCAAAACAATCGGTAGTCTCGCAGCGCAAAAAGCGCCGAGGTCGAGTCATCGGAGTGGGGCGCGCTTTCAGACACCGGGGCCCTGACCCTAGCACGGGCAGAACACGGGCTAGCCGCTGCCCTTGTCACCGGTGGTAGTGCTCAACAACCGACCGTTCTCGAAATACAAATAGCGGCGAAAGCGATTGGACCCCAGATCGTATTCCATTTCGTCGATGACAACCTCGACGATCCGCTCTTCGATGAAGTTGCCCACTCGGATCCGTATCGTCCGAAACTCGGTTCGATGCATTTCGGCTGCTGGCTCTCCGCATTTGTCGATGACGCGGTTTATCCACTCACCGGTTGAGATGATCCGGCCGTTGCAGCGAAAACCATCGTCGGCCCGGGCGGGACGCACCACCGCCGCGCCACCAAACAGACCAAGCGACGCAGTGAAAATCAGAATCGAATGCAGGCGGACGCGAGCCATCCCGAAACGCTAGCGTGATTCGTGTGACCCGTCCCCCGTCGGGCGTTTTTGCACCTTTCAGGGGCGGGACGGGTAGCAACGCGGCCTATTGTGTAAGCGCAGCGATTTCCGGTGTGCTGAGCGCGCGACTCCACAGGGTCACGTCGTCAAAGACAGCGTCAGCATAACCCACAAGGTCGGTACCCTGCTGGCGCGTGCCTAGAACGAAGCCGCCGAGGGTGTTGGCAGACGCCGTGCTGGTCATCGCGGCCGAGCCGACCAGACTACCATCCTTGTACAAGCGGAGGGTTGAACCGTCCCACGTTTCCGTTAGGTGAAACCACACGTTGGCGTCGGGTGCATTGGCTGAATCCGCAACACGACTGCTGCCACCGATGGCTTCGATGATGCCCGCATTCACCGTCACAGCAGCAAGCTGCTCGGTCCCATCCGCCGTCGCTTGACGACCCCAGAGGCTCCGATCTCCTGCCGTATGCGCCAGGACACGCTTCACCCACGCCGAGATCGTGTACGCTCCGGCCATGCTGGCAAGCGATGTCGACGGAGCAACCCGTCCGATCTGGTAGTAGTAGAACGAAACGCCCTTCCCCGTGTGGCCGGTTTCCCAGCCCGGATATCCGTTGGCCCCGACACCGTCGACACACGGCGCAACACACGCAAGCGTCAACGTATTGCCATTGCCCGTCCCGTCGGCAGCTATCAAACCGGAGCCCTCCTCGAAGGTCCACCGCGCAACCGGACCAGCCGCTGCGCCGCCCGTGTTGGGTGTGCCGCCCGTGTTGGGTGTGCCGCCCGTGTTGGGTGTGCCGCCCGTGTTGGGTGTGCCGCCCGTGTTTTTGCTACCGCCGGTATTCGTCACACCTCCGGTATTCGTCGCACCGCCGGTATTCGTCGCACCGCCCGTGTTCATTTTGCCGCCGGAACCGGTTGCCTTCGAGCCGCCGGTCTTGGTGCCGCCCTGGCCACCGGAACGGGTGTCGGTGTCTTCGGCGCCGCCGGAACCACCCGCACCGCTGCGGCTGCGGGTCGCAGGTCCGCCGCAAGCGACGAACAAGCAAGCAATTGAAAGACCAACCTTGAGTGTCGTTGACATTGCCTCCGGATCGTATCACAGACCGCAATGTCTGTACCTATTCGCACAACCAGACATATACCGACATCAACACATGTCTGCCGACATCGGCGGCGTTCATCCTACTTTTTCTGGTGCTGCGCTTTCCAATCTTCGTAGGGCATCCCGTAGATAGTTTCGCGCGCCTCGGGATCGGTCATCTCGATACCCCGCTCGGCCGCGGCGGCTCGGTACCACTTGGCGAGGCAATTGCGACAAAAGCCAGCAAGGTTCATCACATCGATGTTTTGCACGTCGGTGCGCTCGCGAAAATGCTGTATGAGGCGACGAAATGCAGCGGCCTCTAGTTCAACCTGCGTTTGTGCGTCCATGGACATTGGCAGGGAGTGTAGCCGACCGCGATGCAGGAGGCGCCTAGGGATTCCGTCGAACACGGCGATGGCCAACGAACTTCACGTTCTTGTTGGCGATGTCCCGGGCGAACATCTTCTCGAAATTTTCGGCCCATCGCCCGTCGAATTCGGTCTCGCACTTGGGATCGATGATGACGTAGTCGGCCATCGCGATTGTCAGTTCGACCGCCGCTGCCTTGGAATCCACCGCCTGTCGTGGAGGCAGAATTTCCTTCTGCTTGAAGCCCCAGTTCGGTTGCGCCAGATCCCGGATGCGATACAAGCCATCCGCGTAAGGCTTGCCACATCCGAGAACCATGACCTTGTCTTGAAAGGTATCAACCGTTTCGGCGGGCGGAACCTTTGGCAACTCGGCCAGGTTCATGCCGCGAACATCTTGACGATTGACGCCGAAACGCAGCGCATAGGAATAGAACATCAGATCGCCCGCGATCGAATCGAACGCGCGCGAGCGTTCGTTCCAGACCATGTGCGTGGCACCGAGGGCGGTGAGGGCATCGTGAACCTGTCTCGGCGATTCCAGTAATCCGTAGCTGATACCGTATTGCCACTGCGTGTAGTCCGCAATAACTGGGCGCGGCAAGCCGAAATAGTTCTGCACCTCGTGCATCAATACCACCGCATTTTTCGGCAGTTTCCTGCCAATCTCCTCGTACTTGTCCTGGCCAATCGTGAAACGCTCCTGATACTTTTTTTCGTGGCCGGCGGACAGCATATCGATCGTTTTTTTCAGCGGACTGCGAACCATCGCGTGCGTCTGGAAAAAATATGCGTCGGCACCCCAAACCACCTGGGAGACAAACAGGAAACCCAGGGCCAAACGCAGCACCATCTCGCGTGTGCGCCAGATCAAAATCGACATCGCAATCAGGCACGCCGTCAACCAGGGCATGATCCCCTGCAGATAGCGATCTTGGTGATGAACCGAATACCAGAGGAAAATCGAAACGTGACACCACCCCACCAACATCCACAGGCGACGGGGGGCCCGGGTAAACGGCAACGTGGCCAGCAGCAAGGTAAAAAGCGATCCGATCACAGGCACGCGGCCGTGAAACGATTTCCAGTCGTTCGGAATCAACGACCAGTCGAAAAGAGCGCGAACGGTGTAGACGATCCCTTGCAGATTGCGCTCGGGCGCCCAGAAGCCACCTGCATATCCGTACTTGATGATGTAACTGGCATCCGGGGTCCAGGGCCGCGAATGAAAGACATTGCTCATCACCGGGTATACCGGGTTGCCGTACACCACCCAGTTTTTCAGCCAGTGGGGCGCGGAAAACACAAACGCCCCTCCCACCACACAAAGCGCGGCCACCAGTACCCGGGAAAACGCCTGGGCACGCGCGGGCGACCGCACGATCTCGCGGAGGCCCAGAATCACCAGGGTCAACACCGCCGGTGGAATCAGCATGAAGCCGATCGTGTCCTTCACGATGCCTCCACCTGCGATCACGACGCCCATCAAAATTGCCGGCTTGATTGCAAACGCACGCGTCACGGCGATCGCCATGATGAAAAGGGGGATGCAATAGGCAGCACCAATGTGATCGGCACCGATGGCGAGGCTCGAATCGTAAAGGAAAATACCCGGGAACAGAAAGCGAGCGGCCCAGATGAAGCGAGGATCGGCGCCGGGCACAAGTCGACGCAAGAGGGTCGGAATGCCGACGATCGTCGTCCAGACAAAGATCGCAAACTCGGCATGCGCAGCGTTCACAACCCGGTCAAAGGGAAGGTAACCGGGCGGCAAGAAGGTCCACAAATAAAGAAAGCTCGCGACGTGGGGGCGGGTCGCAAAAGTCCATCCCTCGGGGAAGCGACGGAAGCCACCGTGGATCATGAACTCTTCGGCGAGGCGCAAGTGCTTCCAGCGCGCGTCGAACTGCGTGTTCTCGGGGTTGATGATGAGGAAATACAGCATCAGGAACCCAACGATTCCGAACACCACGGCGAGCATCGCGCCCAGGCCGAGAGGCGAGCGACGCTGGCGCGCGAAACGAAGGTGCCTGACAGCGGGACGCAAATATCGATAGAGCGAGCGCCCCCCAATGGCGAGGCATACGGCGGGCACCACGAAGTAGGTTCCCCAGTGGATCTGCTGGAGAAAGTTCGCCATCACCATGAGGCACTCGAAGCCGTACATGCCGACAATGAATGAAACGCAAAGGTGTTCCGACAGACCGAGCGCACACAAGCGTCGCACGATCGCGTGCCCGAGTGACAGGAACGAAGCCATCATCAAGAGCGCCGACAACCAGTACCCGGCGTAGCGCGGAAAGAGCCACTTCTGGATCGGATAATGAAAGTGTCCCGTCCCCAGGAACAACACTGCGGCGCCGATCAAAATGATCAGGATCGCGAGGTGCCGAACCGGAAGCTTGCGGGTCTTGAGCGGAGGCGGGGACTCGATGACATCCATCGGGGACTACTGCGGTGTTCTTACCATGATTTTCCGGGCGCCCGAGGCTTCTGCGGATGATACCCTGCCAAACCGATGCCCCGCAGATTCATTTGGCTTGGCGCCATCGCGACGCTTATCTCCGGAGGCATTCTTGCGCTGATGTTGAGCCAGCTGGATGCCCGTACCTGGCAGGATGCCTTTTTGCGCGGCGACGTGTCGTTGATTGTTCGAGCGGGATTTTTTGCCTTTGCCTTGCTTGTATTTCGCGCACTCCGCTTCACGATTCTCGGCCGTCGGGTTCCCATCCTGACGGCCCTCACCGGAACGGCCATGCACACCTTCATCGTGCGCGTCATGCCCTTGCGACTCGGAGAGATCAGCTTACCGGTGCTCTTTCGAGCGTCGAGCCAGGAGCCCCCCGAACACACCTTGGTTTCCATCGCGCTTGTGAGGCTCGTCGATCTCACCGTGATCCTGGCGACCGGCATCATCTCCATCCCACTTGCCTTCGGAACCCTCTCCGTGGATCGCATCGGTTGGGGTGCGCTTGCTCTTTGCGTCCTGGTTGCGGTGGTGATCACCTTCCATCGATGGATTCTGGTGCTGGTGCAGCTGCTTGCGTTCCTGGTACAGAAAATACTGCCCAAACAACGCCCGCTGCTCGAACGCCTCACCGACAAGATTTACAAGGCGGTCGCCTTCAACGCCGCACTGGATCGACGTTCCAAACTGCTCTTTTGGATTGCAACCGCGGGCGTGAGTGCGTGTCAGGTATTGTCGCTGTCCACGTTGATCCGTGCGTATGATGTTGAGTTGCCTTTGCCACAAATGGTGGTGGGCGTTTCGAGCGCAATGATTTTTGGCGGCGTACCACTTTTGACTGTCGGCAGCTTTGGTACCCACGAAACCGGATGGACCCTGGGCTTCATGTGGGTAGGCGTGAGCTCGCAAGACGCCATCGTGACCGGCATCGCGAGCGGCCTTCTGACCCTGGGCTTCGCCCTCTGTTTCGCCATCCCGGCCGCCATTCATTTTTTCGTCACGAAACAACCCTTGCCGAAGACCCCAGCATGATCCCGGATGCCTATTTCGACCGTTTCACCTCGCAGAAGTACCAGAACAAAAATCGCGTTCAGCGGGCACTGATTCGGCGATTTGTCTCACATTTTCATGCGTTGTTCGTGGCGGCGTTGCCGGCGAAGAAGGTGTGTGAGGTTGGCATTGGACAGGGATTTTTGTCGGGCTATCTCTCCGAACGCTTTCCGGAAACGGCGTTTCTCGGTGTCGATCTCGAAGGGCCCGATCTTGAGCATCTGCAAAAAAACTTTCCGCGCATCGAGACCCATCGGGCCAACGCGCAAGATCTCGGTGTGCTGAAATCCCATACCGACATCGATCTGGTGATCTGCGCCGAGGTGCTGGAACACCTGAGTCAACCGGACCGCGCCCTGCAAGAGATTGCGGCATTGCATCCGAAACACGTCATCGTTACGGTACCGAATGAACCGTGGTTCCGACTCAGCAACCTGGCCCGTGGCAAAAACGTGATGCGTTTCGGCAACGACATCGATCACCACAACCACTGGAACCGGCGTTCGCTGAACGCACTACTGGAAGCCCATTTCGAGGTCGTGCAACTCGACAGCGCCTTTCCCTGGCTGCTCGCGCTTTGCAAACCCAGGGCAAGCTAAGACTTCAACTCGAACAACAAGATATGGTTCCGATACGCACGCACCTGTTGCGCCCGCGTTCGCCATGGGTAACAAAGCGGGAGCCGCAACCAGTCCGAGGCATGCACCGCGACGAAGGCAGGACCAACAGGCAACGCGCCATGGGCCAGCACGGTGGGATTGGCGGCCAACAAGGTGAGCGCGACCAGGGCCGCACCATCTCCCCAGTGCTGGCGCGCGAGGAAAAATACCTACAGGAAAAACAGCGCGGTCAGCGCCACCATGGCGAGTCGTCCGGCAACGATCTGAGCGCGCGCATGGGGGTAGTTGCGGCGCATGAACTCGGTTGCGGTGAGACCGCTATCATGCAGTTGCAAGCCCTGCGTTGTTGTCAATTCATCGGATGCACTTGACCCCGCGACGAGTCCGGTGAGCGCATTCACGAGCGGCGGGTGTGGATACGACAAACGGGCATCCTAACGATCGATAATCCAGGAGCCCCTTTACCACGCGGCTACAACCGTAGCTGGCGCCCAGGGCGCTTCTCCTTATTCGTACCACTGCCCAACGGTTGTCGCCGACCAATTGGGCAATTCCGGGTAACGCTTGACGCGGGTCGACATTCGGCATTAGGCTGCGACCGAAGGAAGTGAACCATGGTCGATGAGTTGAATCCCTATGCCCCACCATCGGTCGATGCCGACCTCATTCCCCGCGGCAATAGCCAGGGAAACCTGCAAGACGCACTTGCTGGAAGGTGGGATTTCCAGATTGGCGAGGTCCTGTCCGAATCCTGGCGGCTCACGTCGGGTTACAAGGGAACGTTCTGGGCGACCGCGATCATCGGGGTTATCTTGATGGTCATCGGCCAGCTCGTCACCACTGCCTTCACCGGCGCACTTGGGGTCGTGAGTCCCTTGCTGGTGATGATCGTTGGCCTCCCGATTACCGTCGCGTTTGCAGGCCTCAGTTACCCGGCCACGTATTTGCCCATTTTCATGACCGCGCTCGACAAGTTCGACGGACGTCCCGTGTCGATGAAGACGATGCTCGACTACAAGCCGAGTGTGGTGCCAATGGTCATCGTGGGTGTACTCGTAACACTTTTGGTTTCTTTTGGAATGTTGCTGCTGGTGATTCCAGGGCTTTACCTTGCAAGTGTGTACATGACGGTGACCCCCCTTGTGAGTGAACGAAATCTCAAGCCGTGGGAGGCCATGGAAATAAGCCGAAAAAGCTGCACCCACCACTGGGGCAAGATCTTCCTGCTCATGCTTGCCATTGGTCTCGTCGGCGGCATTGCCGGCATCCTCACGCTCGGCATTGGGTTGATCTGGATTGCACCGTGGATGGCCATGACCTACGCCGTGCTGTTCCGGCGCATCTTTGGTCCGCGACCGGCCTGAGAGCGTCATCAGAGAGACGCGTGCTCACAAACCCGGCCACGGATGATCGCCAACCTTGAACCACGGTAGAACCGAGACGGTACCGCGCTGCCGTTCCACGTCTCCGCCATAAACCAAGGCGCTGCGGAATGACACCCCTTCCTGTGTGGCCGCATTGAGAGCGGCAAATGCGTCAAGGCCGGCGAACGCATCGGTGGGAACGGTCTCACCTGACTTGATCTCGACTGCACAGCGATCAAGCCCCATCTCGGCAACGAGATCGATCTCCAGGCCTTGGCGATCCCGGAAAAAGGTCAGATCGGCTCGCTCGCCCGCATTCCGGTAAGCCTTGCCGATCTCCGACACCACCCAGCTCTCAAAAATGGCGCCTCGCAAGGGATGCAGGCGCAGTTGCTCTGGCGTCCGAATGCGCAAAAGGTAGCACAGTAATCCCGAATCAAAGAAATGCAGTTTGGGCGCCTTGATCAATCGCTTTCCGAGGTTGCGAAAAAAGGGCGGCAAACGAAAAGCCACATAACTCGCTTCCAGAACGGTTAACCACTTTCGCGTGGTCGGCTGACTCACACCCGCGTCGGCCCCAAACCTGCTTTGATCGATCAGCTGTCCGGTTCGCGCCGCCGCCAGAGCCAGGAACGTCTCGAACGCCACGAGATCGGTGACATTCAAAATTTGTCGAACATCTCGCTCGACATACGTGGCCACATACCCGGAAAACCAATCGCCGGGATCGATCTTTCGATCATGTATTGCCGGATAGCCGCCGTAAAGGATCGTCCCCCAGACATCCTGCAACCGATCTTCCCGTGCGAGCTCAGTGACCGAGAGGGGAAGCAGTTCGCACAGGCCGACCCGTCCCGCAAGCGACTGTGACACGGTTTCCGAAAGCGCGAAATGTTGGGACCCGGTGAGCACGAAACGTCCTGCTGCCGGGCGCTCGTCCACCTCGCCCTGCAAATACGAAAGCAGCTCGGGCACGTTTTGTACCTCGTCGATGACAGCGCCATTCGGCAGCGCACGCAGAAACCCGCGCGGATCCTCGCGTGCTTCGCGGCGAACGTCGGGCGCCTCAAGAGAGCGGTACGGATGGTCTGGAAATGTTGCCCGGCAGAGGGTGGTCTTACCCGACTGGCGGGGGCCGGCGACGAGCACGACGGGGAACTGCTTTGCCCGTTTGAGGAGCACGGACTGGAGCGTTCGGCTGAACATTCTCCAATAATATCACATAGAAGGCCGTTTATAACTTCGATTTATAATCGGCCAAACACCTCGAAACCGACCGCGCGACCATTAGCCCGTCACGACGGCGTAGCGATCTTTGGTCTTCAAGAACCAGCGTTCGAAATAACGGAAGCTGAGTCCTGCCAGCAGGATAGACATGCCGAGAACCAGCGGAAATTCGAGCACGCCGGGCTGCACGCCCACGAATCCCAGAACCTTGAACACGAGATTCTGCGCCGAAAAGTGCAGCAGATAGATCCCGTAGCTGACGGTGCCGATGTAGACGAACAGGCGCAAACGCAGGACGACTGAAAGCGCATTGTCCTCCCGGATCACACAGCTGCACACGAGGAAGGTAAAGGGCACGCGGAAGAGCCACATCGAAGGCTCCTCCATCGACAGGGCCAAAAGCGCCAGGGCCAGCCAGAATGCCGCCGAAAAACGACGACCTGTCAGAGCCGCCATCATCGGAAACGTACGCCTGTCATGCAAGAGCTGCGCAACCAACACGCCAAAGGTGATGGGGACCGGCATGCGATACCAAAGCGTCGCGGCTTCCGTGCCGTGGGCAATGAAGACGTGCTCGTCAATCGCAATCGAAAACACCAGCATGGCTGGGATGAAAAGACGCGAAAACAAGCGCGGCGCGAATCGAAACACAAAAGGCCACAACAGGTAGAATTGCTCTTCGGCAGCAAGTGACCAGGCAAAAAAGAACGGAATCGGTTCGCCGGTACGGTGAACAAAGAGGTTCGAGGTGTAGGTCGCGAAATAGGGAAAGTTGTGCAGAAAGTTCTGCGCCGCCAGCTGCTCGGAATAGCGCAGCGACTTGACGAGGTACAGCAACAACACGGCGTAATAGAGCGGCACGATGCGCAGCGATCGGCGCATGTAGAACTTGCCGAGTGCAATCGTTCCCGTGCTGTCGCGCTCGCGCAGCAGGAGCGTCGTGATGAGAAATCCGCTGATGACGAAAAACAGATCCACGCCGGTATACCCGCGGCGCCACAGGATCGGCCAGCTGTCCGCGGGCTTGACGATGTGAAACCAAACCACCCCGACAATGCTGATACAGCGCAAACCATCCAGATTCGAGAAACGTTTCTGGGCCGCAAAGCGCTCGGCGGTCACGCCAACCGGCAGGATCTTTTGCCAGATCGCGGCCAGCGCCCCGGAGGGGTTCGATTCGCGCGCAACGGTGGAGCCAGGCTCGGTCATGGGTTAAGGGGCGCCGAGATTAGCGCATTCCCCGTGGGCCGGTATCGGCAACTCAGCGCGGTGTGAACCGTCGAGATTCCGGGATGACGAGTGTCCACAGCCCAAACGTGGCCGCCAGGAAGTGGTCGAGTTCAATCGTACCGTCGGTGCGCGGAAAAGGCGCCGGAGCGGGCAGACAATGGGCCGCAAAGTGCGAGGCGGCGAGCGTGTGAAGGACACCGGACGACCAGCCCTCCCCGGCATAGACCAGGCAGGCCGGAACCCGCAGCGCCTCAAGATCCGCAAGCGCATAGGGAATCTTCTCGTCGGTCGTACCCCTCGTTTCCTGATATTTGCACTCGATGGCGATCGCCCGTTGATCGCAGTTTCGTATCACAAACACATCCACCTTGCGCGACTTCCCGATGATGGTTTTGCCCAAAGAAATCTCGGTATAAACCTGCAAACCGGCCGTGGCGAAATTTGCGTGAATGTAGCCTGCAATGCGATCGCGGTATTCGTTACCGTTCATGTTGTTTGTTCAGCTTACAGGTTCGCTATCAGCGAGGGTTGCACGGTCAGGGCAAGCAGGCGCTCGTTTGTAAGCCTCACGGCCTCGGCCAGGATGTCGTTGCCCGCGAAGCGACGGCCCAGGGTCAACGCCGCCACCCCAACCGAACCCGATCCCATGAACGGATCCACGACCAGCGCGCCCAACTCGGTGCTTTGCGAAACCAAAACCTCGCTGACCTCGGCGGGCTTTTCGGTGGGATAGCCGTTGCGAATGCGGGGCACCTCGATGATGTCCGGAATTCCGAGATCGTTCAGCTTGCGTTTGCCCTTCTCGAAAAACAGGATGCACTCGTAGCGGGCCCGGTAGTGATAGCCCATCCCGATTTTCTTTTTGTCCCAGATAATAGGCTTCCAGAACTTGAAGCCCGCCTGTTCGCCGATCGGCTTGGCCAGAAACATCGTCTCCTGGTCGCAGAACAAGTAGAAATGGGCGTCGCGCTTCAGTACCCGATAGATCTCGGTGAAGAGCTCGGGGAAGCGGGCATTGGGAAAGATCTGAAACCAGTCGTTGCTCGACGACTTGCTGTGCTTGAGGCGGGTGGTGGTGCCAATCGCCCGGTGCTTTTCGAGCGACTCGTACGGGGGATCGGTGACGAAGAGATCGACGCTTTCAGAGGGCAAGCCACGCAGCCAGTGCACGGCATCGGCCTGTTCGATCTGAAAACGCAGGGGTGTGGTCATGGAGAAGTTGTCGCACGGGTCACTGACACGGCAATCGCGTACGAGACGGCGGCCATTTTCCGCGAGTCTGCCCCGTGGCGCCAGCAAAACCGGTTAAACTGCGCGCGCCATGCCGCGTCGAATTGTGTTTTTGCTGGTTATCGCCTCGCTCTCGGCCGCCCCGGACCTGCGCGCCGATGAGGGCATGTGGACCTTTGACCATTTTCCACGTGACAAGGTCAAGACCGCCTACGGATTCTCGATGGACGAGGTCTGGTTGAACCACGTGATGCGCGCGTCGGCCCGTCTGGCCGGAGGCTGCTCCGCCAGTTTCGTATCACAGACTGGACTTGTGATGACCAATCATCACTGTGCGCACGGTTGTATTTCGCAGCTCTCCACCCGGGAGCGCGATCGGGTGGAGAGCGGATATTATGCCTCCGGCGAGAGCGACGAGTTGCGCTGCCCCGAGATGGAGGTGAACCAGCTCGTCAACATCAAGGACGTGACCGCCGTGGTCAATCAGGCCACACGAGGGCTGGAGGGAGAGGCCTATCAGGACGCGCGCAAGGCAACGCAGGCGCGGCTTGAAAAAGAATGCCAGACCGATGACAAGACCCGATGTGACCTCGTGACGCTTTACCGCGGAGGACAGTACCGGTTGCATACCTACAAGCGCTTCAATGACGTCCGCCTGGTGTTTGCACCCGAGATGGCCATCGCGTTTTTTGGCGGCGATCCCGACAATTTCATGTTTCCCCGTTACGACCTCGACGTGGCGTTTCTGCGGGTTTACGACAACGGCAAACCGGCCGCCACGCCCGATCACTTTCGTTTCTCGAAGGCGTCACCCAAAGAAGGCATGCTGACTTTCGTCTCGGGCAACCCCGGTGGTACGGATCGCCTGCTCACGCTGTCACAGCTTGAGTATCAACGCGACGTGAGTCTGCCGGAAATGCTGTTTTCAACCGCGGAACTGCGCGGCGTGTTGACGGAGTTCGGACGACGCGGACCCGAAGAACGCCGCATCTCCGAACATCAACTCTTTGGCGTGGAAAACCGCTACAAGGCAATCCTCGGCCGATGGCAAGCGCTTGTCCACGGCGGGATCGTCGCAGAAAAGGCCGCCGCCGAAAAAAAGCTACGGAGCCAGGTCAAACGCCATCCGACATTTCGCAAACAGGCGGCGTCGGCCTGGGACGCCATCGCGAAGGCCACCCAAAGACAGGGCGAGCTGCGAAAAGCCTTTGCATACATCGAGGGCAGCGCCGGTGGTTCGAGCGACCTCTGGCGGATCGCGCGGCACCTGGTCCGTGGTACACATGAGCTAACGCTACCGGACGGCAAACGACTTGAAGAGTACCACGATGCCGCCTTGCCCACGCTGCGCCAGCGACTATTCAGTCAGGCACCCATCTACGACTCGCTGCAAACACTGCTCTTGACCCACGGATTTACGAAGCTTCGAGAACATCTGGGGCCCGATCATGCCTTTGTGAAAAAGATCCTAGGCAATCAAGCGCCCGGGGAACTGGCCAGCAAGCTCGTCAAGGGAACGCGGCTCAAGGACGTGGCGTTCCGGCGCGAACTCTGGGAAGGCGGCGCAGCGGCGGTGCAGCAGGCGGCGAAGGCCGATCCCCTGCTGGCGCTCTTGATCGAGGTGGATTCGGACGGACGGGCCATTCGCAAACGATGGGAAACCGAGGTGGATGCGGTTGTTCAAAAGAACACCGAGCTCATCGCCAGGGCGCGCTTTGCCGTGCAAGGCGATTCGCAATACCCCGACGCCACGTTTTCAGCGCGGCTCAGTTATGGCAGCGTCAGCGGTTATGTCGAGGACGGCAAAACCGTGACACCCACCACGACTTTCGCGGGTGCCTTCGCACGCCACACCGGTCGCGAACCCTTTGCACTGCCGGAAAGCTGGCTGCGCAACAAGACACAGCTCGATATGAACTTGTCTTTCAACTTCGTCACCACCAACGACATCATCGGTGGCAACTCGGGCTCGCCGGTTTTGAATCAGTCAGCAGAGGTGGTGGGTTTGATTTTCGATGGCAACATTCAGTCGCTTGGTGGCGATTACGGTTTCGATCCCGCCACCAACCGTGCGGTCTCGGTTTCTGCCGTTGGGATTGTCCACGCGCTCGACAAGATCTACCACGCGCAACGGATCCTCAAAGAGCTGGTGCCGTAAGCGATGTCGTACTGGGATCTACTGTCGCTGACCTTACCGGTCTTCGCGCTCATCGCCATCGGCGCGCTCGTTCGCCGGATCGAGTGGGTACGGGACGAGGCCGAAGCAAGCCTGGTTCGCCTGGTCGTCAACCTGATGATGCCATGCTTGATCTTCGATTCCATCGTTGGCAATCCGGCGATGCGACAAACCAGCAACATCGTGTGGCCGCCCCTTGCGGGATTCTGCTTCACCGCCCTTGGCTTTGTGATGGCGCTCTATTTCGCCCGGGCGCTTGGACTGCGGGATGTGCAAACGCAGCGAACGTTCGCGCTTTCGACGGGCATTGCGAACTACGGTTACTTGCCCTTGCCCATCATGGCGCAGATGTTCGGTCCCGATAGCCAGGGCATCTTGATGATCCACAACGTTGGTGTTGAAGCCGCATTGTGGACCGTCGGTGTCTTGATCCTGAGTGGCCTGTCGCTGCGAGAAGGCTGGCGCAAGCTCATCAACCCCGTTTTGATCTCGCTTTGCATTGCCGTCCTTCTGAATGTATCGGGGTTGTCGACCTACGTGCCATCGGTTGTCACGGGAATCGCACGAACGCTTGGGAAATGCGCGATCCCGGTGGGCTTATTGACCACCGGTAGCAACCTGGCCCAGTACCTTCGTGAGCCTCGGAATCTATTGAACCCGCGCGTTGGCATCGGCGCATCGGTGCTGCGCTTGGGAATCCTGCCGGTGATGATGCTGGTCGCCGCCCGCATGCTGCCGTTTTCAATCGATTTGAAACGGGTTCTGGTAATTCAGGCCGCCATGCCCGCCGCCGCCGTTCCCATCCTCCTCGCCCGCCACTACGGCGGCGTGCCGTTAACCGCCGTACAGATCGTGCTTGGCACCACCGCGGTCAGTGTCTTGACCTGCCCATTGTGGATCCGCGCTGGGATGGCCTTCGTTGGCCTGTAGGACGAAAAGGTTCGCCCATCAGGGGCAGGCGCCACCGGGCGCCACGTAACCACTGACTAGGGTGTTGATGTTTGCGCCCGCGCGTCCGCCTCCGGCACGCGTCCAAGTGACGCCATCCATCGAGTGGAAGAACTGACTGCCATTGGTGTTGGCAGCCACCCAGACACCTGCATTCGGTCCATCGGCGGCATACCCAACATGCGCAAGGGGAACATTGCCGGGCACCGTCAAATTGGTGCTGGCCCATCTGCCACCATCCGCACTCCGTGAAACGCGGGTTCCCGCAAACGCAGAAAGCATCCCGCCCGCCCACAGAACATCCGTGATGCCACCGTTTGCAATCGCGGTTCGACTGACCCAGGTTTTTCCGCCGTCGGTGCTGCGACAAACCTGACCGGGATTGGTGACGATGAAAAGCTGGCCTTCACCGGCGCCACGGATATCACCCGACTCGTGATTCAGATTGTCGGCGCACGCAACCGGCCCCATCCCGGGTTGAAACGTGATACCATTGTCTTGCGATTGAACATATCGACCGGCCCCTGCACCCACGAAGGCCGGCTTGCCGTTGAGAAGACCGGAACCGTAGGCGCGAACGATGCCGCCGTCTCCAACGGACAGATGGTCACGAACGGCAGACCAGGTGTCGCCGTCCTTGGAGGAAGCGCCCACGTGACCACCACCCGCAGCAAAATAGCCCCCCTCGAACATGGGCTCTGAAAGACTATTCCCCGAATATTTTCCCTGCACCCAGTCCTTGCCATTGGTGCTGTGTTCGACGACGGCGGGCGTTCCCCAGCCCCAGAAAGCAACGAACACGCCGTTGCCCCAGATCACACCATGCGGAGATCCGACGTCGTGATCGGCATCGGAACCGCTGCCCGGTATCTCGAACGACCATGTGCGTCCGGCGTCACACGAAACGACGAGGCGCTTGCCGTATCCCCTGTCTCTTATACACATCTCCGAGCCCACGAGACTAAGGCGAATCTCGTATGCCGTCTTCTGC
>ENA-ORBV01000731-ORBV01000731.1-microbial-mat-metagenome-genome-assembly--contig:-NODE-731-length-74476-cov-15.892996_pt1 | contig 74476 bp, 59 predicted proteins | sample MGYA00237777_ERZ505514 | MGnify/ENA primary metagenome ERZ505514 (study PRJEB26160, sample SAMN06269048) | microbial mat metagenome | isolation source: Oligotrophic lake microbial mat | place...
CCTTGGGCCACGAAGGACCGAGCAGGGTATGAGACGAACGCTGCGTCGAAGGGCCGAAGGACCGAGACGCTCTTCCCACGTGACACGAGCCCCTCCCCTACAGCCCGTCCGGCAGCCTGAGTCTTGCCGCGCCACTTCTTCCCGCACTGCGGATGCCCGCAGGCCCGCTGACGCGGACCTACCCGTGGGTCAGGGTGAAACCACTTTGCGGCAGATCCGGCAGGGGCGCTTCTTCACCCACCATCATGACGATCAACACTGGCCGTCCCTCTCCGCCGCCCCCGCCAACACGGCCGGTGGTCCATTTCTCGCTAGCAGCCCTGGCCCATTCCTCGCTAGCGCCTGGGCCGCGTCGAAGAGCGACATCGAAAGGCGGTCTGCGGTCCCGGCCGGAGCGCGGCGGGTGAGGTTGTAGGCGAAGTACTTCGCTTGGTGCGGAGTGAGGCTCATTCTGCGATCCGCCCCGCCATCCATAGACAAGCCGACCGTTTATCGGTCCCGATCCGCCGGAGTCCCTGCCGAGGCACAGGCGAGACGATACGACGGGTCGGGTTGAGTTCGATGAGATCTCGTAGGCCCACGGGGGGCCTGCATTCATATTGTGCGAGGATTTTGAGCCCGCTGCCCGGGCATTGTAGACGGCGGTCGGAAAGCGCGCTTTTCTGACGTGTGAAGTCGGCTTTGCCGATCGAGACCAGCATCATCCGCGGCGAAGCCGCGCCCGCCCAGGGGGGTAAGGGCGGTATGGTGACGTCGCGGAACCCGCCGACAAAGATCGACTCAGGCTACTAGTTTCAGCACCTTCCGCCTGAGATCTGCTTGCGCTGCCAAGGAGGCTACTTGCTCGCCCCCTGCGTTGGAGAGGCGGGCCAAGTCAGGGCGAGGAATTAGCTCCTGATCCTGGAACACGAGGATCGACTCGAACGGCGTCTTGTTCGCGGTGAGATGCTGAAGGATGATCGTGGCGAGGCGCGCCTTGTCTTTGGTTGGGACTCCAAACAGATAGAGCGGTTGTCGTTGCCCCTCCAAGTAGAAGTCGACCGGGTAGTTTTGAGCGTTCTCTATACCCGGCACGAGATGGTCCTTGTGAATTCTCTCCGGAGGTACGATCTCGGCCAGTGCGCGTTCAAGATCCTCGTAGAAAGTGGCAGCGATGTTGTGTCGCCTCCACAGTGACAAGTCGTGAACACGGGTTATCGCCTGTCCGAAGGAAAAGAGATGACCCCCCAGCGTTTCAAGCGGGGAATCCACATAGAGCTCGCCGTCCTTTTCGGTGACCGAGGACTCGCTGAGGATTTTTTCCAAGAATTGTGCGCGTCGCCCCTCCCGAAGGGTGTTCACGTCGATGCTGTAGCTCAGGTGCATCAACGTTTGCCCGGCGTCGGTGATCCGGACGCCGCCACCGGGAAGCGACTCAAGATAGATCGCGTAGGTATCTCCATCCGAGAACACGAATGGGGTTTGGACCATGAGGCGACCATCAGCGCGCTCGTGCAGGGCAACGTCGGCGCACATGCTCTTACAGACGGCATCCTTTAGGCGGTTTGAGTCGAGATTCATGACGTCTGCTCAAAGAGTGGGAGAGGGGATGGCTGAAATGGAGGACCCTCGATGTTGCAGCGGCGGCCCAGCGTGAGGAGCGCACCCTTGAGGTCCGAGTACTCACTCGCTTCCTCGGCGAAGCCTTCCAGTGCGCGGCCCGCATCCGCATATCGAGACGTGGCGATGTGGATGTGGCACTTTCGATCGATCATGGTGCCTTCGAGTGGGTTTGGATGGGTGTGATTCGAACCATTGGCTCTCATCAGCGTCACGTCTCCGGCTGGCGATAGCCAGCGTAAACCGCACGAGAATGCGTCGGTCAGAAGTTTGCTCTGACGCGCTTAAACGACGAAGAGTTCTCCGCCATCCCCTTGGAGGTTGTAGTCCCGCTCCTCGTGTTGAGCCTTCGCACGTGTTTTTGCGGCAGTTGTCGACATCTGATGTTTCCGCATGGCCAAAAGCTCCGCTATCCGAGCATCCGTGAGTGCTTCTCCCGTCATCCGAATGAAGCGTACCACTACGCCCCAGTCCTTTCTGCGGCCAGGATGGGTGCAGCCGCCAATGCGCGGCTCTACATGAGAAAGCCGCCGAATCTGAAGAAATGACCCGATGGCACTTCGCTAGCCGGGAGGCCTAAGTCGATGATTTAGAGTTCATCATGGCCTTGCTCGCCGCGACACGCGGCATTCTTCAGATGGTGGAGGGGCGGACGCTTATCCCGGTCCAGCTCGCAACCGACTCCAGCCTGCCCGTTCCGGCGCGTGTGATGATGGCTCGCGAGCAGATGCGCGCCCACATGGTCACCTTCAATCCGACCAACCCTCTGGCCGACTACTGCGTGGCCTTTGCGGCGGCCTTCATCCTGCGCCTCTACGGCACAAAGTCCGAGGACCGATTTCTGTTTGGAGAGTCGGGCAAAGGCCTTATCCAGTCTTGAACCCGAGGCCCGGACGCAGGCCCTTGCATCTCTTCATGCAGGACTCTTGATGCAACTGCGGTCACAGCCGATCGGGCTGCGCGTCGCCGAATGGCTCTGGACGGAGCATCCCGATCTCGCCGCCGTGCAGGCCGACGCCATCGCGGTTGAGCAAGGGGAGGCGATTCGAGCGATGGCCCCACAGGTTCGGGCACGCGTGCCGGCTCGCGTGTTTGAGGCCAGCGTGGCGATGAGCGCCGCCATGGCTCTGCACTCGGATCGACGCTTGGAGCAGAAGCTGCTTTCGATTCCCTACATGTCCGGTGGTCACCTCGAACGCGGGAAGGCGCTACTCGCGATCGCAGACCTCACCCCGAGCGATCCCAATCACCACAAGCAGCTCGCGATCTGGGGAGGCTTGATGAGGCCCGGCAGGACCTTGAGCGCGCAGTCGGACTCGATCCGCAAGATGCCGCGGCCTGGGTGGCGGTCGGCGTGGCCCAAGGTCGAAGTGGGATGAGCAAGGAGGCGATTGCGTCGTTCCGTACTGCTTTGGAGATAGAGCCAGGCAACGCGTACGCGGAGCGGAACCTCGCGGCGAGCCTCGGGAACGCCGGATTTCCCGAGGATGCCGCAGGACATTTCCGCAGGGCGGTGGCCCTCGCGCGAACGACCAGGCCGCGATTCTTGGCTGGGCTCAGGCCGTCGAGTCACTGGGTCGCTTCGATGAGGCGAGCGAGATTTATACGAAATCGCCCGGGGGAGCGCGAAAGAGTGCACTGCCGTCCTTGACCTTGCCGTGGCCCTCGGAGTCGCGGTCGAGACTTTGGCGGCGCGCAAGCTCTTCACGCGCGCGGCGATGATGCTCGCGAAGCTGGAGGCGCGGTTTCGGTGAGGCCGTTCGGAGTTCGATTCGGGTTCGCCTTCGGGATCGGATGCGGGCTCGGGCCCGGGCCCGCACTCCCGGTTTTCAAATCAGCATCGTCGCGTGCCTGCTTTGGGGGGTGCTGTAGGCTGAACATCAACACCACTCCCCAGGAGGAGATCCCCGCATGAGCCTCACCGCCGCTTTCGCACTCGCCATCCTGCTCGCCCCCCAGCCGAAGGCCAAACCCACGCCTCCTCCTCCAGGGACGATGGAGGCGAAGAAGCTCGAGGCGCTGAAGGTCGAAGTCATCGCCGAAGTCGAGAAGAACAAGGACATGGTCCAGCAGATGGTGGATCAGATCTTCAGCTACGGCGAGCTTGGGTTCCAGGAGACCGAGACATCGAACTACCTGGTGGGGATTCTCGAGAAGAACGGCTTCACCGTTCAAAAAGGCGTCGCCGGAATTCCCACCGCCTGGTTCGCGCGCTGGGGCTCGGGCAAGCCCGTGATCTCGCTCGGCACCGACATCGACGGGATTCCGAAGTCCTCGCAGAAGCCGGGCGTGGCGTATCCCGAGCCCCTGGTCGAAGGCGCGCCGGGACATGGCGAAGGACACAACTCGGGCATGGCCGTGAACATCGTGGCCGCACTCGCGGTGAAGAAGGTGATGGAGCGCGACAAGATTTCCGGCACCATCGTGATCTGGCCCGGAGTCGCTGAGGAACTCGTCGGAACCAAGGCGGTCTACGTCCGCGACGGCTTCTTCAAGGACGTCGACATCACTCTCTTCTCACACGTCTCTTCCGATATGAAAGCGGCTTGGGGAACCCAGGCTTCAAACGCTCTCGTCTCGGTTCGTTACGACTTCACGGGTGCGGCCGCTCACTCCGCGGGCGCCCCCTGGCGCGGAAAGAGCGCGCTCGACGCCGTGGAACTCATGAACGTGGGCTGGAACTACCGGCGCGAGCACCTCAAGTACACCCAGCGCTCGCACTACGTGATTCCTGACGGAGGCGATCAGCCAAACGTGGTGCCGAGCAAGGCGAGCGTCTGGTACTACTTCCGAGAAACGGACTACAAGAACACCAAGGACCTCTGGGACATCGGCAACCGGGTGGCCCAAGGCGCCGCGATGATGACCGACACCATGTTCAGCTCCACCGTTCTCGGCTCCGCGATGGATCACCACATGAGCAAACCGGTGGCCGAGGCCATGAACGAGAACATCAAGCGCGTGGGCATGCCGACCTGGGATGAGAACGACCAGACCCTCGCGAAGGCGGTCCAGAAGGAACTGGCGGTGAAGGAAGAAGGCCTTGCCACGAAAGTGGGAGACATGGACGGCCCGGTGGACGAGAAGACTCGCACCGGCAGTGGGTCCGACGACATCGGCGACATCCAGTGGAATACCCCCTCGGTCACCCTCCGTTATCCCGCGAATATCCCCAACCTGCCCGGCCACAGTTTCTGGAACGGCATCGCCATGGCGACCCCCATCGCCCACAAGGGCTCCACCGCAGGGGCCAAGGTCATGGCCACCACCATGCTCGATCTCTTCGCGAAACCGGGCCTCGTGGCCGATTCGTGGAAGTACTTCAACGAGGTTCAGACCAAGGACCGCAAGTACATTTCGTTCCTGAGCGCCACCGACAAGCCGGCCATCCACCTGAACAAGGAGATCGCCGAGCGTTTCCGCGAAAAGATGCGGCCGTACTACTACGATCCGACAAAGTACAAGACCTACCTCGAACAGCTCGGCATCAAGTACCCGACGGTCCGCACCCCTCCGGCCTCGAAAGACTAGGCGCATGTCGGATCTCAGGCCCGGCTTCGAGAAGATGGAGGCCCGGAAGGCCGATCTCCTGCGCAGCCTTTCCTCGCTCGCCGCCGACACCCTGAACCGTGCGCCAGAGCCCGGAGCCTGGTCAATCCTCCAGGTCATTGCCCACCTCACGAAGTCCGAGGGCGGGACGCTTCAATACATCAAGAAGAAGACGCAGGACCCCCAGGCTCTTCCGAAGACCGGCCTCGTGCCCTGGCTCAGGATCGGCGTGCTCATCGTGGGCATCCGCTCACCGTTCAAGTTCAAAGCGCCCAAGGCAACCGCCGACGTGCCCGAGCGCGGTGATTTTCAGGCCGCGAGCCTCGCCTGGGCCGAGGTGAGGGAGGACTGGCGTGAGTTCGTGGATGCGTTTCCGGCCGTCCTGAATGATCGGACCATCTTCCGCCACCCGTTCGTCGGATTGCTCGGTCCGGCGCAGACGATGATCTTCCTGAACGAACATCTGGGGAATCACGCCCGGCAGATCAGCCGGATCCGCAAGACGCTCGGGGTGTAGGGGCAACCTGCGCTTGCCCCTGGTCATTCAAGACCCCGGCAGTTTCGCGAGAACCGCCTCCGCATCCTTTCGATGCGGATCATTGCGATCGACGTTTCGGAGAAGAGTCCTCGCGTCGCCGACCCGGCCCTGGCCGAGCGTCGCAAGGCCCAGGAAATACTGACCGCCCGCGATCCTCGGATCAAGTTTCAAAGCGTCGCGCACCGAGGTTTCGGCGTTCTTCCACTGCCCGGCCAGGAAGTACATCTTGCCCAGTTCAAGCTGCGCCTCGGGGTCTTCGTTCAGGAATCGGGCCCGGTTTGCGTGCTCCCCCATCGCGGCCCGCAGCGCCTCGGAGGACGCTGTGGGCACGGGAGACGTGAGTCCGGCGTTGAGCAGACCAACGGCTGCGGCCATTCGAACCGTTCGGCGGGGGTCTTCAAGCGCCGTCTCAATGGCGGACCGCACTTCGGGATCGCGGGTGCGTTCGGCGAGCGACAGCGTCGCGACGGCACGGAGTGCTGGGTGGGGGTGGCGGGCTCCGCCGAGGAGCGCGCGGGTGGCCATTGGACCGGCGAAGTTGCGGAGATGCCCGAGCGCATTGGCCCGGATGAGCGGCGGCCGCGACTCGTCACCGGCGATTCTCGTCAGGGGCTCGAGGGCTTTTGGGTCCCGCTTCACCGCGAGCGTGAACGCCACGGCATCCTCGACCGCCTGGGCGCGCCGGCCTCCCGGGAACCACGAGGCGAGCTGCTTCTCCGACCACTCCGCCGGCTTCTCCTGGTGGCATTCGTTGCAGGCATTCGGAATACCGAAGCGCCGTGTGTTCTCGGGCGCGGGGACGGAGATGGTGTGGTCGGGCATGCGATGCCGCAACGAGATCACGGTGTCGGGCATGTGGCAGGAAACGCAGGTAAGAGGCTTTTGCCCGGGGCCAGGCGGGTGCCTCGAATGCCCGGCGCCCTCGCTCGCGATCTTCTCGTGGCATCCCGAGCACAAAGCGTCCTGCTTCGTCGCGAAGTTCGAGTTCTTTTCGATGTCGGGCTCGTGGACATCGGTGTGGCAGGTGAAACAGGTGGCGCCGCCCTTGAAGTAACACTGGCTCTGCCAGAAGGCCAGCGCTTCGTTCGAAAAACGCCGGGGGCGACTGTTCGGCCAGTAGGCGGGGTCGTGATTGCGTTTCTGCGCGTATTCAAGAAGCGGCGTGAAGAAGTCGTAATAGTTGTCCCCGCCCGCGAAGCCTGGCTGGGTGATGTCGCGAAGCGCGTGGCACTGGGCGCAGAGCGTGGTGCTCGTTTCCGGATCGACATGGCGAGGGTGAACGATGGCGGTGTCGCGGTCATCGGCCGAGGCTTTTTTCGTCGCGTATTTCGCGGAATGAACCTGCCCCGGGCCATGGCACCGCTCGCAGCTCGTGCCGAAATCAGTCCACGTGGTCGTGTAGGTCTTTCGGTCCGGATCGAATCCCTTCTCTTCGCCGCTGACGTGGCAGCCGAAGCAGTTCGAGTTCCACACCTGGACCTTGACCGCGTCCGACTCCTCGAGGTCCACGATGTCCAGGTTGTGGAACCACTCCTTCCTCGTCACGTCGTACGAGGGCGGGAGGACCACGATCCGGCCGTCGTCGAGCCGGGACAGATAGTGTTGCACCCGTCGCGACCCCAGCGTGTAGTCCACGCGACGTTTGACCGGACCCTCCTGCAGATAGCGCTCGACGATGAAGTACGTCTCGCCTTCCTGAGAAAGCCGGTACTCCCGACCGTGAAGGGTCACCGCGCCACGGAACGCCGGGATCACGCTCGCGGGCTTCGCCTCCTGCAGCATCCGGCTGTGCCGGCCGCTCGTCCAGCTCGAATGGGTCGTGGCGTGGCACTCGCGACAGGCTCTGGAACCGACGAAGGCCGACGCCGGAGCGGGCGCAACCGGTCCATGCGGAGCAGGCTTTAATGCCCCGGCCTGACCAAAGACCAGGGGTGCGGCCAGAAGCGCCCCCGCGAGGAAGGCGGCGCGGGTCACGGCTTCTTGAGGACCTCCGCGACCCGGGCGTCCAGCTCGGAGGCTTCGACGACACCCTCCTTCTTGAACACGATCCGACCGGGCGCCCCCTTGCGGCCATCCACGATCAGCTTGGTGGGGAAGATCATGACGTCCATGCGGTCCGAAAGGCCCGAGGCCAGGTAGACCGGGAATTTCTCTTTGCGGTTCTTGAAGAAACGCACAATGTCCGCCTTGTCGTCGTCGACGCTGAAGCTCAGAAACGCGACATCCGCTCGGTCCTTGATCTTCGCGGCGAACTTTCCAAGCTCGGGGAGTTCCTGCACGCACGGCCCGCACCACGTGGCCCAGAAATCGATCACCACGACCTTGCCCGCGAACGCCTTTTCGGTGAGCTTCGTTCCATTCATCTCTTCGATTTGAAACTTCACCGCCGGCGCATCCATCTTCTCCCAGCCCTCGTCATTGGCGCCGGTGAAGGCGACCGAAAGCAGGAACAAGCCGAAGGCGAAACGAAGAAGGCGGGACATGGGTCTTTTCATGGACGCGCAAAGATACGCCCACCGGCCATCCCTGGAGAACTCGCAGCGCGCCTGTAGGATCGCCCGAACCTCCGCCCGCGCGCCCCCTTCATGACTCCAAGCCCAAGATCCACCCGGCTCATTCCATTCCTGATCGCGGCTGCCTGCTCGGGCTGCGCCGCGCTCCTGAACCAGGTGATGTGGTCGCGGCTTCTGGCCCTGGTGTTCGGTTCGACCATCGAGGCGGTCTCGGCGGTCACCGCGATCTTCATGGCCGGCCTTGCCCTCGGCAGTGCGCTCGCACCCCGACTGGTCGTGAATCGCACCGCGGAGCAGGCCGCCTCGCTCTATTCGCGTATCGAGCTCGCCATCGGCGCGGCCGCCGTCTCTTTGGCGTTTGTGCTTCCGACCCTCGAGGCGGTGAGGGCCTCCGTCGGAGCCGCCCCGCTGTGGCTCCTGGCGATCCTTTTGCTCCTCATCCCCGCGGGTCTCATGGGAACGACTCTGGTGATCCAGACCCATGTGCTCTCCTCCTCGGGGGATCAAGCCCTCGGCTCGCGCACCGCAGGCTTCCTCTTCGCCGCCAACACCTTCGGCGCGGTGGTCGGGGCCTACGGCAGCGTTATGGTCCTGGTTCCCGCACTCGGTGTCCGTCAGACCATCTTTGTCGCGACCGTTCTCAACATTGTTGCCGCCGGACTCGGCCGAATTCGCACCCGGGAGAACGAGGCGGCGTCGACATCTTCAAACGGTGTTCCGGTGAACGAGGAGGTCAGTGAAAGTTCCGCGAAGAAGAGTCGGCGCAAGGTCAGGGGCGACTCATCGCACGCCGCCTCCGCCTCGCCGCCTCCGCTGGTTTCGCGCCTGTCGATTCTCCTTGTGATGCTGGCGCTCTTCGCCGCCGGTTTCGCCGGCCTCGCGAACGAGGTTGCCTGGACCCGCGCTTTCATTCTGGTGGCCGGTCCCACCGTGCACGCCTTTGCCTTCGTGCTCGGGGCAATCGTTCTCGGGCTTGGAACGGGCGCCCTGATCTCGAGCAGCCTGCTCCCCGCCCTCGGCAATCCCCGCCTCGCCTTCGTCCTGGTTCAGGCGGGTGTCGCGATCGCGAGCGCCCACGTGATCCGCACCCTCGCGTCCATGCCCCTCGCCTACGGAGAGGAGGTGCGACGCCTGGTGGAGCAGCCCGAAGCGATCCTCGGTCTCCAGGCGAGCCGTTCCCTTCTTCTCCTCTTCCCGGCCGCCGCCCTTTCCGGTGCGCTCTTCCCGCTCGGCCTTCGCCTCCTGAGATCCCGTTTCTCGATGCCTCAGGCCATGGGGTTCGGCAGCGCGCTCAACACCCTCGGCGCGATCCTCGGCGCATCGCTCGCCGGTTTCGTCCTCCTGCCCGGCATCGGCCTCGATAGCACGCTGAGACTCGCGGCCGCGGCCTCGGCCCTTTCGGCCTTCGCGGTCGCTCTCCACTGCCGCCTTCCTTCGCGGATCGTGGGCGGGGCGGCCTCAATCCTCGCCCTCGGCCTCCTCTTCACCCTGCCCGCGTTCGACAAGGAACTCTTCGCAGGCGGCGTCTACAAGTACTCGGCCTACGACCCCGATTTGAGCGTGGAGGATGTCCTGCGTCGCGGCGAGCTTGTCTCCTATGCCGAGGGCCGGGCCGCCAACGTTTCGGTCAAGCGGATCGGCGCGTCCTTCTCGCTGGCCGTGGACGGCAAAGTCGACGCAACCTCGGGAGGCGACATGCTCACTCAGCGTCTCCTCGCCCACGTGCCGTTCCTGATCAGCGAGAAGCCGCGCAACGCCCTCGTGATCGGCCTCGGGAGCGGCGTGACCGCGGCCTCTGCCCTCAGCCACGAAGGGGGGTCGGTCACCGCGGTCGAGATCTCTTCGGATGTGGTCGACGCGGCGCGCGAATTTTTCGCCGATGCCAATCACCGCGTTCTCGAGAACCCGAAACTGAGGCTCGTGGTGGGCGACGCTCGGCAACATGTCCTCGCCACTCCCGATCGCTACGACGTGATCATCTCCGAGCCCTCGAACCCATGGATGGCCGGCGTCTCGGCGCTTTTCACTCGCGAGTTTTTCACCGCGGTTCGCGCGCGGCTCGTCGAGGGAGGCGTCTTTTGTCAGTGGGGCCATCTCTACAACATGAGCGAGGCGGATCTGGCGACGCTTCTCGCGACCTTCGCCGATGTCTTCCCGCAGGCGTCCGTCTACGTGATCAGCGAGGCGGATATCCTGATCGTCGGCCGTGACGGTCCGGCCGCCCTGGCCCCGGCCCGCCTCGGCGGAATGGCGGCGGCGGCCCGCCTGGACCTTGCCGCATCAAACCTCTCGGCCGAGAGCCTGATCGCGATACCGACCGTTGCGCTCGAGACACTCGCGGGCTGGCTTCGGGACGCACGACGCCACACCGACGATGCTCCGGTGCTGGACTTCAAAGCGCCACTCTCGATCCACGCCCAGACCGCGTCGGCGAATCGCCGAAGGCTGATTCCCGAGGACGCGCCCCGCGATCTCCCGGCTCTTCGGACCCGTTTGACCCTGCTCGGCGCGTCGGGCAGTTCGGAGTGGGCGTTCGAAGTAGCGGAGCGAGCCGTTTCGATGGGCATCGCCGACCGGGCCATCGGGCTCGAGTACGTGAAGGGCGCGGTACGACTGCGCCGAGTCGAAGCGGCGGAAGCCACCTTGAAGGCGGCGCTCGCGCGTTCGCCTTCAACACCGCTGCACGTGACCATGGCCCTCCTCTACTGGAACACCGGACGCCCCGAACAAGCCCTTCAATCGCTCGAGGCCGCCACGCGACTCGACCCGGCAGACCCCGGCCCCTTTCTCCTGGGGGCCGAGATCCAGTCCGCGGCTTTAAACCTTCAGGCCATGCGCAAGCTCATCGCCCGTGTGCTCGCCGTGGATGGGCGGAACGTCGAGGCGCTTGGGCTTGCCGCCGAGGCCGAGTTGAAGGACGGGCGCCTCGAACCGGCGGTGCGGCTCGCCCAGGGGGCCCTGGGCATCGATCCCGCAGAATCCCGGGCCCTCGAGGTGTTTGCCCTGGCCCTCGCTCAGCTCGGCCGCCGGGCCGAGGCGCGCAACGCATTTGTGAGACTGCTCGAAGTCTCTCCGGAGGCCGCGGTTTCCCGGAACAACTTCGGCGTCTTCGAGCTGCAGCAGGGCAATGTCACCGCTGCGGCACGGCTCTTCAAGGATGCCGTGGATCTCGACCCCTCGAACCTCGACGGCTACCGCGGCCTGAAGGAGGCCGCGACCCTCCTGAAGCGGAACGATCTGCTTCAATTCGCCGAGCGGGGAATCTCCCGGCTGGCGCGTTAAAGCGGGAGCGGTCGCGGTCAGCGGCGCAGTCTCACCAGACTCACTCCGTCGGGATCGACCACCACCTTCACTCCGGAAACCGCCCCCGGGATCCGCAGACGTCCGGGCACGATCAGGTCCAGCCGCTTTGCTCCGACCAGGACCGTCACCGGCAGCGGGCCCGTGTATCCGTCCACCACGATCTCCTGGCCGCCATCGCGCGTCTGCACGCGGATCGTCGGCAGCACGGTGCTCCGCACGAAGATCTCCCACAGCCCGTTGAGCTCGATGGCTCCCTCGGCCTCGAAAGCCTCCCGCACCATCTCGGAATCGACTTTCTTGAAGCGATTTTCGTTCTGAAGCCTCATCAGGCTTCGGCGAAACGCGTCATCGCCGATAAGACGCCGGACCATGTCGAGAACGAGGGCGCCCTTGTTGTAGACGATGGCGCGATGCGCCTGCGGATTGTTCTGGATGTGGCCGACGCGGTTCCCGAGATCGACCGGACCCATGTGGGTCATTCGACGCGCCCAGGCCACCATCTTCCGAAGCACGCGCGCAAAGGTCGCTTCGCCCTGGGACTCGCGCGCCCAGAGGGCGGCGGCATACTGGGCGAAGCCTTCGGCGACCCAGCGGTCGCGGTACGAGCGCGGAGTGACTCCGTGGCCCCACCATTGATGGGCGAGTTCGTGGGCCAGAAAGAAGCCCGGAATGTCGTAGAAGGTGGCCGGGTCGTCCTTGAGGCCGCCGCCCATCAACATGGGGCGACGCTGGAGGATGATGAAGCCGGGGGGGGAGTGCCCGCCCGGCACCGGCGCTTCCACTATGGCCAGGTTGAGCGGAACGTAGGGAAGCGGACCGAAGAGGCCGCGGTAGTAGCTTAGGGCCGCCTTCAGAACATCGACGGCTTTCGTGGCTTCGCGCCTTGTCCTCGACTGGGCGTAGGCGTCGAAGGCGAATGACTCGGAACGTTCGCGCGCGACCGGGAGCATCCGCGCCACCAGGAAAGCTAGGTACTTGCCCTCGCGCGTCTGTTCGTGGGTCACCGTCCTCGTGGTCGGTTCGACGGTTTCACTTCGCGCCCCTCCGGAGACCACCGTCCACTCCGCAGGGACCGTGACCTTGAGGGTCGAGGTCGCGTAGTCGTCGCTCCCGAACTGGGGATAGAAGGACCGGCGTCGCGAGTAGATGAATGCGGGGTCGATGAAGAAGGTCGCGGCATCCTCGGTGGTGAACGTCGAACCCTGGAGGATCTCGCTGTCCACCGTTCCCGCGGGGAGGCGGCCGATGTAGTCGATGGTCAGGTTCAAGCGCCCGACCTTTCCGGCCAAAGAGCCCATGGAAACGAGAACGCTGTTCTGGCCGCGCACCCGGAAGAACAGGTGGCGCCCACCCTCCGCGGAACGTACCGAACGGACCTGAAGGTCGTCGTCGAGCTGGAAGCGGAATGACGTCATCGACCCACGGATCTCGATGGCCGTGGTTGAGCGGCCGGTCATGTCGAAGGTCTCCGGATTGAGGGACAGAGAAAGGTCGTGCTTTAAGACGTCAAGGGCCCGCTCGTCCTCGTTTCCCGACTCCTTCGTGGCGCCAAGCCGCGGATAGGTGCTGATCTGCTTTCCTGTGCTTCGATTGAACAGACTCACGCCTTCGGTTTCGTTGCCGCTCAGCGACAGGGTGAGGGAACCGAATCGTTTCGTCTCGAAGGCGATGGCGGCGTCGCCGAGCCCGGGCAGCAGCCACCAGGGGGCTCCCGGAATCGGGGCATCGAGCACGTAGGCGTCGCCCTTGTGTTTCGTGAAAAACTCGGTGGCCTTGCCGAGCCGTATGGATGCGTTGGGATCGTCGACGAAGTGTCCCGGGCGGAGGGTTCGGTACAGATCCGCCGGGTGCAGCCGCAGAAGGGCCCGCGAGACCTCTTCGTCGAGAACTTCGCTCTTCGCGAAGATCCGCATCTGCCCGCGCTCGGTCGCGGGCCGCGGCTTGAACGTGACCCGGCCTTTGCCGACGAATACCAGCGAGGTGGGTCCCGCCTCCTGGGTGTTGAGGAAAAACGTGCCCTCGAGCATGCGCAGGGTGAAGTCTTCAAGCTCGATGGTCTGACCTGCGGCGAGGTAGCCCTCCTTCTGAAGTTCGAGGTGGACCATTCCCTCGACCCCGCCGAAGGTTTGCCGCGACACGACCTTCCAGCCCGCTGCGGTTCGCTTCCACAAGAGGCTCCACTGCTCCACCGCGCCGCGGGGCTCCGAGATCTGCGACAACGTTCCAAGCGTCACCGCGGTGTCGCCGGAGGCGTTTATGGAAGGCGGGTCTGAATTGAGGGTGACCTGGTCGGCGGAGAAGACCCCCCGCAGGTGGCCTTCCTCTTCCGATCGGCTGGCCGGGCTTTCGAACTCCCAGGCGGCGATGGCGCGGGCGAAATCCTTCTGGCCGAGCGCGCTTTCGAAAGCCTTGACCGCCTCGAGGAGCGCCGCATCGACTGAGGACTGAGCGCTGGCGTTCGTTAACATCAAGGCGCCGAGCGCGCAGGCGCCGGCGATCAGGCGCGCCAAAGCGCGACGCCTCTTCCCGCCCAACGAGGACAGTTGACCCAGCATGAATGAATCCGTCTCCCTATTTACCGCATTCATGGCGGGAATCGTTTCTTTCGTTTCCCCCTGCGTTCTCCCCATAGTCCCCGGGTACTTGTCCTTCATCAGCGGGATCAACGTCTCGAAGTTCAAGAACCAGGAGACGCCAAAGGACCAGGCGAGGCGAGTCGTCATCACCTCTTTGTTCTTCGTACTTGGCTTTTCCACGGTTTTTGTCCTGCTCGGGGCGGCCGCGACGATGGTCGGCTACTACCTCCAACAGTACAAGCGCGTTCTCGGAATCGTCGGGGGGGTGGTCATCATCGTGCTCGGACTGCACATGATGGGCGTCTTCCGGATCAAGTGGCTGCTCGGCGAAATGCGGGCCGAGGTGAAACAGAAACCGCTGGGTCTCTTCGGCGCCTATGTGGTCGGGATCGCCTTCGCGTTCGGCTGGACGCCCTGCATCGGCCCGATCCTCGCGGCGATCCTGCTCTACGCCTCGCAGCAGGAGACGGTGAGCCAGGGCGTCGTATTGCTCTCGGCCTACTCCGCGGGCCTCGGCATTCCCTTCATCCTCGCCGGCCTCGCCGTGAACTGGTTCTTCGCCGCCTCGGCGCGGATCAAGACCCAGATGCGGCGGGTCGAGATCGTCTCCGGTGTTCTGCTGATCGGGGTCGGCCTGCTTCTCGTCACCGATCGCCTGAGCGTCATCGCGCAATGGTTCACGAGGATGTTCCCGAGCCTCGCCATGCTCGGGTAGACACCGCCCCAGCCACGACCGGCCCAATGGACCTCTCGTCACCCCGGCGGAAGCCGGGGGGTCCAGCAGCCCGTGGTGAAAGTCGGCCGGCATTCGAGCACGAAGCCAGCCCTTGGGCCGCGAAGCCCGGCCTTGGGCCGCGAAGCGATCCTCGTCCCCGGAGGACTGCTTCGTCGGTCCCACGCCGTCATCGCGAGCGTTCCGTCGTTTCGGCGTGGAGCGAAGCGATCCTCGTCCCCGGAGGACTGCTTCGTCGGTCCCACGCCGTCTTGATGCAGGGGGCTTCGTGGCCCGTGGCCAGGCTTACGCGCTCTCGGTGCTGCGGCAGACTCTCACCACGGACTGCCAGCACGGCCGTCCGTTGCCGTTCGCGAGGACCTACTGACGCATCGGCTTGAGTTTCGCCTCGTCGACCAACAGCTTCGTCCCCGTCGCCTTCTTCACCTCGTCGAGCGAAACGCCCTCCGCGATCTCGACGAGCCGCAGCCCGTCCGTCTCGACTTCCATCACGCCTAGTTCGGTGATGATGACGTTCACGCAGCGCTTTCCGGTCAGGGGAAGGGTGCACTGCTCCACGATCTTGTGCGCTCCCTTCGCGGTGTGCTCCATGGTGATGACCACGCGTTTCGCGCCGGCCACGAGGTCCATGGCCCCGCCCATGCCCTTCATCATCTTCCCCGGAATCATCCAGTTCGCGAGGTTGCCTTCGCGGTCGACCTGAAGGGCGCCGAGGATGGTGAGGTCTACGTGGCCGCCGCGAACCATCGCAAAAGAGTCAGCACTCGAGAAATACGAAGTGCCCGGGAGTTCGGTGACCGTCTCCTTGCTGGCGTTGATGAGATCGGGATCTTCGGCCCCGGCGACCGGGTAGGGCCCGACGCCCAGCATGCCATTCTCGGAATGCAGCACGACGCTCACGTCCTTCGGCACGTAGTTTGAGGCGAGGGTCGGAATGCCGATGCCGAGATTCACGTAGAAGCCATCGCGCATCTCGAGGGCGGCGCGCCGCGCGATGCGCTCGCGGATGACGTCGATCTCAATGGCGCCTTGTCCTTGCACCGTGCGCTTCTCGATCCGCTTCTCGTACTTCTCCCCCTTCACCACGCGCTGCACGAAGATCCCCGGGGTCATGATCGAGTCGGGCTCGAGCGCTCCCGCGGGCACGATCTCCTCGACCTCCGCGATCGTGACCCTGGCCGCCATCGCCATCATGGGCGCGAAGTTCCGGGCGGTCTTGCGGTAGATGAGGTTGCCTTCGGTGTCGGCCTTCCAGGCCTTGATGAGGGCGAAGTCGGCGCGCAGGGCATTTTCGAGGATGTGGGGCCGGCCATTGAACCAGCGGACTTCCTTGCCTTCCGCGATCAGCGTGCCGTAGCCGGTGGGGGTGAAGAAGGCGGGAACACCAGCACCTCCCGCGCGCATGCGTTCGGAGAACGTGCCCTGCGGCACCAGTTCGACTTCGATGGAGCCATCGAGGGCCATGCGCTCGAACACCTTGTTCTCGCCGACGTAGGTTGAAATCATCTTCTTCACCAGACCCGCCTCGAGCAGGAAGGTGATGCCGAAATCCGATGTGCCCGCATTGTTGCTGCCAAGGGTCAGATTCTTTGGTCCCTTTTCCTTGAGGGCCTGGATCAGGTTCTCGGGCAGACCGCAGAGTCCGAATCCCGACAGGAAGAGGGTGGCGCCGTCGGGGATGTCCCTCACCGCGTCCCGCGCCGAAGCGAAGATCTTGTTCATGGACCCACGATCTTAAGGCGAAGGCGATGCCGTGGGTCCCCGTGCCTCCCCCGGGGACGGTGAGGGGTGAAGGAATCTCCTTGCTTCAAGGCCCGAACGGTGTACGCTCACCACGTCATGAATAGCCCCGATCTGGCCGCACCCTACATGCTCGTTGCTTCGCCGCTCATGAACGATCCGAAGTTCGCGCGGACCGTCATGGTCATCGGCCATCACGACAAGACCGGCGCTTTGGGCTGGGTCGTGAACCGCGTCCTCGATGTGAGCGTTCAGGATGTTCTTCCCGATCGTCTCGCCTCCGGACTTCACCCCGACACACCTCTCCGCCTCGGCGGGCCCGTGGGGGCCACGGGTCTCACCGTGCTCCTGCGCGATCCGTTGAGCGAGGACGCGACGGAGGTGGCGCCGGGGCTCTTCGCCTGCGGGAACGCGAACATCCTGCCCATCGCTTTCTCCGAGCCGCCCGATGGCGACGTGGCCGAGGCGATTCTGGTCATCGGTTACGCGGGCTGGGAAGCCAAGCAACTCGATCGAGAGATCACGGACGGCTGGTGGTTTGTCCTTGGTTACGACCCGGAACTTGCCTTCACCCACGCCGCCGCCGACCTGTGGGACGCGTCGATGGAGCGGCTGGGACTCGCGGCCGCCACCGCGTTCGGCCGGTCGGAACAGATTCACTGAAGACGCGCCGGGGCGCCGGCTACGGTTTCTTCGGCCCGCCCTCGATGGAAATCGGGCTGACACTCGTCGCCGCCAACGGCTCATCCGCGAAACGCACGCGCACCTCGAGAGTCGAGGCGTCGTCGTAGTTTGAAACCAGGAAGTTCCGCACGAACTCCGCGGTGGCCTTCCGCCCGGTCTCTCGCACCAGGGGAAGGTGCTCGCGCGCGCGTTGATCGAGCAGGACCGAAAGGCCGGTCTGCAGAGCCTTCCGAACCGCGGCCTCGTCGCGGAGCACGGAGCCTCGCTTGGTTTCGAAGGTGAGAGTCGAGGGATCGAGCGCCGGCACGCCGAACTCGGGAGCGGGGGCCACTACGTCGACGCGGCCGTCCGCGAGTTTCAGATCCCAGCGCTTCTGGAAGTCGAGGACGTAGGTGTACACGACCGTGCCGCGCGCCTCGACGACGACGTCGGGCAGGGGAATGGCGCCCCAGGCGAGGGCCGCCGAGTCCGTGCGCTCGAACGACTCGAGCTGCTTGAGCTCCGCGAACTGGAACTTCGATGTACCTTTGACGCTCGCCGCGTAGCTCCGCAAAACCGTCTCGACCCGGCTCGCCCGAAACGCCTCCGCCGCGCTGCGGACGCTGATCAGGGCGCTCTCCGCGGAGCCCCCGAGACTTCGCACCCGGGTCATGGCCGAGCGGATGAGGAGGATGGGAAGCACGAGGCAGGCGATGATCAGAAGGCCCATCGCGAGCGCCCAGTGCCCGCCTGAGCCTTTGCGTTCGGGTGGGACCGGCCCCTGGGTTTCGTTCACGCGAACCGTCCGTTCCGGAAGTCCTCGAAGGCCTGATGGATCTCTTCGCGCGTGTTCATCACGAACGGGCCGTAGCGGGCGATCGGCTCATTCAGCGGACGGGCGGCAATGCAGAGAAAGCGCACGCCGGATTCACCCGAAGACACGCGGATGACATCGCCGGGCTGGAGGATGGCGAGGGTTTTCGGAGAGAGCGCCGTCTCCAAAACCGTGCCCGAGCCTTCGTAGGTGTAGAGAAAGGCGGTGTGGCCAAAGGGAATCGGGGTTTCAAATTTCGCCCGAGGTCCGAGCCGGACGTCGAGATAGAAAGGATCGGTGACGATGCCCTGAACAGGTCCCGTGGCCCCGCCAAATGTCCCTGCGACGACCCGCACCGAACCGCCCTCGATCGCGACCTCGGGAATCGCCCCCGGCTCGATGTCCTGATAGCGCGGAGCCGTCATCTTGTGGGTCGCGGGAAGGTTCACCCACAGCTGGAAACCCCACATCAGTCCGTCTTCCTGCTTCGGCGTCTCGGAATGGATGATGCCGCGCCCCGCGGTCATCCACTGCGCCCCCCCGCCGGTGAGCAGGCCGCGGTTGCCCGCGTGATCGGCGTGCTCCATCTTCCCCGCCAGCATGTAGGTGACGGTCTCGAACCCGCGGTGCGGATGATCGGGGAATCCGGCGATGTAGTCGTTCGGGTTGTCCGAACGGAACTCGTCGAGCAGGAGGAACGGGTCCAGATGCTCGAGCTCGGCGTTCGCGATGGCGCGGCTCAGGCGGACGCCCGCTCCATCCGAAGTGGGAACCGCGTGAACGACTCTTTCTACTTTCCGCTCGGCCATGCCTATAGTTTGACGCACCCAACTGCGCAGGAGACAACCTCATGATTCGACGCTTTTCGTCGCTGGTGCTGATCGGCGGTCTGGCCCTGCCGGGTTCCGCTACCGACCTCTCGCAAACCCTCCTCCTTTCGCAGCGCTATCACGATGCCAGAGGCGTCTGGTTCAAGTCCAGGATCCGCCTTACCATCGAGGAAGCACGCCCCGACGGGTCCTCCCGCACCAGTCTGGTGGTGATCGACAACCCCGGGGCGGCCTTCGAACTCAAGACGCGCCGGGACAATCGGCAGATCGTGATGAGCGTGTTCGGCGACCAGACCTCCGCCTCCCTGGATGGCCGCCTGGATTTTTCGAAGGAAGACGCCGCTAAGTACGGTCTCACCCCGGACGGCGTGGTCCGACGGCGCAACTACTACACCTATCTCTACGGCCTGCCCATGAAGCTCAGCGATCCCGGGGCGATTGTGGGGATTCCGGTTCCCATCGCGAAGTACGAAGGGCGTACGTATCGCAAGGTTCGGGTCACTTACGATCCCAAGGTCGGAGGTGATGTATGGGACTTCTTCCTCGACCCGAAGACGAACGCGCTTTCGGGTTATCGCTTCTTCCACGACGAGGCCAGGGGCGATGGGGAGTTCATCACTCTCGACGGCGAGATCGACTGCGGATCGGGGATCAGGATTCCGAAGGCCCGCTCGTGGTTCATGCACAAGGACCGCAAGGCCCTTGGCACGGATACGATCAGCGCCTGTTCGGTCGAAACTCCCTGAGCCGAAGAGCCCGCTACGGGCGGGGAAGGGGAGCGGGCAGATCGGCTACGACGTAAGCGAGGAACGCGATCGCGGCGGCGTTGTCGGCGAGGTCCTTCGGATCCAGCTTGTCCACGGTGTCGGCGTGGGTGTGGTGAAGCAGGAAGTATTTCGAATTGTCGGTATCGAGGCTGGCCGAGGGAATCTTCGCTGCCGCCACCGAAGGACCGATGTCAGCGCCTCCGCCCTGCGGCCCGATGGCGTGGGCGCCCAGGGGCTTCAGGAGCGACGCGATCTCCGTAAGCGTTTTGCGCGCCGCGTCCGAACCGGTGAAGCCGAAACCCCGCGCCGCGAAGACGCCTGAATCCGATTCGAGGGCCAGGACATGTTTGTCGAGTTCGGCGCGATGCGCGTCGCGATAGGCGTTGCCGCCGGCGAGGCCGTTCTCCTCATTGGTGAAGAGCACCACGCGGATCGTCCGCTTCGGCTTGAGGCCGAGGTTCTTGAGGAGACGCAGCGCCTCCCAGGTCACGACGCAGCCGCCGGCGTCGTCCATCGCTCCAGTACCCACGTCCCACGAGTCGATGTGACCGCCCACGAGCACGATCTCACCCGGCTTCTCCGTTCCGCGCAGTTCGCCGACCAGGTTCGCGGACGGTGCGTGATCGAGGAAACGCGCGTTCATCTTGAGACGGAGCACGACCTTCTGCCCGCGCTTCACCATCCGATCGAAGCGGTCGGCGTCTTCGGTCGGGATGGCGGCGGTGGGAATCTTCGGCGCGCCGTCCTCGTAGCGCATGCCGCCGGTGTGCGGCGTCCTCAGGCCGGGCAGGCCCACGGAACGTACCAGAGCCGCGACCGCTCCCACCTTCGCCGCGGCGGAAGCGCCGCCGCCGCGGTAGCGCACGGTCTCGCCGTAGGTCGTGTAGAGGACGTTGAAGAGAACGATCCGTCCGCGCGCTTCGTCCTTGCGCGCGTTAAGTTCATCGAAGGACGACACGACCATCAGCTCCCCGCTGACGCCCTCGGGCCGCGTGCTGACGCTGCCGCCGAGGCCGAGAATCGGCACCGCGTTGGGGAACGGCTCGACGATTTCAAGGCTCTCTTCGCCACGAACCCAGTGCGGAACCATCACCGGCTCGAGCCGTACGTTCTCGAGCCCATCCTTCTTCATCTCGGCCTCGGCCCAGCGAAGGGCGGCGTCGAGGTTCGCCGAACCCGAATGCCGTGGCCCGAAAGTGTCGGTCATGAAGGCGAGACGGTCCCAGGCGAAGTTGCCTCCCGCATTCTTCGCGGTGGCGATGATCCGATCGGCAACCGGCTGATAGGGAGCAAGCCATACGGGGCCTGCGGCCGCCGCCGCGGCTTTGGGCTTCTTCGCCTGGGCCCAGACCGGGCTCGAAGAAAGGGCGGAGACCGCGATGAGGGAGGTCAGAACAACGCTGCGCACGGAAAGGCTCCTTTGTGATGTGGGGGTTAGCCTAGCAGTCCGTGGTGAAAGTCGACCGCGAGCGAAAGCGAGAGATTTTTCGTCAGATCAAGGCGGCAGACCGCAGGAATACCGGGAGTATTTCAAGGTTTGGCAACGCAGAGCTCTGCGGAAAAGATCCGCTTTCGGCGCGGAGGGACTTTCACCACGGGCTGCTAGCCCACATCACGAAGGCCGATGGCGCGCTACCCGGCCAGGTTCTGCGACGCGAACTCCCAGTTGAGGAGTTTGTCGAGGACCGCGGCGACGTAGTCCGCCCTCTTGTTCTGGAAGTCGAGGTAGTAGGCGTGTTCCCAGACATCGAGAGTGAGAAGAGGCTTTGCCGCGGTGGTTATGGGAGTCTCCGCGTTCGGCGTCTTGGTGACCTTCAAGACGCCGCCATCGAGGACCAGCCAGGCCCAGCCGGAGCCGAACTGGCCCATGGCCGCGGCCGCGAACTGCTCCTTGAACTTCGCCATGCCGCCAAAGTCCTTCTCGATGCGATCCGAGAGGTCCTTCGATGGCGACGTCGACTTCGCAGAGAGGGAGTTCCAGTAGAAGGTGTGATTCCAGACCTGGGCCGAGTTGTTGAAGATCGCCGCCTTGTCTGGCTTGCCCGCCACCGCGCGCACGATTTCAACCAGGGGTTTCTCCGCCAGATCCGTTCCGGCGATCGCCTTGTTCAGATTATCGACGTAGGCCCGGTGGTGTTTTCCGTAGTGGAAGCCGATGGTGTTCGACGAGATGGTGGGTGAGAGAGCATTGTCTTCAAAAGGGAGCTTGGGAAGTTCGATGGGCATGGTCTTTCTTTGGGTCAAAGGTGCGGATGTTTGCGCGAGGGTTTTTGGGGCGAGGGCCGCCGCCGCAGAGGCGCCGGCAAGGGCGATGAACGATCGGCGGGCTTCTTTCATGACCTCGATTCTGGGCGAGAGGGGATGTTTGACCCAACTGGGTGGCGCGAGGCGGGCGGCCGAAGGGAGAAGGGGCATGGGCTAATATCAGGAAATGCCTGTGAAGATCGGCGAGATGCTGTCCAAAGAGGGACTCATCACGCCCCAGCAACTTCAAGAAGCGCTCGCCTACCAGAAACAGAATGGCATCAAGCTCGGTCGGGCGCTGGTCAGCCTGGGCTTCGTCAAGGACGATGAGATCACCGGCCTGCTCTCGCGGCAGTACGGCGTGCCCTCGATCAACCTCGCTACCTTCGACATTGATCCCACCGTCTTGAAGGTGCTGCCCGGGGAGACCTGCCGCAAGTACCAGGTGATTCCGATTTCGCGCGCCGGCGCCGTGCTCTCTCTCGCGATGAGCGACCCCACGAACGTCTTCGCCATGGACGACATCAAGTTCATGACCGGTTACAACGTGGACCCGGTCGTGGCCTCGGAGATCGCCATCGAGGAGGCGATCAATCGGTTCTACGGGAGCGCCCGTTCCCTCACCCTGAGGCAGGAGGGCGGCCCGCCCAGCTCGGGCGGCGGCGGCCAGCGTTCGGGCGGCGGCATGGGGAAAGTTCCAACCCTCAAGGAAGTGATCGACGGACCGGCCTTGACCTTCGACGACATGGCCTCGGTCGGGCTGTCGGAAGTCGACATCGATGCCATCGGGGACGAGGAAGGCGAAGTCGAAACCCTCAAGACCGAGGAAGACGAAATCGACCTCGGCGCGCTGTCTCGCTCCTCCGAAGCGGCGCCCGTGGTCAAGCTCGCAAACGTCCTGCTCATCGACTCCCTCAAGCGCGGCGCCTCCGACATCCACATCGAACCCTACGAGAAGGAATTCCGGGTCCGGTTCCGGATCGACGGAATCCTCTACAACATCATGGCCCTGCCCATGAAGCTCAAGGATCCGCTGACCTCGCGCATCAAGATCATGGCGAAGCTCGACATCTCCGAGAAGCGCCTGCCCCAGGACGGCCGCATCAAGATCCGCCTGAAGATCGAAGACCGCAGCCGCGAGATGGACTTCCGCGTTTCCTGTCTTCCCACCCTGTGGGGCGAGAAGATCGTCATGCGGCTTCTCGACAAGAGCAAGCTCATGCTCGACATGACCAAGCTCGGCTTCGAGGCCGAGTCGCTCGCCAAGTTCAAGCGCAACATCGACAAGCCCTACGGAATCGTCCTGGTCACCGGTCCCACCGGTTCGGGCAAGACCAACACTCTTTACTCCGCGCTCGCTTCACTGAACAAGCCCGACATCAACATCATGACCGCCGAGGATCCGGTCGAATTCAACCTGATGGGGATCAACCAGGTCCAGATCCGCGACAACATCGGCCTCAACTTCGCGGCCGCCCTGCGCTCGTTCCTGCGTCAGGATCCGAACATCATTCTGGTCGGTGAGATCCGCGACTACGAAACTGCGGAGATCTCGACGAAAGCCGCGCTCACCGGCCATCTCGTTCTCTCGACTTTGCACACGAACGATGCACCCTCGACGGTTTCGCGGATGGTCAACATGGGCATTGAGCCGTTCATCGTGGGCACCGCGGTGAACCTCATCCAGGCCCAGAGGCTCATCCGCCGCATCTGCGCGCAGTGCAAGGACGAGGTGAGAGACGTTCCCGCGAAGGTGCTGCTCGACGTCGGCTTCCCGACCGAAGCCGTGGGCTCGTTCCCGATGTTCAAGGGTCGGGGCTGTGCCACCTGCAACGGGACCGGCTATAAAGGCCGCGTCGGACTGTACGAAGTCCTCGAGATCAACGACGCGGTCCGCGAACTCATCATGATGGGGGCCAACTCGGTTGAACTGCGCAAGAAGGCAATCGAGGAAGGCATGCTGACCCTCCGGATGAGCGGGCTCGAGAAGATCAAGCAGGGGATCACCACGATCGAAGAAGTCCTCCGCGAGACGGTCCTCTAAAGCCTCTTCCTGTGCAAGCAGCCGCGCCTGCGGACGCCGCACCTCTCGTGAAGGGTGAGCCGCGGTCGTGGCGAACGGCGGTCGGCGTTCTCCTCCTCCTTCTCGGCGGGCTGGAGTTCGTTCTCAAAATGCCCCTCCTGCTGGGGGCGGCCGCGCTCTATCAGCGAGACCTGTTCCTTCTCTACTTTCCCCTGGTCCAGTCCGTCCTGCGCAGCGTGAGCGAAGGAGCCCTGCCCCTAAGGGATATCACGTCGGGATTTGGCCAGCCCCTGCTTGGCGATCCCAGCTGCCAGATCCTCTACCCGCCGGTCCTGCTGCACCTTGTGCTCCCGCCGCATCTGGCCTACGCATGGTTCGTCTCTTTGCACTCCGTCTTCGGCGCGCTGGGCGTGGGCCTGCTCGCGAGGCGCCTCGCCTCGGGATCCTGGTCCGCCGCCGCGGTGGGCGGCGCCTTGTGGTTGTTATCCGGCCCTCTGCAATCCCTCGCGACGCTGTGGCACCACATGTCGGGCGCGGCCTGGATCCCCTGGGTGCTTCTGTGCGTCCTGCGCGTGGTGGACCGGGAGCCGAGGGCTCCTCGGTGGCTCGGCGCGGTCTTCGGACTCCAGATCCTCGCGGGCTCGGCCGACATGTGCGCGATGACGGTCCTGCTCGCCGCGCTGTTCATCCCCTTGGGCGACTACCTCGGTTCGGCGCGCGCCTGGTTCCAGAGCGCCGCTTTGGGCCTGGCCCTCAGTGCCGGCGCCTGGCTTCCCGCCGCGGAGCTTGCCGCCAATTCCGCCCGTGCCACGCTGTCCTTGACCGCCCGGACTTTCTGGTCCTTGCACCCCGTGACCGCTCTTGAGTTTTTCCTGCCCGTGCCCTGGTCGGCCTTTCCCCTCAGAAGCGAATGGCGCGAGGCCCTGTTCGAGGGCCGCGAGCCGTTTCTCGGATCCATGTTCATGGGTGCGCTCATCCTTCCGCTGGGTGTGGCGGCCCTTCTCGACGGGCAGATTCCGCGTCTTCGCAGGATCGCCTGTCTGGTGGCCGCGGCCGGCGGGTTCGCGATAGCGCTTGGAAAGCACGCGGCGGCCTACTCGTTCGCGGTGACGTTGATTCCACCCCTCCAGATCCTGCGCTTTCCCAGCAAGGCCATGATCCCCGTTGCGGTCATCCTGTGCGCCCTGGCCGGGGCCGGCGTCGCCTCTCTCGCCCGGTCCGACCGGTCGCGGCGAGGATCGATGATCGCAAGCGCGCTCCTCGCCTTTTCCGCGGCGGCGCTCGCGGGCCCCCTCTTTGGCACCTTCCTCGACTTCTTCATGGATGCGTCGAGGACCGATCAGATCCGCGAGGTCTTTGCGAATCTGCCGCGGGACCTTGTCATATCGATGGGGATGCTGGGATTGCTCATTCTCTTTCTTCGTCGCCCTGCCGGGCGGGCCGGCATCTTGATCGGAACCGTGCTTTTCCTTGGGCACGTCTATCAGAGTGTTCATATCCACGCGGGCTTCAACCCCACGGTTGCGACTTCGGTCCTTGCCTATCGCCCGGATCACCTTGACCTGCTGAAGCCGCCGGGCGGCGGAAGGCTCTACGTCTACGATTATTCGCTCTTCAAGGGTCGCGCCTTTAAGTACCTCGGCCGCGAGGCCGGCGCCCTTGTTCAAGGACTCGATGCGCTCACTCCCGAGGCGGCGGCGATGGTGGCGGCGCGCGCGTACCTTTCCCCGCTGACCGGCGCCTTCTGGGGCATCGAGTACGCCTGGGACGGCGATCTGCGCATGCTCTTCGATCGGCGCCTTTCCGCGCTCACCACCGGTCTCAGGCGCGTTGAAGGAACACCGGGCCTGCTCAAGCTTCTGCAACTGTCCGGGGTCTCCCGCGTGGCCGCGCTGCACGATCAGGGCTTGAAGGAGCTCAGGCTCCTCCAAACTCAGAAGGTCTTCTTCGCCGAGGATCTGCGGGTTTTCGAAGTGCCCGACTCTCTGCCTCGGGCCTTCCTCGTTACGGGACGCAGGCGGACCACCGGCGACGATCTGCGGGACCTCATGGACCTCTCCTTTGACCACCGCCGAAGCGTTCTCGTCGATTCCGGTGCGGTGCGCGAGCCCGCCCTCGAGTTCGAAGGCGCGGCGACGATAACCGAGCGAAGGGCGGACCGGCTGGTGGTGCAGAGCTCCGCGAACCATCCGGCCTTTTTGACCGTGATCGAAGGGATGATGCCAGGCTGGCGGGCCTGGGTCGACGGCGTGCCGGCCAGAGTCGAGCGCGCGAACGGCGCCTTCATCGGCGTCGAGGTGCCGGCGGGGACGCACCGGGTCGAGTTTCGTTTCCTGCCCGCCACCGCGGTGTTTGGCGTCAGCCTGTCGATTGGCGCCGGCCTCCTCCTGATCCTTCTCTGGCTGCGGGAGAGGCCGTCTCCGAACCAGGCGGAAGCTCCCTTGTTCCTTTAGTGCCGGGGGTTTGGCTGATAGACCTCCAGAAAGAGATTAAGAAGCGGTATGCTTTCCGGCACGGGCTCAGTCCGTTCGTTTGAAATGCTGAGCGCCAGGAATTCAGGAGGACCTCGTGGCCGACGCCCCACCACTTTCACTTCATCACCTGCTCAAGACGATGGTCGAGCGCGGAGGGTCCGACCTCCACATCACCACGAACTCCGCGCCCCAGATCCGGGTGGACGGTCATCTGCATCCTCTCGAAGGCTATACGCCGATGTCGCAGTCGGACACCAAGACGCTCGCGTACAGCGTGCTGACCGACGCGCAGAAGCACCGGTTCGAGGAAAACCTCGAACTCGACTTCAGCTTCGGCATCAAGGGACTCGCGCGCTTCCGCGCGAACAACTTCTTCCAGCGCGGCGCCGTCGGGGCCGTCTACCGGACGATTCCCGTCGAGATCAAGTCCTTCAACCAGCTGGCATTGCCCGCGGTCGTGGCGCAGATCTCGGAAAAGCCGCGCGGCCTCGTGCTGGTCACCGGACCCACCGGCTCGGGCAAGTCGACGACGCTTGCCGCCATGATCGACAAGATCAACATTGATCGGCACGATCACATCCTCACCATCGAGGATCCGATCGAGTTCGTGCATCAGCACAAGAACTGCCTCGTCAATCAGCGCGAAGTCCACCAGGACACCGCATCTTTCAGCGCCGCCCTGCGCGCCGCCCTCCGCGAAGACCCTGATGTGGTTCTGGTCGGCGAAATGCGCGACCTTGAAACGATCGAGTCGGCGCTGCGCATCGCGGAAACCGGTCACCTCACGTTCGGCACGCTGCATACGAACTCGGCGGCGCAGACCATCAACCGCGTGATCGACGTCTTCCCGGCGCACCAGCAGGGCCAGGTTCGCGCGCAGCTGGCGCTCACCATCGAGGGCATCCTCTGCCAGGCGCTTCTGCCGAAGCTGTCGGGCAAGGGCCGCGCGATGGCGATGGAGATCCTGGTTCCAAACCCCGCGATCCGGAACCTGATCCGCGAGGACAAGATCCACCAGATCTATTCGACGATGCAGACCGGGCAGGACAAGTTCGGCATGCAGACGTTCAATCAGAGCCTGGCCCAGCTGTATCAGACGAAGCAGATCAACCTTCAAACCGCGCTTCAGCGAAGCTCGCTCCCGGACGAACTTCAGGACATGATCAACCGCGGCGTTGGTTCCAACACCGCGGCGGGCGCTGCGCAGCGGCCCGGCATGCCCCCACGGCCCCCGGCGGCGGCGCGCTGATCCGAACCCACGGACTTAAAGGAGAGACTCGATGCCGACTTACATAGTCAAAGGCAAGTTCCGGGACGGCAAGCCCTACTCCGGAGAACGGGTTGGAGCCAATCCTGACGAGGTGACCAACGGCCTCCGCAAGGAGGGCGTCACCGTAGCCGCCATCGCCGAGAAGAAGAAGGGCGGTCCCAAGGCCACCGGTAAGTCCGTCCCCTCGAAACTGCTCTCGATCTTCGTCCGGCAGTTCTCGGTCATGATCGATGCCGGCCTCCCCCTGGTGCAGTGCCTGGAAATCCTCGGCTCCCAGCAGGAGAACCCGCACTTCGCCAAGGTCATCATCGCGACCCGGCAGGACGTGGAAAGCGGCTTGAACCTCGCCGACTCAATGCGCAAGCACCCGCAGGTCTTCGACGATCTCTTCTGCAACATGATCGCGGCGGGAGAAGCGGGCGGTATTCTCGACACCATCCTCAAGCGCCTGGCCACCTACATCGAGAAGTCGGTCAAACTCCAGGCGCAGATCAAGGGCGCCATGATGTACCCGGTCGCGGTCATCGGCATCGCAGGCCTGGTCATTGGCGTCATCTTGTGGAAGGTCATCCCGACCTTCGCGGCCATGTTCGCCGGCCTCGGGGCCGAGTTGCCCCTGCCCACCAAGATCGTCATCACCGCATCGAACCTGCTGGTGCACCTGATGCCGTTCCTGGTGGTGGGCGCATTCCTCATTCAGTACGCGTTCCGCCAGTACTACGCGACGTACAGCGGCCGGCGCATGGTTGACGGGATCCTGCTGAAACTGCCGATATTCGGAGACCTTTTCCGAAAGATCGCGGTATCGAAGTTCTGCCGGACCCTCTCAACCCTCATCGCCTCGGGCGTCCCCATTCTCGACGGCATCGAGATCACCGCCCGCACCGCCGGCAACGCGATTGTCGAGGACGCGCTGATGTCGGTCCGGAAATCAGTGGAAGGCGGTCTCACCATCGCCCAGCCCCTCAAGGAAACCAAGATCTTTCCGGGCATGGTCGTTCAGATGATCAGCGTCGGCGAGCAGACGGGCGCTCTCGACGCGATGCTCTCGAAGGTCGCCGACTTCTATGAGGACGAGGTCGACCAGGCGGTCGCGAACATGCTGACCCTGATGGAACCCATCATGATCCTGTTCCTCGGCTGCACGGTCGGCGGTATCGTCATCGCGATGTACCTCCCGCTCTTCTCGCTCATCTCGCAGCTGTCCTAAGAGGTTGGTCGGGGCGCCCGGCACGGACCCCGGCCCGCCTTTGGGAAGGCGAAACTGATGGCCGGTCTACGCGACCACCCCTCGTCGCAGGAAGCGCCCTTTTCGCTAGGTGCGCTGATCGGGTTCCGTCTCGTCATCGTCACCGTTTTGCTCTTCGTGGCCGGATACATCGAGGCGGTTCAGGAGGGCATCCTGCCGGTGCCGATCTTCCTCCTGATCTCCGCGACCTTCGCCCTCAATCTCGTCTACGCCATCCTGCTCGCGGTGGCCCCTTACCGCATCCAGGCCATGGCGCAGATCATGGGCGATCTCCTGGTGATCACCGGGTTCGTCTACCTCACCGGCACGGTCAGAACGGGCTTTTCAATCCTGTACCCGATCAGCGTGCTCTGCGGCAGCGTTCTGCTCGGGCGAGGCTTTCTGGTGGCCTCGGTGGCGAACGGCCTCTTTGCCGGCGTGCTGCTCCTGGTCCGGGCCGGAGTCATCCCCGATGAGGCGGTCGGACAGATCGCACGCGGGGAACTGCGGGGTTTGCTGGGTGCGATTGTCGGCATGGCGCTTTCGTCGTTTCCCGTCGCCGCCCTTGGGCAATTCCTTACCAAGGCCCTCAAACGAGCGGGCGAGAGCCTCGACGCGGCGGCCGGCGAGGTGGCCACCCTTCAAGACTTCAACCGGCTGGTGGTCGAGAACATCCACAGCGGTCTGGTGGTCACCGACAGCTCGGGCCGCGTTTCCTTCGCGAACTCGAGCGTCGCCGAGACCCTGGGCCTTCCGCGGGGCAGTCTGCCCGGGCGGTCGATCGACGAACTCTTCCACTTCCCCGAACTCCGGCAGCGTTCTCAACCCGATGCGGAGACCACCCTCGAACTGGATCACCAGCGCGCCGACGGGGAACACCGGATTCTCGGCCTGTGGATCTCGGAGTTGTCGGGGGCGGCCGCGGGCGGCCGGCTCATCGTCATTCGCGACCTGACCGAGGTGCGCCGCCTCGAGGCGGAGGCCCTGCTCAACGAGAAACTGGCGATTGCGGGCAGCACCGCCGCACAGCTTGCCCACGAGATCCGCAACCCCCTCGGAGCGATCTCCGCCGCGACGAAGCTGCTTTCCGAAGGCTCGTCGGTCGCGGAGGATCAGAAAAGCCTGCTGCGAATCATCGCCAAGGAGGCCGACCGCCTGGCCGCCACCGTCACCTCGTACCTGCGCGACGTCAAGACCCAGAACCCCGTGGTGTATTGCGACCTCAAAGCGGTGGTTTCGGACGCGGTGCGCCTCATAGAAATCTCTCCGGAGAGGAAGCCCAACCATCAAGTCGCCTTCTCGCCCCTCCCCGAGAATCTGCGGGTGGCGATCGCGGAAGATGAACTGATGCAGGTCCTGTGGAACCTCGCCCGAAACGGACTTGAGGCCATGCCCCAGGGAGGGTGCCTGACCTTCACCATGCGAAGGTCTGCGGACGTCGCGGAAATCGAAGTCGCGGACGAAGGGCAGGGAATGGACCGTCGTCAGCTGGCTCAACTCTTCGAGCCCCTGAGGACGAGCAAGGCCATGGGCACCGGGCTTGGCCTCGCCATCGCCCATCGACTGGTGCGGGCCCGCGGCGGCGATCTCCTCATCTCCTCCGAGCCCGGGCGGGGCACGAAGGTCAGGGTCCGCCTTCTCGTGGAGAATCCCTCCGCGGTGGTGATCGAAGGAGCGGGTGCTCTCGTATGAGCGAAGCGGCGTCGCCCGGTTCCGAAGGCCGCATCCTCGTCATCGATGACGAGCCGTCGCTTCGCGAAGTTTTGAAGATCGGACTCTCCCGCGCCGGCTTCGAGGTCGGCACCGCGGCCACCCACGCCGAAGGCATCGCCCTTCTCGCCGAATCCTGGGACCTGGTGCTCACGGATCTTCAACTACCCGACGGCGACGGACTTTCGATTCTGCGCTACGCGAAGGAGATTGCCCCGGAAACCGCGGTAGTGGTGCTCACCGCCCATGGATCCGCGGACACCGCGGTCGCGGCCATGAAGCTCGGCGCCCATGACTACCTCATCAAGCCCTTCGACCTTGACGAGCTTCGGATCCGCGTTCGCCAGGCGATCGAAGGCGAGAAGCTGCGGCGGGAAAACCGCGAGCTCCGCGCGCAGGTGGGCGCGCGCGCGGGAATCCAGGGTTTCGTGGGCAAGTCCGCGGCGATGCGTTCGGTGGTGGCGAGGATCCGCGCGGTGGCAGGCTCGTCGTCGACCGTCCTGATCGTCGGAGAAAGCGGCACGGGCAAAGAGCTCGTGGCCCGGGCCATCCACGACCTCTCCCCGAGGAAGAATCGACCATTCGTGGCGATCAATTGCGGGGCGATCGCCGAGTCGCTGCTCGAAAGCGAGATGTTCGGTCACGTCAAGGGAGCCTTCACCGATGCACGCCAGGCTCGTGCTGGCGTGATCGAGCAGGCGAATCAGGGGAGCCTCCTCCTGGACGAGATCGGGGAAATGCCGCTCAGCATGCAGGTCAAACTTCTGCGCGTGATTCAGGAGCGGCGGGTGCGTCGCGTGGGTGGCGCCGACGAAACGCCAGTTGACGTGCGGATCATCGCGGCCACCCATCGGGACCTGATGCAGATGGTGCGTGAGGGAACGTTCCGCGAAGACCTCTACTATCGGATCGACGTGATTCAAGTCCCGATTCCTCCCCTGCGCGAGCGCCTCGACGACATCCCTCTGCTGGTGGCGGAGTTCTCGACACGCCTGTTTCGTCAGGGCGGCGTCCCGAAGCGGGCCTTTTCCCCCGCGGCCATGTCCGCTTTCATGCGGCACTCCTGGCCCGGCAACGTTCGCGAACTCGAGAACGTGGTGGAGCGATCGCTCACCCTCGCTTCGGCCGATACCGTCGGCGCCGAGGACCTCTCGCTGGTCTCGAGTTTCCGTGACGACTCGATCCCTGACCCTCACGAGGGCTTCTCTTTGCCCGACTACATGAAGAAAATCGAGATCCACCTCGTCCGGAGGGCCATGGAGATCTCAGAGGGCCGGCGGGCCGATGCCGCCCGCCTGCTCGGTTTGTCCGAGCGATCGCTCAAGTATCTCCTCTCAAAGGGGTCGCCCGAGTGATCCCTGGACAAAATTTGTCCGGCGGATACAAAACTTTGTCCCTGAGCATGAATCACATAGTCCTTTGAATCAATGATTTACGTGGCGAGAGTCATGGCACAATTTCTGCACTTTCTCTGCCCGACCGGCCGGATCTCCTGGCCAATAACCCCCCCCCAACCTCGAAAGAACACCAATGAAAAAGAATCAAAAAGGCTTCACGCTCATCGAGCTCCTCATCGTCGTTGCGATTATCGGCATCATCGCCGCCATCGCGATCCCGTCGCTCCTCCGCGCCCGCGTCTCCGCCAACGAGGCCGGCACCATCGGCGACATCCGCTCGGTCATCTCGGCCCAGGCCGCCTTCCAGTCGGCCGCCAACGGCTGGTATTCGACCATCGACTGCTTGAACGTTCCCTCTAACTGTATCGTTGGTTATCCCGTTGCGGCCCCGACGTTCCTCGATCCCACGCTCACCACAGTGCCTCTCGCGGCCAAGAGCGGCTACGCTCGTAGCTTCACCCCTGGCGCTCTCGCCGCTCCGATGCCGACCACCCTTATCGGCGTCGTCGACGGCTTCTGCTACGGCGCGCAGCCCACCACCGCCAACCAGACCGGCGTTCGCGGGTTCGGTGGTGACGCTTCGGGTCGCGTCTGCCAGAACCTCACGTCTCTGGATGAATGCGTCGCCAACGCCGGACCGCTTCCCGGCAGCCTTGCCAACGCCTGCACGGTGATCTCGTAAGTACCTCAACCTAGAACGTTGAATCAGCCCCGGGCCGTTCGCCCGGGGCTTTTCTCGTTTAGCCCAACTAGAATCCAGAAATCATGTCGCCCGCGCGCGCCGCGCTTTCGCTCGCAGGAGTAGCAAAAACCATAAAGACGCCCTTCAGCCGGCGTCCCGGGTTCACCGTCGGCCCGCTCAATCTGTCCATCTCCGAAGGCGAGATCGTTGGCCTGATCGGCGCGAACGGCGCCGGCAAGACCACCACCTTGAAGCTCCTGCTGGGCCTGCTCGTCCCCGACGCGGGCCGCATCGAGCTTGCCGGCGTGCCCCTCGATCGGGACTCCTGGCAGCGGGACGTGGGGTATCTGCCCGAGCAACCCGCTTTCTACGACTATCTTTCGGGCCGAGAGTTCATGCGGTTCGTCGGCGATCTCTTCGGCCTGGAGCGGAAGACTCTGGCCGCGAGGATTGAGTCGTTATTGACGAGGGTTGGTATCGCGGAGAGCGCGCACCGGCCCATCCGGACCTACTCGAAAGGGATGCAACAGCGCCTGGGTATCGCGCAGGCTCTGCTCAACGACCCGAAGGTTCTGCTCCTCGACGAGCCGATGTCGGGCCTCGATCCGCTGGGACGCCTCTTTGTCCGTGATCTGCTCCTGGAACTCCGAGCCCAGGGGAAGTCGATCCTTTTTTCCACCCACGTCATCCCCGACGCCGAATACGTCTGCGACCGCCTGGCCCTCATGAAGGCGGGTCAGATGCCCGCGGTTGGCACGTTCGACGAACTCCTCGGTCTGCCCACCGGGTTCGAGATCGCGGCGGTGCGCGCCACCATGCCCGGGGCGGTGCCTCGCCCGGGTGAAGCAGATCGCTTCATCCGGAGAGTCGAGCCTTCCGAATTGACTCGGGCGATAGACGATGTGCTGAGCCATGGCGCTCATCTCGTGAGCGTCTCGCCTATCCGCGCGTCAGTCGAAGACCTGCTCTCGTCCAGCAACCCGGAGAGCGACAAATGAGCCCCCTTTCCTCGATCCGACGCTTGTGGGCTGTCGCCTACAACACCTTCCTCGAGTCGGTGCGGCAGCGCCTCTTCTTCGGCGTGGTCTTCTTCGCCCTGCTGCTCATGCTTACGGCCCTGGTGTTGAAGGACATTTCGGTCCACCAGGACAAGAAGATCGTCGCGGACATCGGTCTCGGCGCGATCGACTTCTTCGGAACGATCATCGCCATCTTTCTCGGCGCTGATCTGGTCGGTCGCGACATCGAGCGCCGTACCCTGCACCTGCTCCTGGTCAAGCCTCTCAGGCGCTCGGAGTTCATTCTGGGCCGGTACCTCGGCCTCTGCCTGACCCTGTTCACGAGTGTGGTCCTGATGTCTCTGGGACTGGCCATGGCGCTCGCCACCGTAAACGGCGACTTCTCGGCGAACATCGGAAAGGCCGTGTACTCGCTGCTCCTCCAGCTTTGCCTCACCGGAGCGATTGCCGTTTTCTTCTCGACCACGTCCTCGAGGGTTCTGGCCATTCTGGGCTCGACCGTGGTGGCGGTGTTGGGCCGCCTGACCGACGTCTTGAAGAACGCCTCTTTGATAATTGAGGGTTTTCCCGACTGGCTCGGGAAGGCCATGTACTTCTCTCTCCCCAACCTTCTCAACTTCGACCTCAAGAACCGGGCCATCTACGGCGATGTCCTTCCAGGCGCCATCCTTCTGGACCTGACCTTCTACGCCCTGGCCTACTCGGCGGCCCTGCTCGCTCTCGGCGCACTCGCCTTCCGGCGACGCGACCTGAAATGAAGGGACTACTCGCCCTCCTCGTTGTAGGAGCCTTGACCGTTCCCCTCACTCAGATCCGAATCGACGCTTCGCGGGACGCGCTTGGACCCGAGCCCGATACTTCGAGCGTCTGGACCGGGCGTGTGGTCCGCGCGCTTAGCGGGGGCTATGCCGATCTGCTCGCGGATCTGTACTGGATGCGCGCGGTCCAATACTACGGACGTCAGAAGAATGCGGGCGCCGGCTTCGCGAATCTCCGGCCTCTGCTCGAAACCGCGGCCGAGCTCGACCATCGGTTCCGCATCGTCTACCGATATGGCGCGGTCTTCCTGTCCGAACCGGTTCCCATCGGCGCCGGCACGCCTGAGGTCGGAGTCAGGTTTCTGGCCCTGGGGGCCGGCCGGAACCCGCTCGACTGGCGCATGCGTCAGGAGCAGGGCCTCTTCGCCTTCTTCTACATGAATGATCCGAAGGGTGGCTCCGAGATTCTGCTTCAAGCCTCAAAGGTGCCGGGAGCGCCGCCCTGGATGGCGGCCCTCGCGGCTCAGATTCTCAGTCGAGGGGGAGAACTTGAGGCCGCCCTCGATATGTGGCGTCTCATTCACGAACAGTCGGAGTCGGGGATTCTGCGCGACAATGCCGTCGACCAGATCAAGATCGTCCGCAGCAAGATCGCCGCTCGGGATGCTCAGGAAGCGATCCGGCGGCACCGCGAGCAATCGGGGGGATCGATGCCGACGCTCGCCCAGTATCGCCGCGCCGGAATCATCCGGGAGGTTGCCGACCTTGCCGGCATCGAGTTCACCTTCGATGCCGACACCGGCGCTGTTTCGATCGCCCGCTCGTCGCCTCTGTGGCGGCGCAACTAGCAGGGTACTGAAAAAGGTCACCACCCTGCGTATCCCGGCGAAAGCCGGGATCCACTGACCGTTATTTGCCGGGGCTCTTCGACAACGTGAGGAAGGAAAGTTGGGCGCCCGGCGTTTTTCAGCACCCTGCCGGCAGGGCGCCCAAAGGCTAGCCTGGGGCAGGACGCGCCGGGCCGGAACGCTGGAAGAAGCCGTACCAGAAGGCCGCGTACTGGCCGTCAATGCGCAGCCGGGTTCGCGGCGATTCGAGCAGTGCCGCCGGAACTCTAAGGATGATCTCGTTCCAGCCGGGCTGAAGTGGAGTGCGGAGCCACTCGGTCCGCCCAAGGCTGGTGGTGAAGCGCATGGAACTCTGAGGCAGGGCGAGATCCAGCCGCCGCTCTCCCTCGGGGTGGCGAAGCCGCGCTGAAGGTTCCGGATGTGTCCGAACCACGACGAAGAGATCGTCGGTCCGCGAAGGTGTCGATATCTCCATCTCCTCGTACCCCATGATGAGACGTCCTCCATCGGCGACCTCGGTGCCCTCGCCCCGTCCGGCCCCTTGATACTTGTCGAGCTTCAATGCCGCGAAAAGGCGTCGGGTGCCCACCGCGGAGTACGAACGGTACCGATGCTCCTTCTCGTCGAGCGGATCGGTGACGTTGAGTGAATCCACGAGCTCCAACTCGCCCGGAATCTCCAGCCGGATCAAGCGAAGCTGCCGGCCGGCAAGGTCGGTCCGGGTCGGGTAGATCGCGAGTTCGGAAGATTCGAGACTCGAGGTAACGAAGATCGGAGGCCCGCCGACCAGAGCGCTCCCGAGCGGAGAAGAAGCCACGTAGGCGTCGGGAGCGATGAAGTAGGGGGGAAGCGGGCCCAACGACGGCCGACTCAAAAGGTCGAAGGACGCCGCCTCCGTTTCGGCGGGCAGAATCTCCGCGAAACCCGGGCTCACCACACCGCTGATGTTGATGCTGCGTCGGCCGGTTCGATATTCGATCGCCGTCCCGTTGTTCACGAAGGTGGCGCTCTCGGGGAAACGAGCCTTGATGAAGGTGAAGATCGCCTCATCCTTGCGATAGACGGAGTTCGCGGAGTCGGCGTACACGAGGGCGAAGCGGCCGACGCTGAGAGCGCAGAAGACAAGCACCAGCGCCCCCAATCGGCGGAAGGCGACGCCTTCCTTCAGGCCGAGGGCCTCGTCGAGCCGGTCCGCCGCGTGTCCGACCCCCACCGCGAAGAGCACCAGGAGAGGCGGCAGCGCGAAGAGAAGGTAGCGATTCGAATGAACCCCGATGTGAATCGAGGGGGTCACAAGCAGAACCGTGGCAAGGGCGGCCTGAAGAAAGCCCGCCGAGCGCCTCGTCTCCCGGGTCGGGTGCAGCAGGGCCAGCCCCACGAACACCAGCAGGAAAGGCGCGGCGAAATAGGGCGCGTTGCCGCCTCCCAGTCCGATCCGGTGGGAAGACGGATAGAAGCCCAAGAGCACGCCCCGCAGCAGATCGCTCCAGTACTCGATCGAGAACACGGCCGCCGCGAACCCTCCCCAGTTCGCGGAGAGGAGCTTGTGCGAGAAGGAGGTGTTGGCGAAAGAACCGGTGAAGGCGCCGAAGGTCAGGGGCACGAGGAGGGCTACAAGGACGGGGACGAACCAGAGGGCACGCGCTCTCCATTTCCCGGTGCGGCGTCGCCAGTCCCAGACCTTCCAGGTGGCGAGGCTCGCCACCAGAACCGCCGCCTCGGGCCGGGTCAGGGCCAGAAGAGACGCCGGCAGAACGAAACTCTCGGATGCCCCCTCCTCGGGATCGGCGTCCCGGAGCCACATTCTGAAGAGCCAGCTCGAGAGGAACAGGACGAGGGCTATGTCCGCCCCATAGTGGAAGGACCAGGCGAGCGGCCCGTTGAGGATGACGATCATGGCCCCGAAAAGGGCCACGCGAGTCGAGCCCGAAACCAGACGTCCCGCGCCATAAGTCTGGATCGCGGTCAGGAAGCCGAAGACCGCTCCGGAGAGAATCGCGAAGGCGATGAGCCCCTCTCCGCGAAACCCGACGAAGTGGGCGACGGCGAGGAAAAGAGTGTGAAGGAGGCTGGTGGCGCCGGTCGTCGGGGCTTCGCCCGGGTTGTACTGGAATGGATGCCCCTCCGCGAATCCCCGGGCGTATTGCGCGATGAGGTACAGGTCCGAAACCTGGGGCACGAAATGGCTGTCCGTGACCGACAACATCGACCAGACGTAAAGCGACGACACCGAAACGCACAGAAGCGCGATGGGAAACAGCGGCGTCCTCTCGGCCGGCATGGCAGGTTTGTTCATGAGGGAAGTCCGGAGCGTGCGGCGGCCCGTTCCGCGCACATGGCCACGACGTTGACCGACCCGGCGCGGGGAATCTGCCGCCTGAGGGCCCGAGGTTCCGCGGGGAGTGGCTTGGACGAACCAAGGGGAAGGAAGCGGTAACCAAGCCCGCTCAGCAGCTCAACCATGGCGTCGAACTTACTCTCGGGATGGAATACGAACGGAGCGAGCTCCATGACCATGACCGGCGTTTGTCTTCCCAGAAGGCCGCGCGCGCCCGCGAGTACCTCAAGTTCGTGACCGTCCACGTCCATCTTGATCAATCGGACCTCCGGGTTCCCCGACGAAGCGAGGACGGAATCAAGACTCATCGCCCGCGCACCGGCCGCGGCCATCGAGCGGCTCGCGGTCACCGCATCGTCGGGCGTCGTCCCGTCGACCGGCCAGCTCGATGCGATGGGTTCGACCGGCGTCGCCGAATCGTCGGCCACGAGGTAGGCCTGATGGACCGACACCCGAGGCTCGAGTTCGGGGTTCGCCTTGAGGTTGGCTCGCAGTTTCGCGATCGCGAAATCCGTCGGCTCGAAGGCGATCACGCGCCCCCGCGCTCCGACCAGGCGCGCGAGGTGAAGAGTGTGGGCTCCGACGTTGGCCCCGATGTCAAGCACCGTGTCGCCCGGCCTGACCCGCGATTCAAGAGCGCGCAGCGTATCGGGTTCGAACGCGCCCCGCGCATAGATGGTGAGATCGATCCCCTCGCGCAGGTCGAGGTCCCAGGCGATGCCGCGGCGCTTCACCCGCACCCGGTCCGACCCGCCGATGGGCGTCCGGACGAGCCGCAGGAGGAGATAGAGCATCCGGGCGATCCGGACCTTCGCGGCCGTGCTCAACATGAAACGGAGAGCTTCGAGCATCTCGGAGGCAAGGTCAACCTGAAGCTAAGCTCCTTCCCTCGACATGACCGGCATCGTCCTCACTCAGGCACCCATCGCGGCTGCCGTCGCCCTGCTTTTCGGCCTCATCGTGGGCAGCTTCGCCAACGTGGTGATTCACCGGCTTCCTCTCGGGCAGTCCATCGTCTTTCCGGCCTCCCGATGTCCGAAATGCGGGACGGGCATAAGGCCCTGGCACAACCTGCCGGTGATCTCCTGGCTGCTTCTGCGCGGACGCTGCGCCTCCTGCCGCGAACCCATTTCGCCGCGGTACCCGCTCGTAGAGGCCCTTCACGGCATCGGATTCGCGTTGATCGTCCTGCACTTCGGGCCCTTTCCCTTCACCCTTCTTCTGTTCGTCTTCTTCTCGGCCCTGGTGATCCTGGCCCTTATCGACTGGGATCATCAGATCCTCCCCGACGTGATCACGCTGCCCGGCGTCCTCATTGGTCTCGCCGGGTCCCTCCTTCCGGGGGCGCTCATCGACTGGCGCGAGTCGGCCCTCTCCGCGGGCTTTGGCTACGTCGCGTTCTTCCTCGTCGCCGAGGGCTACGCGCGGCTGCGGGGTATCGAGGGGCTCGGCCAGGGCGACTGGAAACTCGCGGCGATGATGGGAGCGTTCCTCGGCGTGCAGCGCCTGATGCTCACCGTGTTCCTCGCGAGCCTCTCCGGAATGATCTATGGCCTGGTGCAGGCATTCAGGCTTCGCGCCGCCCAGGGCGATCCGACACCGCTCGTCCCGGTGGCCGCGGAGCACTCCGTTGATCCGACTAGCGCTTCCCTAACCGCCGCCGAACCCGGGTCGGAAACCTCCGTCTCCGGGCGGACTCCCGATGACGGGCCCGACCTACCCGAAGAGCCGGTTTCGATCGGCAAATACAAGCTCCCGTTCGGCACATTTCTCGCCGCCGCGGCGATCTTCGTTCTCTTTGGCGGCGATGCCATCCTGCTCTGGTACGCCTCCTTCTTTCGGTTCTGAACGAACGTGCGATCTCCCCGACTGACCCTCCTTCTCGCCGCGGGCCTTCTGGTCGCGGCCGAGCTGGTCTCGCTCACCGTTCTGCTCCGTGGCCTGGGCGAACACCAGTCGCAGAGGACGACGGCCGCGCTCGACCGGGCGATGATGCTGATGCCGCGCGTGGCCGACTGGGTGCGCACGCGCGGCGGGACACCCGGGGAGGTTCTCGTGGCGCCATGGATCGAGCCCTTCGATCAGTTGATGATCGAGGACCCGCGGGTCCCGAGCCTCGACGAGTCCTCGCACCGCCGACTCGACGCGGGCGAACTGGTGGTCTCCTCCCACGTCACCGATCCGCGCCTCAGCGTTTTCGGCCTCGTTCGGGGCGATCGAGACAAGGTTTTGATCCGTCTGACCGAGACGGCGGCGGATTCGCGCCTCGCCAGTGAACGAAGCGTCATCGGACAACACGCGCTGATCCTCCTGACCGCCCTCGCGGGCCTGGTGCTCGCGGTCCTCGGCCGAGAAGCGCCGGCGGAGGACACCGGAATGCCGGCCCTGCGGGCTTATGAAGAGGCGATGTCGCGCCTGCGCCTGCGCGACGACGAAAGGCTCGCCGCTTTCGACCGCGAGAAGAACGCTCTCACCTCGATCCTGCGCGACCGCGAGGCCATGGCCCGCGCGGGCGAGCTGACCGCGGGGATCGTCCACGAGGTTCGCAACTCCATGGGCGCCATCGCGGCTCAGGCGAAGATCCTTGAGAAGTCCGAAGAGGAAAGGGTACGCGGGCCCGCCGCGGCCATCACCGACGAGGTTCGCACCCTCCAGTCCGTCATGGATCGATTTTTGGACTTCATCCGAACCGACAAGATGCAGGATGTTGAGTTCGACCTCGCGAGGATGGTGGCGCGGGTGGCGGCGCGCGAACGGACGCACCGGCCGGTCGCGATCCACATCCAGGGCGTCGAGACGAGGGTCAGGGGAGACGAGGATCTTCTGGAGCGAGCGGTCGAAAATGTGATCCGAAACGCCTGCCAGGCATCCGTGGAGGGCGGCGTGGTGGACGTCAAGCTCGGCGCGGACCCAACCCATGCCTTCGTGATCGTCGAAGATACCGGGCCTGGAATTGCGGATGTGAAAAAAGCCCTTCGTCCTTTCGAGTCAGCGCGGGCGGGTGGCCTCGGCCTGGGCCTGCCGCTCGTCCTCAAGATTCTGACCCTTCATCAGGGTTCGCTGGACCTCGGCCCGCGTCCGGGCGGTGGGACCCAGGCGGTTTGCCGATGGCCGAAATCAAAGCAGAACGCTACAAGGGGTAACGAAAGAAACTCTGCGCCCGGAGTCGTCGACACCCCCTAAAGCTGGGAATCATGCTGCTAGTATTGAACTTACGTAAGTAAAGATGCCGTTGGAACGTCGTTTGCACATAGGAGGTCGTCATGACCGTATCCCTTCTTCCCAAACAAGCGCGCGCGCGCGGCTTCACTCTCGTGGAGTTGCTGGTGGTGGTCGGGATTATCGGACTTACCGCCGCCATTGCCCTGCCAACCATCTCGGGCTACGTCCGTGCCAACCGGATCCGAACCGGTCAGGATCTCGTCGCGGGGGCTCTCCAGCGGGCGCGCAACATGGCCATCATGCGGAACACCCAGATGGGTGTCTCGTTCATGACCGAGGACAACAACACGTTCTGGGTCCACGTTGAAGACACGATCGCCAATGTCACGGCTGGAAACGTGGGGTTCACCCGCCAGGGAATCGACTTTGGCACCCCGAACGCAGTCCTGAGCACGCGCTACGATCTGCCCGATCGCGTCGAATTTGCGGCGAACGCGGCGGATTGCCCGGGCATCCCGGCGTATGTGGCAAACCAGCCCGCGATCCGTTTCGACCGCTACGGAGTCGCCACTTTGCCGGCCGCTCCCAACGATCTTGTCTTGAATGGCGGAAGTGCGACGACGCCCTTCATCTACTCACCCGCGGCGGGCGATCGAGGGGTGTGCCTCATCGATCGTCAAACCGGCCTCCGCCGCTGGCTTCTTATCGCGGGCGGCGGCCGCGTCCTTCGCGCCCAGTAGCGCCATGGCAAACGAAATGAAGTCAAACACCATGAAACCCAACCTTCCCGTCAACCCGCGATGCGGCGAAGCTGGCTTCACGCTTTCCGAAGCCCTGATCGCCACCCTCATCTTGATGTTCGGCCTCGCGTCGATCTTCAATCTCATGATTACGGCGACGACTTCGAACAATGTGGCCAATCGGGCCTCGGCCGCGACTTTGATCGCGGCCCAGCAACTCGAGGTTCTGCGGGCAACGCCCTTCTCGCAGCTCGTCGACACCGCGGCGAACAGTCTCAATGTTCCCTGTAACCCGGGCGCGCCGGTTTCCTGCTCGTTCACCGAGGTTGAAGGGGTGGGAAGCATGGAAACGCGCTGGCTCATCCAGACCCTGAACACTCCCAACCTCCGCTTCCTCCAGGTCCGCACCGAGCCTCGCGGGTTCCGGGCGCGGCAGGCCATGGCTGACCTGACCACGATCCGGTCGTGCACTTTCGGAACCGCCGCAGGTTGCAATTGATGTTCGCCCGGAAGGAAACCCATATGACGACGAATCTCCGGCCGAAGAATCACCGCGCTGAGAACGGCTTCACCCTCCTCGAATTGATGGTCGCCCTTGTGGTGACCCTTGTGATCACAGGGTCCATGTGGGGCCTGATGGCTTCGGGTCAGGGCTCGTTCCGCCGGGAACCCGTGCTGATGGACAGGCAGCAGCAGATCCGGATCGCGATGACGCGAATTCGCGAGGACATCCAGAGCGCCGGCCTCGGTCTTGGCAACTACTTCCAGTCCTTCGTCGAGAACTCGAATGCTGTGGGAGTCGCAGGAGCCGTGGGCATCGCCCAGACGGGCGTTCGGCCCGCCGGCGATCCGCTCCTCGGCGGCGGTCTGCCGGACTTCATCGAGATCCGGATGATGGACTCGGACTGCCCTCTGGTGCGTACCGACCAGATCGGTGGACCGCAAGGAAACAATTTTCAGCTGCTGGACCCCTATCCGGACTGCTATGCGGCGCCGACCTACGTTCTGGGGTTGTACGAGAGCGGTGCGGCGAAGTGGGGCATCGTCGCGCATGTACCCGCCAACAACCGGTTCAACTTCGCCGTAAACCAGAACAACCCTGCATCTGGCACGCAGATGCGGCCGAGCAACAATTTCGAGTGCGACATCTTCCTTCCCAATCCGGCGGACGTTTGTCCGGCCGCGAACACCGTCGGTTCGCCGCAGCGGTTTGTGAAGATGAGCCGAATCCAATACGGCCTCGGGCTGGATGTTGACGGCACACCCTCGCTCTTCCGCTCCGCCACCGGGGGCTTCGACAATGCTTCGGGCGCCTTCAACACGCTGCCTCCCGGCCCGGCGTGGCAATTGGTGGCGCGCGGCATCGAAGACCTCCAGATCCGTTACCGCACATTTGCGGGCTGGCAGGACAACGCGCCGACGATCGTCCCGCCTGGGTTCGACAACGTTGTTCGTGAGGTTGAGATCACGATGTGGGCGCGTGCGGTGGGCGAGGCGCAGCTTCAGGGCCAGACTCTGGCCGCCGGCAACGGCGTCACCGCAATCCGCGGCAGCCTGGTGTCAAGCGTCTCTCCGCGGGCCTCTCAGATCTCGCTGATGCAAGAGCCCGACCCGGTCAAGCGCTGGCAGTAGGAACGCAAAGGAAGCTTCGCAGTCGCTCCGCCTTTTTTCTAGGAACTGAAACACATGTCACAACGAAACAACTCTCGGCAACAGGGATTCGCGCTCATCCTCTCGCTCCTGGCCCTGGTCCTTCTGACCACCATGGGTCTGGCGCTTGCGAACAGCACCGGGGTGGAGCTGCAGATCTCCACGAACCAGCGATGGAGCGAGTCCGCTCGGTACAACGCGGAGGCAGGGGTCGAATACGGCCGCAGCATTCTGATGGCCATGCCAACCTGGGCGGCGATTCTCCCGGCCGCACGGGCGTTGCCGAGCTGGGCCTCTGATGACTGGAACGGCCCCGGCGAGGCCGCGACCACCGGAAACTCCCCTTTCGGACGCGCCACCCGCGACTTCGAAAACTGGAAATGCGACGAGAAGGGCTACGGCATGGGCTACGGCGTTGTGGTCGACGACGGCGGAGCCGCCGGCCCGGAGGAATTCAGGTCCCAGATCGGCGGCGCGACCCTCAACGGCTCCTTCACCCTCTGGATCCGCAGGCCGGTGGCCTGGGGCGACGGCCCCGACGGTAACACCGAACTCGGAGATGCCAACGTGCTTCAGGATTACGCGGAGAACGACGTGCTCATTCTCGTTTCAGAAGGCGTGGCTCCCTACACCGGCGCCGCCGCCAACGCCACGGGCTTCGCGGCCGCCAACCGCGCCGTCTACACCGTCGAAACACTTCTCGCCCGAACCGGCACCACCACCCCGGATCAATCCCAGTGTAATTCCCGCCAGGGGCAGGCCGGCGGCTCGGCTTCGGGTAACAACGTCGGCGGCTGCGTGCCGATCGACGGTAGCCGGCTCGCGGCGCAGTTGGCCGGGCTGCAGTAAGGGAACGGGCTACAAGCAATGGAAAACATCATGACAAGTCAGACACTCGTTTCCCGCAATCGTCTCGGCCGGACTCTGGGCCTCGGCCTGGGCCTGGGTCTCGCCCTCCTCGCGAATCTCGGCGACCGGGCCTTCTCGGCCTCGGCGGCGAACGGCGGCATCGACCCGCTCGAGGTCCTGAACACCGCGGTGAAGAACAACATCCTGTTCATCGTCGATACGTCGGGTTCGATGGCCGGAACACCGGAGGATCAGAACCGCATCGTGGGCGGTGACGACCCCGCCTCGCGCTTCTACCAGACCAAGCGCGCGGTTCGCGAGGTCATCACCGCGAACGCCGGGAAGGCCAACTTCGGCCTTGCCACCTTCCATCCCGACTTCACCGAGCACCGTATCGACGGTGCCCAGGGTCTCGTGTACGTGACCCAGGACCCCGCGGCTTTGGTCTGGAGGAACTACTTCAACGCGGTGAGCGGCACCTTCTCGGCCTACGACACGGATACCTGCACCGGCGGGGGCGGCGCCTGTACGGCGGCGGAGAAAACCGAGATCTTCGTCGGCCTCAGTTCCAACAGCAGCGCCAGCGCCTCGGCCTATCCCACCGGCTGCGCCGCGCAGGGCACAAACCAGGTCGCGAACGGGGGCGCGCCGAATGCGCCCATCACGCATACCTACGGAACCCACTGCCGCGACTACATCAAGACCAAGCTCATGCGCAACGGCAGGCGGTATCGCGTTACCCCGGGCCTGAGCTCGGGTGCGACACGTACCAACAACGCCCTGGTGTCCTCGACCAACATTGCCTGCCCTACTCCTCCCCCGGGTCTGCTCGGCGACGATGTGCTGCCCTTTGCGAATGGCTCGCAGTCGCGCGCCTGCTTCCAGATCGAGAACGCCACCACCCTCGCCATCACGACGTACTGGGTGACGGGGACGAACTTCGACTTCGTAAACGTCAATGGGCCGTCCACTGACCAGTGCGCTCAGAGCGGTCTTAACGTCGATGTCGCGGATTGCGGCGTTGACAATTCCGAGCAGATCAACTCCTACATGCGCATGGAGCTGCAGTTCAACGGAGCCGCGGGTGCGCCGCGTGATGTGCCGACCCTGACCGACCTTAGTGGCCGCAAGCCGAACATTTCGGAAGCCCCCCCCTTCAGCCTTGATGTGACGCCGCCGATCACCCCTCCTTTCGTGAACCCCGGGATCCGTCAGGGCAACGGCACCCCGCTTGCCGCCTCCATGGCGTTCGCTCTCACGTACTTCCGGGCCACCGTCCTGCCCGTCGCGGGCACCCTCAAACGGCCGGTGGTCGCCCAGGGAAAGCAGAAACAGTTCGTAATTCTGCTTTCAGACGGTGACGAGTCCTGCGGCGGCAATGCCCCAAACGCGGGTTACGCGCTCTGGACGAACACCCTCCCCGCGCTGCCGGCTTGTAACGCAGCGTGTCTCTCGGGCAAAGGCATCACCGCAGAGCAGTGGTCCGTGGCGAATCGGATCGAGTTGATCACGATCACGTTCGCGGGCGGCACGGCAGCGAACGTCGATGCGATTTCCCGTGCGGGCACCGGTCGCAACCCGGCGAACAGCACATGTCAGCCCCTTTACCCGGGGTTCCCGGGTTCGCCGCTCTCGCCCTGCCGCACCGCGTTCATCGCCAACAACCTCAACGACCTCGTCAATGCCCTGAACGCGGCGATCGACACCAGCGTCGCCACCGGTGAGTTCTCCGACCAGCAGTCCGTCACCGAGAGCGTTTTTGAGTTCGGAGAATTTGCTGCTCCGGCGATTGATCCCTTCGATCCCAACGAACGGTACGCTGGAAATATTCCCATCCTTTTGCAGTCGACCTTCGAGCTGCCCGGATACAAGGGGCGCCTCAATGCGTTTCGACGCGCCGCGGACGGCACCGCTGTCGAAATGTGGGATGCTGGCTCGAAGCTCAACAGCCGGGTCCAGAATTCGACCACCGGAATGGGTCCTCAGCCCGCATCGACCTGCTCGACCCCGGGAACCGGCTGCTACACATTTGCTCAGCTCTATGGCGACGCCAACAACACGAACCCGGTTGTCGTCGCCGGCACCACCGCGAAGATCAAACGACGGATCTTCACGACCAGCCAGAACGGCGTGAACAGCGCCTACTCTCCCACCAACCTGCTGGCCAATGCGGCCGCGCTCGCCTGGACCAGGGTGCCGTTGTGGCCGCCCACCACGGGCGCCGGCAACAACGCCTTCGTGGCCCCCACGGCCACCGGCACCGGCGCCTCTCCGGTGAATGGAATCCTGGATAGCGCCATGGGATTCGATGGTCTCACCATCGCCCAGGTTCAGACTCTGGTCCCGGGCGCCTGCCAGGGCACCGTGGCTGCCGATATTCACTCCGATTGCACCTCCGCCACCGCGGGGGTGGCCCTTGCTCGTACCAAGCGTGAAGCCCGGGAAATAACCCTCGCGTATATCGCCGGGGCTCAGGTCCAGTCCGCCAACGGTCTCCCGATCAGAGCGACTTCCGGCGGCAATGCGGACGAGTTGATCTACGTGGTCCGGCCGTGGATCATGGCCGAGTCGACGCTGGCTGCGCCGGGTGTCGTAACTCCGCCCCTCCTCGCTGGCCCCAAGTCGGGCGGCCTGGGTTTCGAGGAATACAAGCACTACCGCGACGGCATCAAGCAGTCGAACGGCGCTCCCGTGGTTACCACACCCAGCCAGGTCGTGCGCGGCCTCGGGCTTCGCAACCCCGACCGGCTGGCCGACGATGCCTCCCAGTCCCTAAAGGATGCGGCTTTCGCGGACCTGGTTCTGAAGCCGTCGATGAGCGTGGTCTACCACGCTACGAACCAGGCCCTGCACGCCTTCCGAGGCGGACCCTGCCCGGTTCCCGACAGCTCCTCGGGTCTCGGCGCCACTTCGGTGGACTGCGAGAACACCCTCGATGGCACGCCGCGGGAAAGCGGTGGCGAAGAACTCTGGGCTTTCGTCCCGTTCGACCAGCTTTCCAAGCTCCCGGCGTTGACGAAGATCCAGAGCCGCGCCAACAAGCAGTACCTGCTCGCCGCTCCCGTCCGGTTCACGGACGTCTTCGTCCCCGGCGGCGCTTCGTACGGCGGTGTTTCGTTCACCGGGGTGTGGCGTACCCTGCTTTACTTCGGCCGCGGTCAGGGCGGCAAGTACATGACCGCACTGGACGTCACCGCGCCGGGGCCGTTCACTCGGCTCTCGGTGAACAGCGAGCCCCCGCTCATCGTGTGGAACCGGGGCAATCCCGACACGAACAACGGCCGGACCACCGCCTTGGGGGGTGTCGTGAACTACTCGCCCTCGGACTATGCGACCTACCTGAAGATGGGGGAGACGTGGTCGGTGCCTTCGGTCGGTTACGTGACGGCCGCGGACTATGGCACCGCCAGGAAACCCTCGGGCACGGACTTTGTCCTCTTCATGGGCTCCGGGTACTCGGACACCGTGGGTGAGGGGAAGACCTTCTTCGCCATCGACGCGTTAAGCGGAGACATGATCCGCAACTTCGATATCGCGAACGGCAGTCCTGCGGCCCCCCCCGTCGCGGTTCCTCCGGCGCCGCAGGACCCGCCGCTCACGAACTTCCTCGTAGCTTCCACCGTCTACTACGCCGAGGATCCGGTTACGGGTGAGACTCCAGCAAGTTTCTACTTCCTGGGGAACCCCATAACTATCAAGACGAAGACCGTTTACTTCGGCGACCTCCACAGCCGGATCTGGCGCTACGACGCGACAACTCCTTCGGTTGCACCCACAAAGTTCTTCGAGGCCTCGACCGGATCCGAAGGGAATCAGCCTTTCGCCACCGCCGTCACGGTCATAGCCGACCCCAATGTTCCCGGGGATGTTCTCGTCTATGCCGAGGCCGGTCACGATCGACGGGTGACACCGCAGGCGAGCACGCCATTCAAGGCCTACGCCTGGAGGGACACAAACGGAGTACGAAGCGATGTCTTCACCCAGAACTTCCCGACCGGCTACCGCGGAACTGTCCAGCCGGCCGGAGGTTTCATCGACCAACTGACTCCCGTGATCTTCTATGCGGGGGTGCGGTTCACCGGCGCCTGCGTATCGAGCTTCGACAGCATCCTTTACGCGCTCAAGGGTCTCACCGCCAGCGGCACGCCTGAGGCGGCATTCGACCTTGATGGAGCGACGGGCGACGATCCTTTCATTGAGATCATAGGCAACAAGATCAATGCCATCAGGGTATCCGGTGAAGGCACCCTCGTGGTGGACCAGGGTCTGAACGCCCAGACTCCACCGCCGGCGCCCGGCCCCGCGGTGCCCGCCGAGGTCGTCTCATCTTCGAGCAGCCTTGTGACTATGGGCCTGGTCCCGGGGACCAAGGCCTACCGGGAGCTTTCCGCCACCACCGCTTCTTATCGGATCGGCTCGTCGGTCTGTCGCACGCAGTAGCAGACCCGGTCGGAATCTGGTCCTTGGGCTTTCCAAAAGGGTGCGTTCGGGATTACGCTTCGGTCTGAGATGAAGCCTAACTTCCGAACGTGCCCCCAGTGTTCGACCCGGAACCGGCTCGACAAGGAGTTTTGCGTCAAATGCGGGGAACCGCTTGAAGGCGTAAAGGCCGGTGATCCTGTCGCCGCCACGGTGGTCACGGCGGGCAAGAAGGGCAAACCCGGCATTGTCGTATCCCGCGACGGGGATGAGGGGCAGAGTCCCCTCGTTCCCTTCATCCTGGTACTGCTGACCCTGGGCGTCGCGTTCGGCGCGTGGCGCGTGGTTCAAGACGCCGAAGCCACCCCGAACACGGTCCAGGCCGCCGCACCTGCCCGGCAGGCGTCCGTTCCCCCCGTCGCGGGTGCAACGATGGAGCCGGGGGTGGCGGAATACACCGCCGGAATGGCCGCTTTACGGGCCGGCAATTTCCCTGAAGCGATCCGCCTTCTGCGAGAGGCGGTGGCCGCCGCCGACAAGGCCGACTATCGCCTGGGTCTCGCCGAGGCGCTTGAGAAATCGGGCGCTTTGTCGGAAGCGCTCGCTGAGTACGAGGCAACGGCCGGGCTCGCCAGCGCGAATGTCCGCCACGTTGGGGAATGGGCAAAAGCGCTGAACCGCGCGGGCCGCAGTGCGGACGCCATCCCGGCCTACGAGGCGGCGCTTCAGCTCGACGGCGACAATCTCGCCAATCTCAAGGAACTCGCCAATCTCCACCTCAAGGTGCACGACTTCGCGAGGGCCCGCCCGCACATCGAGAGGATCGTGGCACTCCAGCCCGACGATCTCGCTCCAAAGCAGAACCTCGCGCGCGTCCTTGATGCCGCCGGTGACCTGGAGGCGGCGACCGTGCAATACCGCGAGATTCTGGAGGCCATGCCGGGCGCCCACCTCTCCCGCGCACTCCTCTCCGATCTGTTGATGCGTCGGAACCGTCCGAGCGAGGCGATTGCCGTACTGGATGAGGGTCTGGCCGCCGATGCCAACGTGGGCCTCCTCCATCGAGAGAAGGGACGCGTCTTCGATCGCCTCGGCCGCATCCCCGAAGCGGTCGCTTCCTACCGCGAATACGTCCGCCTGTCGCCGGGCGCCAACGACATCCGCAGCTTCAACGAACGAATCGGCCAACTCACCGCCCCGCGATGAAGAGCGCCATCTCCCGCCGACGCGCTCGGGGCCCGATGCTGATAGCCGCCTTGAGCATGACCTGGGGCCTGCTGGCGTCATCAGCCATGGCCCAGGACCTGGCGACCCTCGCCAAGAAGGAAAAAGCGCGTCGCGCGAAGATCGCCTCTCCGGGAAAGGTGCTCACCGAGGAGGACGCGGCCGCCAAGGGCGGCTCGGTGACGGCGGTCGAGCTACAGACGCCCTCAAACTTGCCTTCGCAGGGTGAGCCCGCCCCCGAGGACTCCCTGGCCAAACGGCAATCCGTCTGGAAGGGCCGAGCCGAGGATGTGCGGAGCGCCCTTGTCTCCGCGCAGAAGGCCCTGGAGGAAGCGCAGCGCGCGGAAGCCGCGTTCCGCTCCGACGTGGCTCCGCTTTCAGCCGCCGATGCCCAGGATCCCATGCGCCTCCAGAAGCGCGAGGCCAGGCTCGCGGAAATGAACAAGCAGATTGAGGTTCTGAAGGCCGGGGTTACCGCCGCGCGAGCCAACATCGCCGCCTTCGAAGACGAGGCCCGGCGCGCCGGTGTGCCTCCCGGCTGGCTCCGCTAGCCGCTCGTCTTCACACCCTCCCTTGATAGACGTCCTCATCGTCGAAGACAAGGATTCCCTTCGAAACGCCCTCGTCGATACCCTTCGCGGCCATGGCCTGACCGTCGAGGCCAGTGCCGACACCTACGAGGCGAAAAGGGCGCTCGCCCGGACCACGTTCGGCGTCGTCCTGACCGACCTCAAGCTCCCTGCAGGGAGCGGTTTCGATGTCCTCCAGGCCGCGCTCAAGGCCGGCCCCGAGACGGACGTCATCGTCATGACGGCGTTTGGCTCCATCGAGGACGCGGTGAAGGCCATTCGCGAGGGCGCGTCAGACTTTCTGACCAAGCCGGTCGATACCGATCACCTGCTGCTTCTCGTCGATCGAGCCCTCGATCGGCGTCGTCTCAAGCGCCGCGCCGTGCTTCTCGAAGAGGAGCTTCAGGAGCGAATGTCTCTTCCTCGCCTCGTGGGTGCAAGCGAGGGATTGAAAGACGCACTCCTTCAGGTCCAGCGGGTGGCCCCTTCGGACACCACGGTGCTGATCCTCGGCGAAAGCGGAACCGGGAAGGAGCTTCTCGCCCGCTCGGTGCACCAGCTCTCGACCCGAGCCAAGGGTCCCTTCGTGGCCATCAACTGCGCGGCCATTCCGGAGTCGCTGCTCGAGAACGAGCTCTTCGGTCACGAGAAGGGTGCTTTTACCGGGGCCAACGCGCGGAAGCTGGGCCGGGTCGAGATGGCGCAGGGTGGGACGCTCTTCCTCGATGAGATCGGCGAGCTTCCCCTGTCCTTGCAGCCGAAGATTCTCCGCCTGGTTCAGGAAAAGCAGTTCGACCGCGTCGGTGGCACCGAGACGAGGACCGTCGACCTGCGCCTCGTAACCGCCACCAATCGTGATCTCAAGGCCATGGTGGCCTCGCGCGAGTTCCGCGAAGATCTCTTTTTCCGCCTCTCCGTCATCGAGATTTCGATTCCCCCCCTGCGGGCGCGGCGCGACGACATCCTGCCCCTCGCCGAGTCATTCCTCGAGAAGTTCTCCCGCGAGGCCGGCCGCCGCCGGCCGCTTACGCTCTCGTCCGAATCGGTCCGCGCCCTTACCGAACACGCGTGGCCGGGGAACGTCCGCGAACTCCAGAACGGGATCGAGCGCGCGGTGATCCTGTGCTCGGGCGACGTGGTGGAACCCGAACATCTGAGGATCGACGCTCGCGTTTCGGCGCGGCCTTCGATGGGCGATGTGATCGACCTCAAAGGCTCGATCAGCGAGGTGCGCGACCGGGCCGCGGACGCGGCCGAGGCGGAGATGGTGGCGCGGGCTCTGGCCGCCGCGGAAGGTTCGGTCGAGGACGCGGCCGCGGCCCTCGGCCTCACCACCAACGCGCTCCGAAAGCGGCTGAAGCGGCGCAATGCGGAAGAAGAGCCCGCAGGGGGTTAGTCCTTGCTTTCGAGCGGCCTCATCTTCTTGTAGCGGTCTTCCGAGGGCAGGATGCGCTTGCGGAGTCGGATGGACTGGGGCGTCACCTCCACCAGTTCGTCGGTGGAGATGAACTCCAGGGCCTGTTCGAGGGTCAGTTGCCGGTGCGGGGTGAGGCGCAAGGCATCGTCCGCACTCGACGCGCGCATGTTCGTGAGTTTCTTGGCCTTGGTGACGTTCACGTCCATGTCGCCGGCGCGGGCGTTCTCGCCCACCACCATGCCCTCGTAGACCTTCGCGCCCGCACCCAGGAAGAGCTCTCCGCGTTCCTCGAGGTGGAAGAGCGCAAAGGTGGTGGTGTTGCCGATGCGGTCGGCCACCAGCGACCCCTTGGTCCGCCTCGAAATATCGCCCACCCAGGGCTTGAAGGAGTCGAAGAGGCGGTTCATGACCGCGGTCCCGCGAGTGTCGGTGAGCACTTCCGTGCGGATGCCGATGAGGCCCCGGGTGGGCACCATGAAGTCGAGCAGGACCCGGCCCGAGCCGTGGTTCACCATCTTCACCATCTCGCCGCGCCGCAGGGCCATCTTCTCCATCATGACGCCGGTGAAAGTCTCCGGGATGTCGATGGACACCAGTTCGAAGGGCTCGTGACGGACGCCCTTCTCCATGCGCGTGATGACATCGGGATTCGACACCGCGAGTTCGAAGCCCTCGCGCCGCATGTTCTCGATGAGGATCGCGATCTGGAGCTCGCCGCGGCCGATGACTTTGAAGGAGTCGGCGCTCTCGGTGGGCTCCATCTTGAGCGCGACGTTGGTGAGGAGCTCCTTGTCGAGCCGGTCCTTGATGTGCCGCGAGGTGACGTACTTGCCTTCACGACCGGCCATGGGCGACGTGTTGATGGAGAAGACCATCGACAGCGTGGGCTCGTCGATATGCAGGGGCGGGAGCGGCCTGGGGTCCGTCGCACTCGTCACCGTCTCGCCGATGTTCACTTCGGAGAAGCCGGCGAGGGCCACGATGTCGCCGGCATGGGCCTCCTCCACCTCAAGGCGATGGATCTCCTCAAAGGTGAACAGCTTGGTGATCTTTGCGGTTGTGGTGGTGCCGTCGCGGCGAACGAGGGCCACGTTCTCGCCCGTCTTCACCGTTCCTTCGAAAACCCGGCCGATGGCCAGTCGCCCGAGATAGTCGGAGTAGTCGAGGTTCGCGATCAGCATCTGGAGGCTCTTCAAGGCGTCGCCTCCGGGCTTCGGCACGTTCTTGAGGATCGCGTCGAAGAGGGGACTCAAGTCCTTCATCTCTTCGTCCGGGGTTACGCCGGCAAGTCCGGCTCGTGCGTTCGCGTAGATCACGGGGAAGTCGAGCTGCGCCTCGGTCGCGTCGAGGTCGATGAAGAGGTCGTAAACCGCGTTCAGAACCTCCTGGATGCGGGCGTCCTTGCGGTCGATCTTGTTGATGACCACGATCGGCGCCAGCTTCTTTTCGAGGGCCTTGCGCAGGACGTAGCGAGTCTGGGGGAGCGGTCCTTCGGAGGCGTCGACGAGGAGGAGGACGCCATCGACCATGCTCAGGGCGCGTTCGACCTCACCGCCGAAGTCGGCGTGGCCCGGGGTATCGCAGATGTTGATCTTGGTGCCCTTGTAGCGAACCGCCGCGTTCTTCGCGAGGATGGTGATCCCGCGTTCGCGTTCGAGGTCGTTCGAGTCCATCACCCGTTCGGCGATTTCCTGGTTTTCCCGGAATCCGCCGGCCTGCCGAAGAAGGGTGTCGACGAGTGTGGTCTTGCCATGGTCGACGTGGGCGATGATGGCGATGTTGCGCAACTGAGTCATTTGGGAGCCTTTAAGGGCGTCGTCCTCTCTGATTTCCCCGCAGGAAAGGAGGGGGAAGCCCGCTAGTTTACCGAAAACTCCCGGTTCGACACCCGTTCGAGGTCTCCTTGGGTGTTGACCCCGAGAATCGCCCCTGCCGAAGCTTCGGCCACGACCACCCGGGTGGCATCCCGGTGGACGATGTCACGCAGGGCGCCAAGGGGGTCCGATGACAGGATTTCCTCCATGACGCTTCGGCTGACTCCAATGGGGTGGCCGCGCCGCCCGTCGTGGGCCGCCACGACGATGGCCGCGCCGCCATCGAGTGCGGTCGCGACCGTCTTGATGTCGGCGCTGGTCACGAGGGGCAGATCCACGGGCAGGAAAATCGCTCCGGTCGCCCCGAGTTCCATGGCGGCGGAGGCGCCGAGGCGCACCGAGCCGAACATGCCGGCAGGATCATCCCGGTCCCGGTTGAGCACGCGAACCTCGCCTGGGGCGGGCGCTCCGAGTGCGGTATCGACGGTCTCATTCACAACGGCGACGGTCAAGACCCCGGCCTCGCGGAACGAGCGGAGACCCCGTTCGTGAAACGTCTCGCCATCGAGCCGAAGCAGGGCCTTGGGACCGCCGATACGACGGCCGTGGCCGGCCGCGAGGAGTATGCCGAGGATCACAGGGTGCGGCCGATCTTCGCCCTATACTCGGTCCAAAGCCAAAGCCATGAAACCGAAACACCTCATCTCCCTCAAAGACTACTCGCGGGAAGACATCGACGAAATCTTCGCCCTCGGGGGAAAAATGAAGGCCGATCCCGGTCTCTTCAAGCACGCGCTCCTCGGCAAGACCCTCGCCATGATCTTCCAGAAGCCCTCGACGCGCACCCGGGTGTCGTTCGAGGTGGGCATGTTCCAGCTCGGCGGCCTCGCCGTGGTCTTGAACCACGATGAGATCCACTTGAGCGTCGGCGAATCGGTCGCCGACACCGCGCGCGTCCTGTCGACCTTCGCCGACGGGATCATGGCCCGCGTCTTCGCCCACCAGGACGTGCTCGATCTCGCGAAGTTTGGAAGCAAGCCGGTGATCAACGGCCTTTCCGACCTTCTCCATCCTTGTCAGGCCCTGGCCGACTTCTTCACTCTCCGCGAGCGCTTCGGGTCTTTGTCCGGGCTGAAGCTCGCCTATGTCGGCGACGGCAACAACGTTTGTCACGAACTGATGATCGGCGCGGCCCGCCTCGGCGTGGAGATCATGGTTGCGACGCCCAAGGGCTACGAGCCGAACCCCCTGATCACCAAGAGCACCGCGCGCGACGCGCAGAAGCTGGGTACGCCCCCGGCCAAGCTCGTCAATGATCCCGCCGAGGCGGTGGCCGGCGCCCGTGCTGTCTATACCGACGTGTGGACGTCCATGGGCCAGGAGGCTGAGACGGAGAAGAGGAAGGCCGCCTTCGCCTCCTTCACCGTCGACGCTGCGCTGATGTCCAAGGCGGCGGGCGACGCCGTGTTCATGCACTGCCTGCCCGCGCACCGCGGCCTCGAGGTCACCGATGAGGTGATGGACGGACCTCAGTCCGTGGTCTTCCAGCAGGCGGGCAATCGCCTGCACGCCCAAAAGGCCGTGCTGACCCTCCTGATGGGCTCCTAGCGAGCTAGGCCGCGGCTTTTCGAACCAGCCACGCGCCCGCGTGCGCCGCGTAGGCCTTCGCGTCCATTCGATGCGCCAGAGGCCGGCCCGGTCCGGCGATCAGGATTTCCTTCAAAGAGGCGCCGTCGCGCTTCTTGTCCCCGAGCGTCGCCTTTCGAGCGGGAGAAACCATCCACGGCTCGATGCGGGGGCGCGGGCCTACCGCTTGAATGACCGAGCGCATGCCCATGGCGGCTTCGACCGTGGTCAGGCCCAGGCTCAAGCCGAGGTCGACCGCGAACTCCATGCCGTGTCCGATCGCCTCGCCGTGGGTGAAGACGCGGTATGAGGTCGCGGCCTCGAGGGCGTGACCGAGAGTGTGGCCGAGATTCAGGAGCGCTCGCTCGCCGCTCTCGCGTTCGTCGCCTTCGACGATCCGAGCCTTGACCCTCACCGCGCTCGCGATCGCCGACTCGACCTCAAAAGACGTGGCCCGCCGGAGGCCGCGGGTGCTCGCGACCAGATCCAGCAGGCGCCCGTCCCGCAGCAGACCGCACTTGAGAATCTCGTAGACGCCGCTTCGCTGCTCGCGATCCGGCAGGGTCTTGAGAAACGGAAGATGGGCGAGGACCAGCGAAGGTTGATGAAACGCGCCGACGAGGTTCTTGCCGGCCGCAAGGTTGATCCCCGTCTTTCCGCCCACACTGCTGTCCACCATCGAAAGAAGGGTGGTCGGAATCTGGATGAACCGGATTCCGCGCATGAACGTGGCGGCGGCGAAACCGGCCGAGTCGCCGATCGAGCCTCCGCCCAAGGCAATCACGAAGCTTGATCGGTCGAGCCCCGCCCTCGCCATGGCCTGCAGCGTCTTCTCGAACGCGCGGATGGTCTTGGCCCCTTCGCCGTCCGGGAGAAGGAGAGTCCGCCGGCTCGCGAAGCCCGCCTCACGAAGAACGTCGAGCACAACGGCACCGTGGAGGTCCATGACCCGGTTCGACGAAACCACGATTCCACCCGCACCCGCTCCAACCACGCTCCGCAGACGCGCGGCCGACAGGGCTCCTTCGCCGATCACCACATCGTAGGGATCGCGGCCGGAAGCCGCCACGCGCACTCGTTTCATGAACGCGCGGAGCGTAGCAGACCGACCTCCGGCCCGTCGGTTTCTTCCCTTGGATCGCGCGGCGCCTCATTCGACGATTTCGAAACCCCATGGGGGCCGGTCCGCCCGGCCGACTAGAATCAAGGGCTTCCCATGATCCCGGTTCGCCTTTTCCCCTTCGACGAAGTCTGGTCGGTCTACCTCTTCACCACCCTGCTGATCTGCGGGTTCCTCGCCCTCGACCTCGGATTTCTGCACAAGAAGGCCCATCGCGTCGGCATGCGCGAGGCCACGACTTTCGCGGTGATCTGGGTGATCGTGGCCCTCCTCTACAACGTTGCCCTTTACTTCTGGTCCCTCTGGTTCCTGGGGAACCACCCGCCGGTGGGGATAAGCGTCGAAGACGCGGCGAAGCGGACGGCGATGGAGTTCCTCGCCGGCTATGTCATCGAGTACTCGCTTTCGGTGGACAACATCTTCGTCTTCGTGGTGGTGCTCAACTACTTCGCGGTGCCTCCCGAGTTCCGGCACCGGGTTCTCTACTTCGGGATTCTCGGCGCGCTGGTATTCCGCGCCCTGTTCATCGGCCTCGGGGCCATCGTCTTGCAGTTTCAGTGGGTGGTGATCGCCCTCGGCCTGTTTCTGATCTTTACCGGGTACCGGGTGATGGTGGCGGACGACTCGAAGACGGTCGATCCGGACAAGAACTTCCTGATCAAGTGGCTGCGCCGTGTGATCCCGGTGACGCCAAAAATCCACGGGCAGAACTTCTTCGTTCGGGAAGACAACGTCCTCAAGGCAACCCCCCTGTTCATTGCCCTCGTTTTCCTGGAGTTGACCGACGTGGTCTTCGCTCTCGATTCGGTGCCCGCGGTCTTCGCGATCACCAACGAGCCGCTGATCGTGTTCACCTCCAACATGTTCGCGATCCTCGGCCTCCGGAACCTCTACTTCCTGCTCGCCGAGGCGGTGGACCTCTTCCATCTCCTCAAGTACGGCCTCGGCATCGTCTTGATGTTCGTCGGTCTGAAAATGACGGTGTTGAACAAGATGTGGGACGGTCATTTCCCGATCTCGTTCTCGCTCGCCTTCATCCTGACCGTGCTTGCCATCGCCATCGGCGGGTCGCTTCTTTTCCCGAAGAAGCCCTCCTCCCATACCTAAGTCTCAGGAAGAACTGGAAGCCTCATCATGGAAGAACGCACCCTCAAGGAAATCACCCCGCCCTCGGTGGATTTCTCCCAGTGGTACCTCGATGTCGTCCTCAAGGCCGAGCTCGCCGACTACGGGCCGGTCAAGGGCTGCATGGTCATCCGCCCATACGGCTACGCGATATGGGAGAACCTCCAGGCCGAAACCGACCGGCGGATCAAGGCGCTCGGGCACAAGAATGCCTACTTTCCGCTGCTCATTCCGAAGAGCTTCCTCCAGAAGGAGGCCGACCACGTCAAGGGATTCGCGCCCGAATGCGCGTGGGTGACGATCGGCGGCGGGGAAGAGCTCGAGGAACCCCTCGCCATCCGACCGACATCCGAGGCCATGATCTGCTCGATGTACGCCAAATGGGTGAAGTCCTGGCGCGATCTGCCGGTACTTTTGAACCAGTGGTGCAACGTCTTGCGGTGGGAGAAGGTCACCCGCCCGTTCCTGCGCACCACCGAGTTCCTCTGGCAGGAAGGGCACACCCTCCATGCCACCGCTGATGAGGCTCAGGCGGAGACGCTCTCCATTCTCGAAATGTACCGGGAGGTGGCCGAGGACGTTCTCGCCATGCCCGTACACTTCGGGCCGAAAAGCGACTCCGAGAAGTTCGCCGGCGCCTCGATGACCTACGCGATTGAAGCCCTGATGGGCGACGGCAAGGCGCTGCAGGCCGGCACCTCGCACAACCTCGGCCAGCATTTCGCCAAGGCCTATGGGATTGAGTTCGTTGATCAGAACCAGCAACTTGTGATGCCGTGGTCCACCTCGTGGGGCGTCTCGACGCGGCTGATCGGCGGAATGATCATGACCCACGGCGACGACCGAGGCCTGGTCGTGCCGCCGAAGGTGGCGCCGTACCACGTAGTCATCGTCCCCATTCCGCCGCGCAAGGGCGACTGGAACGAAGCGGTCCTGCCCAAAGCGAGGGCGCTCGCGAAGGAACTCACCGCGGCGGGCATCCGCGTCCACCTCGACGATCGTGACAATCACCAGATGGGCTTCAAGTACGCCGACTGGGAAATGAGGGGGGTTCCGATCCGCATGGAGCTCGGGCCGAAGGACATTGAGAAGGATTCGTGCGTCCTGGTGCGCCGCGACACCCGCGAGAAGGAATTCGTCCCCCTCGCCGGACTGGCCGACAGCGTCAAGGCGCGCCTCGACGCCATCCAGAAGAATCTCTTAGAGAAAGCGCGCAAATTCCGCGAGGACAACACCTCGGAGCCTTCGAACTACGACGCCTTCAAGGAAGTCATGGCGGGCAAACGCGGTTTCCTCATCGCAGGAATGTGCTCGAGTTCCGAATGCGAAGCGAAGATCAAGGAGGAGACGAAAGCCACGGTCCGCTGCTTCCCGCTCCAGCGTGACGAGGCGCGCGCCTGCATCCGTTGCGGGACCGCGGGAAAACTCGCGTACTTCGCCCAGGCGTACTGATCGGCCTCAGCGCCCGACGAGGGCCTTCGCCACGGCTACGCGAACGGGTTCTGGGAGGGTCTTCAGGATCTTCGACCGCGCGGTGATCTTCTCCCGCGTGGCAATGTCGAAGATGGCCCGGTCCGCCTCGGGCAACCCCGGGGACAGGCGGGTGAGAGGAGCCAGAAACTCCGCGTCTCCGATGAGGCCGGCCGCCTCGCAGTAGAGCCGCGCCCGGCCCCTTTCGAGGGTCGTGAGAGAAAGCAGCAGATCCTTCCGGGCCAGGCGCGAACCGGCTCGCGCGAGGGCCAGATGCGCCTCACCTCGCTCGCGCGATACCGTGGCTCGTTCGTTCGGCCGGGGTGGGGGCAGGGTGCGGAGGATTTCGAGGGCACGGGAGTCCTCGCCCGGCTCGTCCGGGCCATTCGGCTCCGGCGGCCCGGCCGCTTTCGGCCTGGGATCCGTCGCGGATTCGGCGTCAACGCGGGCGAGGCGCTTCCGGAGCGCCCGCGCGTCGGCCGTGTTGACTTCGGCGAGAGCCTCGCCGAGGGCCTTGCGCGCCGCCGCGTCGAGCCCATCCAACGCAGCACCGACGTGCGGAACCACCCGAGCGCCCATCGACTTGAGCCGGAGCGCCGCACCCGCCCGCCTCCTCGGATCGAGGAGCTCGCTCAGGAGCCTTCGTATCTCATTCCCTCGAGAGGCGACGATAGGCATCGGGGGCGCTCAGTCGCCGGCCGTCGACGCGTTTGGGTCACGGCGCTTCTTGCCGAATATCGCGGCCACGAGCACGCCGAGAAGATACAGCCCGATCATGGGCATGGCGAGGAGCGTCTGCGTCACCATGTCGGGGGTCGGCGTCACCACCGCGGCGACGATGAAGGACCCGAGGACCGCCCACTTGAAGTGCTTCAGGAGGAATCGCGCGTTCACCAGACCGATCCGGGCCAGAACGAAGATCACCACGGGCACCTGGAACACGATGCCGAGGGCGAGCAGGAACCACGAGTAGAAGCTGTAGTACTCGCTCACTCTGGGCATGAACTTGATGTCCTCGCCACCGAAGGTGCCGAGGAAGCTGAAGGAAAGCGGGAACAAGTAGTAGTGGCCGAAGGCTGCTCCACTTACGAAGAACAAGGTGCCGAAGAAGATGAAGGGAGCCGCATAGGACTTTTCATTGCGATAGAGCCCCGGAGAGATGAAGGCCCACACCTGATAGAGGAGGAAGGGTGCGGAGAGGAAGATGCCCACGAAGAACGCCATCTTCATGTACAGCATCAACGCCTCGGTCGGCGAGGTGGCGATGAGTTCCAGGCCCGGGTAGGCGGCCCGCAGAGGTGAAACCATGAAGTGGAAGATCTGCTCCCGGTAGTTCCACGCGATGCCGAAACCAACGGCGAGAGAGACCAGGGACTTCAAAAGGCGCGAGCGCAGCTCCTCGAGGTGGTCGAGGAACGACATCCGGGCTTCAGGATCTTCTGCGGCCAAGGCGCTCTGGTGGACCCGCGGGGGCGGCCTCAGGACGGTGTGCTCTTCGAATCGGAGCCGGAGAAGGTGTCGCCGGAGAGATCGGCCGGATCGCTCAGCAGCTTCGACGCCGGGACCGAGCCCTCCGCCTCCCGGATGAGGGGGGCGGTCGCCGAGGCGGGTGCGGCCTCCGCGGGCGCGCCGACGTATTCCGCGGAGGAAATCTCCTTGCGCATCTTCTCGGTCTCGACCTCGTCCTCGACCGTGCGCTGGAAGTCCTGGGAGGCGCGCTTGAATTCTCCGATCATCTTTCCGAGGCTCTTTCCGATGTCGGGGAGCTTCCGCGGACCAAAGACCACGAGGCCCACGATGAAGATGAGGATCAACTCCGGGCCGCCGAGGGTGCCAAACATGACTCCCACGGATGTTAGCAAAGGGGCCTCGGGCAGCCCCCTTTGGGCGCGCCACGGCCATGGCCGCGTTGACAAGACTGCTCCTCGTGCTTCAGCATTGCCCCGGCATGCAGGATCCGTCTTCCGAACAGTCCAGCGAGATACTGCTCTCGGAATCGGAGGCTGATCTCACCTTCCGCGGCGACATCCGCGGGAGCGGAACGCCCAAGATCCTCCGCACCATTCTCCTAAGCGGAGAGAGCGGCGTCCTCTCGTTCTGGAACGGTGTTTTCACCAAGCGCGTCTTCGTTTCGCGTGGCCGGATCGTGCAGATCACGAGCAACGACCCCGACGAGCGCCTCGGCGAGGTCCTGCTCGTCGACGGGCGTATCACCGCGCGTCAGTTCGTGGAGGCATCGAAGCTGATCCGTCCGGGCAAGAGACTCGGCAGCATCCTGGTCGAGATCTCGGCTCTCGAGCCCGAGGACCTCATCCCCGCAATCGCGCATCACGCCCGCCTGATGCTGTTCGAACTCTTCAACTGGACTTCGGGGACCTACGAGATGTCGCTCGGCGACGTGGACGAGTCCGAGTTCGTCCCCCTGAATCTCTCGTCCGACGAGGTGATCGCCCAGGGCATGCGCACGCTCAAGTGCTGGAGCCGGGTTTTCGCGGGAATTCAGAGCCTCGAGTCGGTCTTCGTCCGCGTTTCCGAGGTGGAGACGTGGCATCTCAAGATCGAACTCCAGGACGATGAGCAAACGGTGCTGTCGCGGGTGAACGGCCGGTTGACCGTGGAGCAGATCGCGGATCTCTCGTTCGGTTCGAGCTTCGAGACCTGCCGGACCCTCTGGATGCTCTCGATTTTGGGCCTCGTTCAGCGCGCCGAGGCCGGCGACATCCAGCGGTCGCAGGCCGCGGCCGACGAGACCACGGACCGGGTGGAGGTGGGACAGATCGTCGACCGGTTCAACCGGCTCTTCGAGCGCATCTACGCCTATGTCGACTCACGCCCCGGGGAGGGTGCCGAGGTCTTCACGAACCGGGCGATCACGGAAATCGCCCCGAACTTCGGGGCGCTCTTCGACGGCATCACCCTGCGCGGTTCGGGCCGAATCGACCCCGACCGGATCTACCAGAATCTCCAGAGCGAGAGCCTGGACAACCGCCGGATGCTCGTATCCACCGGCCTCTCCGAACTCGTCTACGCGGTTCAGTTCCTGATTCGCCAGAACTACGGCCTGCAGGAAGAGGCGGTGGTCTCCGGCTTTATCCGCGACGGGCTTTAAGCTTGGACACGAGGTCGCGAGCTCGATCGGGCCCCGGACCGACGACGACGAAAGGAACGTTTGGTGGTTGAAGGCGAAACGCAGTACAACATTCCGGTGAGCTCCAAGCAGCTCATTGTTTATTTTGTCTTCCTGGTGATCGCGCTCTCCGCCGCATTCCTCGCGGGCGTGATGGTTGGCCGGAATGTTGATTCGTCTCCCGAGCCCACGGTGCGCGATATCGCCGACTTGATCCCGGAGGAGGCTGCTGCCTCGCCCACTCCCGACGCTTTGACCTACGGCTCGACCCTACAAGGCGACAAGATCGAAGGCCTCGCCACCGCACCGGGAACGAGCCCGACGCCGGCGCCCCGCGTCGCTCGGGTCGCGCCGCCCTCCGCAGCCTCCGCCCTTCCCACTCCGCCGTCGCGGCCCACCCCGCAAGTAGCTGTCCCCACCGCCACGGTTCGACCCGCCGCCACACCCAGACCCACCGCAAAGGCCACGCCCAGGACGACGCCCCGGGCCACGCCCCGCGCTACTCCCCGGGCCACTCCTCCGTCCGGAAGAGCGGCGGCGACTCCGGTCGCCCGTTTGACGATCCAGGTGGGCGCCTTCAAAGACCGTGCCGCCGCGGAAGCGATCGTCAAGCGGCTCAAGGGCAAGGGATACTCCGCCTATCTGGTTCCCGTGACCGAAGGTCTTTTCAACGTGCGCGTGGGCTCCTTCACCGATCGTGAGGACGCCGAGCGCATCGTGACCAAGCTCGAGACTCAGGAGAAGTTCAAGCCGTTCATCGTCAAGCCTTGAGGCCGCGTCGCCGCGTCGCTCTGGCCGCGCTCTCGGGCGCGCTTCTCGCCGCATCGTTCCCCAAGATCGGTTTCGCCCCCGCGGCCTTCGTGGCCCTCGTTCCCCTGCTGCTGGCTCTCGAAGGGACGTCCCGGCGCTCGGGTTTCCTGCTCGGGCAGTTGACGGGAACGGTCCAGGGCTTCTCGGTTTTGTTCTGGGTAGCGGATGTCCTGCACCGGTTCGGAGGTGCTTCGATGGTGCTTGCCATCGCCCTCACCTTCGCGCTCGCCCTGGCCTTCGGCCTCTTCCTCGGCGCCTTTGGCGCGGCGCAGTCGCACGTCGGGCGGGCGTTTGGCGCGAGATCCCTGTTGCTGGCGCCGTTTCTCTTCGTGACCTGCGAGTTCCTCCGCGAACACCTCCTGTTCGGTTTTCCCTGGTGCCTGCTTGGGTACTCGCAGGTGGACTTCCCGGAGTTCGTGCAGATCGCCTCGTTCACCGCGGTGCATGGCGTGTCGTTCCTGCTCGTATCGGCCTCGGCGGGCCTCGCCCACGGCTTGCTCAGCGCGAGTGCCTTCGAGCGGCGGCTCGGTTTCACCCTGCCCGCCCTCCTGATTTCCATCGCCATGGCCTACGGCCACGGGCGGCTCCAGCAGCCCCTGCCCGGCGAGACCGCCTTCGCGGTCGGCGTGGTTCAGGCTTCGATCCCGCAGGATCAGAAGTGGGACACCGCGCTCCTCCAGTCCAACCTTGAGCAACACCTCACCCTCTCCCGCGACGCGGTGAAGCGGGGCGCGAGACTCATCGTGTGGCCGGAGTCCGCGATCGCCTACGAACTCGATCTCTATCCCGGGGTTTTCAAACAGATCACGGACTTCACCAGTGCGGAGAGCGTCTTCCTCCTTACCGGCAACGATGATCGGGAGCGCGATCCGCGCGGACGGATCTTGAGCTATGTGGGCGCCAAACTGATCTCGCCGGTTGGTGACATCTCGATGCGCTACCACAAGATGCGCCTCGTACCGTTCGGAGAGTATCTGCCCGTGCCGTCCTTCGTCGCCTCTTTTCTGCCCATCGGGCGGCTCGTGGAGAGTGTTTCCGACTTCACGCCGGGGAAAACCGCGGTCACGGGCGAAGTTCTGGGGGTTCCAATAAGCGTCTTCATCTGCTACGAAGCGATCTTCCCTTCGTTGGTTCGCCGTTTTCCCATGAACGGGGCCCAGGTCCTCTTCAATGTGACCAACGATGGATGGTACGGAACGAGTGCCGCGCCTTATCAGCACTACGCCATGGCCCGGTTCCGCGCGGTGGAGAATCACCGGTTCCTCGTCCGCGCCGCGAACACCGGCATCTCCGCGATCATCGACCCCTTCGGCCGTGAACTCGCGAAGACCAGGCTGATGGAGCAGCGCGTCCTGGTGGGTGATGTGCGCGCGATCTCGGAGATGACCTTCTACGCGCGCTATGGGGATGTCTTCGCCTGGACGATCGCCGCCATCGCCGCCCTCGCCTCGGCAGCCGCGTGGTTTCTGAGGCCGGGGCGGTCGAATAGACTCATAGGATCGCAGGAGCGTCTCTTGCAGGAAGCCACGGGAACCAGGAATTGAAAGACGAAATCAGCGAGCTTTGTGTCGAGCTCAAAGCGAGGGCTGCGGACGTCCGCGGCTATCTTTGACGAAGCGAAACTGACCGCGGACCTTGCCGTGGTGGACCGCGAGGTCACCGAGCCCGGGTTCTGGAACGACCAGCGCAATGCCCAGAAGGTCCAGCGGCACCGCAAGAAGATCGAGGGGAGCCTCGAACTGGTGCGCCGGGTCAACTCCCAGGAGGGCGATGTTTCGGTCCTTGCGGAGTGGCTCGCGGGCGGCGAACCGGTGAGCGCCGATCTCAAGATGGCGGCCCTCGCCTGGCAGAAGAGCGTCGAGGAGGCCGAACTTGCCCACACCCTCGGCGGGGAACACGACGCATCCAACCTGATTCTCTCCATCAACGCGGGGGCGGGCGGGACGGAAAGCCAGGACTGGGCGGAGATGCTGTTCCGCATGTACATGCGCTGCTGCGAACGCCGCGGTTTCAAGGTCGACGTCACCGACTTCCAGAAGGGCGAGGAGGCGGGGATCAAGAGCGTCACCATGCTCGTCTCGGGTGAATACGCCTTCGGGACACTGTGGGTGGAAAGCGGGGTTCACCGGCTGGTCCGGATCTCGCCCTTCGACTCGGCGGCCCGCCGTCACACCTCGTTCGCCGCGGTCTTCGCCTGGCCCGAACTCGACGACAGCATCGAGATCGAGATCCTGGACAAGGACCTGCGGATCGACACCTACCGGTCGAGCGGCGCGGGCGGCCAGCACATCAACGTGACCGACTCCGCGGTGCGCATCACCCACCTGCCCACGAACATCGTGGTCGCCTGCCAGAACGAGCGCAGCCAGATCCGCAATCGCGAAGTGGCGATGAAGGTCCTGAAATCCCGCCTCTTCGATCTCGAGATGAAGAAACAGCGCGAGAAGCTCGACGTGGTGGAAGCCGCGAAGATGCAGATCGCGTTCGGGTCACAGATCCGCTCTTACGTGCTTCACCCCTACCGCATGGTGAAGGATCACCGAACCAGATGCGAGACCGGCGATGTCGATCGCGTGCTCGACGGCGATCTCGACATCTTCATCAAGGCGGCGCTGGTGGCGAAGGCCCGGGGTGAACTGGGCAAGGGTGTCTCGGCGAGCGAGGAGTGAGTCTCAAGTCGCACGCGGGGGCGGCCCTTCTCTACGCCGCCCTGACCGTTCTCATGACCTGGCCGCTCGCATCGCGGATCCACTTGATGGAAGCGGGGGATTCCTCGTATTTCGCCTGGGCCATCGCGTGGACCACGCATGCGCTCCTCAGCGATCCGCTCAGCCTGCCCCACGCGAACACCCTGCATCCGCTTCGCTACGCGCTCTTCCTGGACGAGCCGATCGTGGCCACGTCGATCCTCTCCCTTCCCCTGCGGCTCGTGACCAGCGATCCAATCCTCATCCTCAACCTGGTCCGGCTCCTGACCTTCTTCCTGACCGCGCTCGGGGTGCGCGCACTCGCCCTGAGCCTCGGCCTCTCGCCTCTCTCCGCTTTCGCGGTGGGCGCTTTGTTTTCGTTTTCGTCCAACCGGATTTCGACCCCGGCTCACCTGTCGGTGCTGGGAACGCAGTTCCTTCCCCTCTACTTTCTGTTTCTGCATCGATGGGCGCGTTCGGGATCGGCGCGGTCGGCTTCGCTCGCCGGCCTGTTCTTCGGCCTCTCCGCATGGGCCTGCGGTTATCAGGCTCTCCTGGCCGCAGCGATTCTTCCGATACCGATTCTGGTTGTCCTCGAGAAGCGGGCCTTTCTCCGGACGGCGCCCCTGGGGGTGGCCGCGGCTCTGGCTTTGCTCCTCCCCCTCCGATGGCTGCACGAGCAGGCCCTCGAGCCTCTCCGCTTTGAACGCACCGCGGGCGAGACCGCCTTTTTCTCAGCACCTCTTGAGGGCCTGTTCTCCACGTCGGCCTCGAACCGAATCTGGGGCGCGCTCACGGAGAACCTGAGGTCGATCGTGGAGGCCGACCTTTTCCAAGGCCTCACCGTTCTGGCTCTGGCCGGTCTCGCGGTGTGGGGGGCGCGCCTCGATCCGGCGCTTCGCCGCCCGGTCGCTGGCTACCTCGCCCTCGCGTTCTGCGCTCTTCTCGTCGCGCTGGGCCCGGAGATCCGGCTCTTCGGAGCCCCACTCTTCCCCGGCCCGTTCGCGTGGCTGCGCGAGTTCGAAGTGTTCAGGATGATCCGCGTGCCTGCGCGCGCCTCGGTATTTTTATGCCTCGGCCTCTCCATGCTCGCCGGTTTCGGCCTCGATCGGATCCGGCGGCCGGCCCTCAGGGTGGCGCTTTTGTGCCTCGCCCTGCTCGAAGCCACGGTCGCGCCGCTCAACGTCGTGGCCGCCGATCGCTGCCTCGACGCCTCGGATCCGACGCCGCCGGTCTACGTCTGGCTCAAGTCTCAGCCTCACGATGCGCCGGTGATCGAGCTGCCGATCCTGCCGAATGATGGCTTCTTCCAGCGTCCTCGGTTCGATGACAGCGTCTACCTCCTGCGGTCGACGACCCACTGGAAGCGTCTGGTGAACGGGTACGCGGGGACCGAGCCCGCCGAGTATGGGCGCGTGCGCGAAGTGATGAAGGATTTCCCCTCGACCGAATCAATCGCGCGTCTCCGCACTCTCGAGGTCCGCTATGTCCTCGTGCATCTGCGGGGTTTCGGGCCCAATCGACGCCAGTCCATCGAGGCGCGCCTTCAGGATTTCACGTCCGATCTGCGCGTGTCGGCGCGTTTCGACGACGATCTGGCGCTCGAACTGCTCGAACCGGACGCCCCGGGTCGATAGCCGCGTTCAGGGCGTGATCGGACGGGACTCGCCGAGTTCGGCCCGGAGTTGCGGCATGGGCGGGGGAAAGGCCTGTTCCTTCGGCAGCTTCTTCATGGCTTCCTTCCAGAAATCCACAAAGATCGGCAGGGACGTGCGAGCGCCGTCCTGTCCCCGGCCCAGCGACTTCCGTTTGTCGTCGAAGCCGCTCCACACCCCGGCCACCATGTCCCGCTCGAATCCTACGAACCACGTGTCGCTCCAGTTGTCGGTGGTGCCCGTCTTGCCGCACAAAGGGCGGCCGAGAGAACGGGCCCGGGTCGCGGTGCCGCGCTCGACCACGCCGCGGAGGATGTTCGCCATGACCGCGGCGGTTTCCGGACGGAGCGCATCGTGGGCCTCCGGCAGTTTTTCCTCGAGGATGTTGCCCTCGCTATCCGTGATTCGGGTGATGAGCATCGGGGTCATGCGCAAGCCCTCGTTCGCAATCGTTCCAAACGCCGCCACCATTTCGTCGAGCGTCGCCTCGCCCGCTCCGATCGCGATAGGGAGGTAGGGAGGCAACTCGTCCTTGAGGCCGAGCTTCTTTGCATACTCGATGCCCCGCTCGATTCCGATGGCCTGGAGCGTCTTGATTGCGGGAATGTTCCGGCTTCCCTCGACCGCCTGCTGCACCGTGATGGTGCCCGCGAACTTCATGTCGTAGTTGTGAGGCGTCCAGGTGGGAGTTCCGGCGGTGGTGAACGAGACGGGGGCATCGAGGATCAGCGTGTCGGGGCCCCAGCCGAGGCTTTCCACCGCGGCGGAATAGACGATGGCCTTGAAGATGGAGCCGGTCTGACGGTGAGCCTGCACCGCGCGGTTGAACTTGCTGCGTTCGAAGTCGAAGCCACCGACCATCGCCCGGACCGCGCCCGACCGGGTGTCCATGGCGAGGAACGCGGACTCGGCCTCCGGCTCCTGCTCCAGGGAGACCTCGGCGATCCGGCGCTCACCCGACTCTTCGAGTTTCACGATGCGCACGGGAACGATGTCTCCCATCTTCACGACTTCGCTGACCCGCGTTCGTCCCGTCCACGCGATGCCCCGCGTCGGGAGCCGTCCCAGGGTATCGCCGATGTCGAGGACCGCGAGGTCGCGGTCGACCGACGTCACCACGCCACGCACGACATCGCCTATGGCCGCGGGCTGGCGCCAGTCGCTGAGGGTGAAATCCTTTGGGACCACGCCGTCCTTGAGGGCGGAAACCCGCGAGGGTTTGAAGCCGCGGGCCGCCCGATCGTTCCGCAGGATGCCGTCACGCACCGCGCGGTTCGCGGCGGCCTGGAGCGCCGGATCGAGAGTGGTGTAGACCTTGAGTCCTTCGCGATAGATGCCCGCGAATCCGTAGTCGCGCTCAAGGGCCTTGCGCACTTCCTCGAGAAAGTATGGGGCGATGGAAGAGGCGGAGCGCCGCGCGCTCACCCCGAGCGGCAGCACCTGGGCGGCCTGGGCCTGAGCCGGGGTCACGTACTTCTCGGCGACCATGCGGCTGAGCACGAGGGCGCGCCGCCGCGTCGCCGACTCGGGATGGTCCAGGGGGGAGTGCCTGGTCGGACTCTGGGGAATGCCCGCGAGCAACGCCGCTTCTTGAAGGCTCAGTTCCCGCGCCGACTTGCCGAAGTAGAAGCGGCTCGCGGCTTCGACTCCGTAGTTCCCATGGCCGAAGTTCACGAGGTTGCAGTAGAGGGTGAAGATCTCCTTCTTCGTGAAGCGCCGTTCGATTTCAAGGGCCAGCAGGATCTCGCGGAGTTTCCTTTCGTAGGTCTTCTCAGGCGAGAGGAACAAAAGCTTGGACAGCTGCATGGTCAGGGTGGAGAAACCCTGGCCCTTTCGGCCCGATCTCAGATTCGCCCAGACCGCCCCCGGGATCCGCCAGACATTGATCCCGATGTGGTTGAAGAAGTTTTCGTCTTCGGTGGCGATGATCGCATTGCGCAGGACCTCGGGAACGTCCTCATACCTGACCAGGACCCGCTTCTCGATGGCGAACTCTCCCAGAATCGATCCGTCGGCGGCGAAGACCTGGGTGACGATATTGAGCTTCAGGCTCTCGAGCTGCTCGAGTTGAGGCAGATCGCTTCCGATCGCCATGAGCGCTCCCACGAGCGAACCCACCACGATGGCGGCGGCCACGACCAGTGCCGGTCGGTTTTCCTTCAAGACGGTTCTAAGTGTTGGTCCGCCTGCGCTCATGCTCCCGCTACTTTAAGACCGGAGACCGGTGAGGCCCCCGGGGCCTTATGACTACTGGCCGGGGCGGGGTCTTCGGTTCGCTCCCCGGTCGTCGCCGGACGACTCTCCGCCGGTGGGCCGCGGTGGAGGAGCGGTGCGAGGTTGCGAGCGCTCTCCGCCTGAGGGCCTCGAGCGCGGCCGGTCCTCGTCCACGGAGCGAGGGGGCGGAGACCCTCGTTCCGCGCCGCCGCGATCGGGAGCGGTCTGCTCGGCGGGCCGCGATCGCTCGCGTGATCCGCGGTCGCGGGCCGAAGAGTCATCGCGAGGCGCTTCTTCGCGCCGCCGTGTCGCGGAGCCTTCGTTGCGCGCCGGGTCCGCTTCACGATCGGTCGGGTTCGGTCGGGTGATCGACCGGAAGAACCGACTCAGCAATGGATCGCGCGGAGTCTGTTCGCGAGCACTCTCGCCGCGGACCGGGACATCCGCGGAGCCTGAACCTGCCGCGGGAGTCGGATTGTCCGGACGCGGGCCGGCCGAGTCGATCGAGGGGACCGAGGCTCCCTGCTGCAGCAGAAGCTCCGACTCCTGGAGGCGGCGGTTGCGGCGATTGTCCTGCTCGTCCTTGAAACCGTCCTGCCCGAACCCGCGCTTGCGCCGCGATTCCGGGCTCGGAATCGTGGTGGTGGGGTCGGAACGCAGCTCCGGCGTGCTGTCCCCCGGGGAGGGGCGGATGTTGATTCGAGGCGCCGTATCGGGCGCACCCGAACGAGCGTCTCCGCGACTCACCGCACCCGCCGCTTCCGCGACGCCGGATGCGATGCCGCTTCGGCGCGCTGAGCCGCGTCGCGTCTCCTGGAAGTTGCGGTCGGGTGCGGCCCCGCTGTTCCAGGCGACGGCCTTCTCAGCCTCTTCCGATGGCAGGGGCACGCGCCGCTTGTGAATGCTCGCCCGGCCCATGTCCGAACGATCGGCGAACGACCAGCCGCGGCCGGTGGAAAGGCCGCTGCCGCGCGGGACGGCGTGACCGCCGCTTCCGTAAGCATAGGAACCGACGGGGCGATCGTTGAAGCCGAGGGCGCACCAGCCGATGGTGTTGCTCCAGCGACCCACCGGAGAGGACCAGCCGACCCAGGCGCCGGAGAAACCGGCCTTGGGCCTCCAGTGCCACCCCACGCGCGAGGAGTATCCCCAGCGACCGTAGTGAGAGGTCACGAAGCCCCAGGGCTCATCGGCTACCCAGGTCCAGCCGTAGAGCGTGTAGACCCATCGACCGTAGGTGTAGGGCGCCCAGTTGTGCGCGACGCGAGGGACGTAGACATAGCCCGTCGGTTCGTCGTAGACCCAGTCGCCGTTCTCGTCGAGCTCGTCCGCATAGGGATCGAGTTCGTCGGGCAGGCGTTCATGATTCCGGCGACCAGCCATCCGTTCAAGAACCGCGTAGCGCTCTTCGCACCAGCGATCGAAATCGTCCTCCCGGCTGCGCGGGATCCCGAAGGGCCCGTCGACGCGGCCCTCTGCATACACCACGCGCTCGCCCTCGCGCACGCTCATTCGCTCGCCCCCAAAGTCGGCGAGGAGCGCGCCCTCGATCACCGACACCACGGTTTCCCCGGACCGGACATCCACCCGGAATGCCGCGGCCCCCGTGGTGGTGATGCTGCCCCCCGGAGCGCGGAACTCGAATCCGGGCCCGCCCGAGCGAACCCGTGCTTTGAAGGAGCCGGCGAAAACCCTCAGGCCGAGCCGCTCATCCTGATCGCGGCCGCCTCTGCCGAGGGAGTCCACCTTGCTCCGTTCGGCGATCCACAGAATCTCACCTTCCGCGAAGACGATCTCCGCCCGCCCCGACTGGTCCGTCCAGACCCGGTCGCCGGGCAGGAAGGGCATGTTCCGCACCGCCTCGTCCGAGCTCGCTTCGTCGGCTCTCTGGATCGTGACCGCTCCCACCGTTTCGAGAAAACGTCCATCGCGATAGCGGATCTCGTCCTGAGCGACGCCAGGCTGGGCGCCGCCAGCGGAAGCGCCGGCCACGAGAAGGAGCGTGGCCCAACGCATTGTCCAGACACGAGCGGCGATTGGTGGGTTCATGTGCGTTCTCCCGGTGCTCTTACGGCGTAGCTCAAAGCAACGATCGTGCCCGAGAGCCGTGGAACCTCAAATCACTACTAAAGATAGAGTTAGACGCGACGTGTTTGCCGAACAAATCAACCGATTCGCAGCCTATCGAGGACGCCACCGTCCCTCGCAGGGTGCTGAAAAACGCCGAGCGTCCAACTTTCCTTCCCTGGACTGTCGAAGAACCCCAGCAAATAGCAGTCAGTGGATCCCGGGCTTTCGCTGGGATACGCAGGGTGCTGACCTTTTTCAGCACCCTGTTTAGTTGTTAGCTCGGGAGGGCCCTGGGGTTTCGAGGGTTCAGCGCCTGGGTCCGAATCGGACGATCATCGAGGCGAAGACGCGGCTGTAGCGGATCTTTCGTTCAGAGTCGAAGGTGCTGTTCTGCAGCCGCGAGGCGGGAACATCGCCGCCTTCCCGGATGTAGGCGAGGTCGAAGAGGGCGCCACCCACCGTAAGGCCCAGACCCGCGGTCAGGCCGGTGAAGGTTGGCCGGACATCGTTTTGTCCGACGGTGTTCAGCCGGATGGTCACCGGCTGGCCGTCCCGAAAAAGTCCGGCACGCAAGGGCACCAGCACACTGCCGGATTCTCCCAGCCGCAGCACCCACTCCGCTCCGACTCTCAGCTGGTTGGTGTCCGACTGTCCATTCCCTCCTTCCTCCACCGCAGGGAAGGGCAACTCCCCGAAACGGTCGATGTCGTCACGCCCCAAAGAGAAGAAGTCGGTGATCGTCGCCTTCGACCACGCGGTGCGCGTGAAATCAGCGGAAACGGTGAGTGTGTTCGTGACGAGGTAAGAGGCTCCGATTCCGTACACATGCGGGAACCGGATCGTCGCGTTGCCGTCGTTCCGGTTGAACACAGAGACGAGGGTGGAACCGGTTAAAGGCGCGGTCACGCCGAGGATCCGATCCTCACGAGTCTTGGAGAGCCGCAGATCGGCCGAGAACGCCGTCTTGAAGACCGCGCCGAGATTCAGCTTCGGGACGGGTATGAAGAGCAGGCCGGCGTTCAGGTTCGTGCCGGAGATGTCCCAGCTGCTGTCGATCCGCCGGTAACCTCCGGTCTGGGCGTCCGGACGGTCGACGGTCTGCGAGAAACCCCGGATCCAACGGTTCACGCTCAGCCCAAGCCGCAGCCTGGGGTGAACCTCGAAACCGGACGATAGCGAGACGGTGTCGAATCCGCCCCGTCCCTCTACGGTGAAGTCGGTGGGCAGGACGGTCGCCGGAGACGGCGCGAATCCCTTCACTCCCACCGGACCTTCGCTTCTCCTGGACCCGCCGAAAGAGAAGCTCCGCTGGTAAGAGAGCTGGATGGCCCCGGCGCGTTCCCCGATGCGCAGGGGATAAGCGAACCCGAGGAAATCGGCCACCGAGGAACGGAGACGGTCGACGGTGGTGATGTTGATTTGAGGATCGACCGCAGTGTTGGCGCGGGGGATCTGCTGGGAGAAGTCGTTCTGGACGCCCACCAGGGAGAACTCCGTCCGTCGCAGATAGCTGAGGCCCGCGGGATTCCACGAGGCGGCGGTGGCGTCATCGGCGCGGGCCAGGAACGCGCCCCCCATACCGAAGGCCCGGGCGCCCGAACCGACCACCACGTTCATCCGCCCGTAGAACGAGGCCAGCTCGTCCTGATTGACTCGATCAAGTTGCTGGGCCCGGACTTCGAGAGAGCCGAGGCCGAGAAGGCCGAGCGCTACGGAGACCGCGGAGAATCTCTTCAGGGAAGTCGCGTGCACCATTCTCAAATCTTGCTGTTGCGAGCGTTCGAGTCAGGATACACCGGTCCCAGTATGGACCCACCGCATCGTCGAGTCACGCGGAACGCGGGTTGAGGGGGACTTTCCCCTGGAAGACAAGTCGCAGCCCTCCCGAAACTCCTCCGCTTCAAGGACAAGGACGCTGGTAAAGTCCTGAAAAGAGCCAATTCCTCTTGAGCGACGAACGCATCGAAACTGTTTCCTCCGTGGGGGAGCGCGCCCTCGTCGCGCGTTTGCGGGCACGTATCGCCGAAACGCCGGGTGTGAAGGTGGGGATCGGCGACGACTGCGCCCTCGTCGATACGCCTTCCGCTTCGCTTCTCACCACCGATACCATGGTCGAAGGAGTTCACTTCGACCGCGCCATGACTCCGGCGCGACTGCTCGGCCGCAAGGCGCTTTCGGTCAATCTCTCCGACATCGGCGCGATGTCCGGAGTTCCGCGCTACGCCCTCGTCAACCTCTGCCTGCCGCCCACCTGCCCGATCGATTTCTTCGACGGCCTCTACGAGGGACTGATCGAACGCGCGGCGGAAGTTGGCGTCGGCATCGTAGGAGGCAATCTCTCGGCCACCAGCGGTCCGATCGTCATCGCGGTGACCGTGCTCGGCGTGGGCGATCGACCCATCCTGCGCCAGGGAGTGAAGGTGGGCGACCTGGTGGTGATCACCGGAGGGCTGGGGGCTTCCGCCGAAGGGCTGCGTCTCCTGCGCGATGGCGTGCGCCTCGCCGACGATGGCATGGTCATCGATACCGGGATCTGGACGCCCTCCTCCGAGGCCCCGCTCGCGCGCTGCGTGCGCGCCCACCTCGATCCCACCCCGCCCCTGGCCTTCGCCCGCGCCATGTCGGAAAACGCCGGCACGATCCGCGCGATGATGGATCTCTCCGATGGCCTCTCGGTGGATCTCGTCAGGCTCTGCATCGAGAACTCGATCGGCGCGGTGATCGACCCGCTCGCGGTTCCGGTGGACCCCGCGGTGGCCATGATCGAGCGCGCGCGCGGCGGCGATCCGCTGCCTCTCGCCCTTCATGGCGGCGAGGACTACCAGCTTCTGATGGCGGTTTCACCCGAGAGCATCGACGCGGTGCGGGACATGGCGTTTGTCTGGGACCTGCCCATCACGGTTATCGGACAGTTCGTGGTGGGGCCGCCGGTTGTCTCCGTTCAGGTCGGCGAGTGGATCGAGCCCCTGAAGGCCCAGGGCTTCGACCACTTCGGCTATCACGAAGCGCCGCGGCCGCCCGCGTACTCCGTCAGCTAGCAGCCCGTGGTGAAAGTCCCTCCGCGTCGAAAGCGGATCTTTTCCGCAGAGCTCTGCGTTGCCAAACCTTGAAA
>ENA-ORBV01000732-ORBV01000732.1-microbial-mat-metagenome-genome-assembly--contig:-NODE-732-length-74454-cov-8.279240_pt1 | contig 74454 bp, 67 predicted proteins | sample MGYA00237777_ERZ505514 | MGnify/ENA primary metagenome ERZ505514 (study PRJEB26160, sample SAMN06269048) | microbial mat metagenome | isolation source: Oligotrophic lake microbial mat | place...
TTCAAGCAGAAGACGGCATACGAGATTCGCCTTAGTCTCGTGGGCTCGGAGATGTGTATAAGAGACAGGTGTTGAACTCATCGCCAAGAACTCCGGCGAGAGCCGGCAGCTCTCGCTTGACCACGCGCACCACGACAGTTCCCGCCGCCAAGTCCCCAAGCCTTTGCGCCTTGGAACTCAAGAGCAAGGAGACGCCTCCCACCGCGTACGCGAGCGGCAACATGTCCGCCGCGCGCAGGAGATTCCGAAGGATCAGCTGCGACACCCGAAGCCGCATCCCCTCAGCATCAACCACGCGGATGCCGAAAAGGCGTTTACCCACGGTCTGCCCCCGCATGCGCCACTCGCAAGTGAAGGTGTAGCCCGTGGAAATCACGAAGAAACCGAGCATCTGGAGCGACTGACCCATGTCAGCCGAGACCAACGCAAAAATCATCACGACCTTCGAGACGAGTGCCGTCAGTGCCAAGACCACGACAAGGTCCATCAACCACGCTAGGAAGCGCGTCATGACGCCAGCCAGCGGTAACGCAAACACCACACCGTCACCGGTTTCAATGGCCAAAGAGTCAACGCGTTCAAACATATTGCCTGCCCGGAAGCGCCGGTGAGTCCGCGGCTCGACCACCAAAGGTAAGAAACGCGATCAAACCAAGAAGCTCGACCACACCGAACGCGATCTTCAAACTGTAAGGCAAGACCGGCGCATGGTACTGTGAAAGAAATGACTCGACGATCGCCGCGAAAACCAAAAGGATCGCGAGCCCTCCCGTGAGCGTTACCAAATCCGGAGCCAGCGCGCGCAGTCGGTCTTCGAGCGCTGTCGCATCGGACCAGCCGATGAGCGCCCGACCCAAAAGAAGACCCGCCTGACCCGCTATGAGGATCGAGGGGATCTCGGTAGCCCCGTGCGGCAAGAGCCAACCAGCAAGAAACAGGCTCTCACCGGCACGGAGATAGTCAAAGCACACCGCCCCCAAGATCACGCCGTTGTAGAATAGCAGCACGATCGAGCCAATGCCCCAAAACAAGCCAAAGGCCAGTGTTCGAATGCTCACGCTCAAATTATTCTGAAACAGGTAACTTGCGAAGGTGCCATGCGACCCACCCTTCATCTCACCCGATTCTTCGGCTTCCACACGTTCCCGCGGATCTCCCAATAGGTGCGAGAACGGCAGCAGCGTTTCCTTGGCTGCATCGTCGACAGAAAGCGCGAAACCGCCGAACACAGCGCCTAAAATCGTCACCAGCGTGGCGATCAGAAAGGCCCGCAGGTGGCGTCGAAAGGTCCGGGGGAAAACTCCCGTGAACCAGCGAATCGGGCGAAAGGGAGTCGTTCGGCGCCGCGAATCATGGAGCTCCACGTGCGCCCGCGCCACCAATGCCTCAAGGTAGCGGCGGAGCTCGTTGCTTTCCGGCAGGCTCGAAATCTGACCGAGTGCGCTGACCGCGCGCTGATACAGATAGTGCACGCGTTCGGCTTCTTCGATCGTGAAGGTCTTATCTGGAGCCTGCTCGATGCGCTGAAGACGCTGGGACAACTCTTCGAAGCACGGCGTGTGCCGCGCGACAAACCCTGGCAGATCGACAATCATAGTACCTGCCTCCTTTTGACTCCAATGTACGCGTCAACAACTTGCGTCGTAAGACCGACGCTCGGGATATTTCTGAGCGCTACTTGGTGCGAAGCGAGCTGCCGTTTAAGCCCCTCGAGCCGCGCGAGAAGCAGATGAGCAGAAAGCTTGCCGTAGATCTCATCCACGCTTTGAACAGCTCCCGTTTCAAATAGCGGCCCAACTCCCGATTCTAAAATGGACGTGACCAACACCAAGTGCTGATGGTTGACGAGGCGAACGGCCTCGCAAAATTCCTCCGAAAGCGCGGGATCATCGAGGCTGGTCAATACGATGATGAGCGAGCGCTGTTTGATGCGGCTGCCGACAAAAGCGAAGAACTCCGTATAATCAGCGTTCACTCTGCGACCTTCGAGCGTCACCAAAGCTTCTCTGCAGGTGCGAAAGTGCGCTGGCCCGCGCTTAGCTTGAACGAAATTTTGCACCCGATCGCTGAAAGTGATGAGGCCAAATTGATCGCCAAGGCTTTCTGTTACTTTGCCCAGCAACAACGCCGACCGAATCAACTTCTCCAGCACGGGCTCGCGTTCACCCCCATCGACGCCCTGTTCTGAAGAGCCGCGAAGCGACGTGCGGGAGGCATCGATCGCCACGTAGATGCGCTGGGAACGCTCCGCCTGAAAGAGCTTGGTCACCGGTCGCCCACGCTTAGCACTGGCCTTCCAGTGAATATGCTCCACCGGATCTCCTGGCAGATAGTCGCGCACGCGTTCAAACTCTCGCCCCCTGCCGACTTGTCGAAAGCGATGTACGCCTGACGACGAACGAGTGCTGAAAAGCCCTGCGATCACGCGCTGCTCAGCTCGCAGGTCGGGGTACGCGGAGAGCGTAAACAAAACGGCTTGTGTCGCACGGATGCGCCACAGCCCAAGAAATGATGTCGTCTCCAGCCGACACGTCGAAATCTGATGCAACCCGCGCCGAAGTGCCCGCATATTGAACTCCGCGAGGGTGGGAGCGTCCGCGGTGAGCCGCGCATTAACGACCGCACTGGAAAGCTCCAAAGATTCTGGCACTTCGAGTGCGACGCCGACGACAAGCTGCCGCTTATCGCTGCTTTCCAGGCGCACAAGGAGCGGTGCGGTGCGCCGGTGCACGACGTGCGCACGCTCCGGTAGTTCAGCCCTAACGCGATCGAGCCTGCCGAGCGAAAGAAGCGCATCCAAGGCTGCCACGAGCAGAATCAACACGGACAGGGCTGCGGCTGGGACCCGGAGCTCCGTGCTGAACGTCAAGAGCGTTGCCGCAGGTACCAAGAGAACCAGCACCACGCCAAGCAATCGTGCGGAAGGCGCGATCATTGCGGAACGGGAACCTCCAACGTGACCCTAGCGAGCACCTCCGGCACGGTGAGTCCTTCGAGGTCGAATTCGGGCTTCAACACAGTTCGGTGGCCCAAAGTGGGCCCCACCAAACTTCGGATGTCGTCGGGCGTTACGAAATCGCGACCTGAAATCGCGGCGTGAGCACGTGCCGCCAGCAAGAGTGCCTGCGTGCCGCGCGGCCCCGCTCCGACCAGCACCGCGTCATCTGACCGTGTGCGACGCACGATGTCCACTGCATAAGCCAGCAACTCTGGCCTCACCACAACACTGTGCAGCTGAGCGCGCAAACCTTCGAGCGCTCCGTGACCGAGCACCGGCAGAATGCCACCCTGCTTGAGTGTCTCCTCGGGCGCATCGTAACCGAGCGTTCTTTGCGCCAACGTGAGCTCCTCCTGGCGCTCTGGCAACCCAATGTCGATCTTCATGAGGAAGCGATCCTTCTGGGCTTCGGCGAGCGGGTAGGTCCCTTCGTGGTCGATCGGATTCTGTGTCGCAAACACGAGGAAATTATCGGAAAGCTTGTACGTTTGGCGGTCGATGGTGACCGAGCGCTCCTGCATGGCTTCCAGCAAGCCCGCCTGCGTGCGAGCGGGGGAGCGGTTGATCTCGTCGGCCAGCAGAAATTCGGTAAAAATCGGACCTCGCACGAGCGAGAACTCTCCGCGCTTGGAATCGAACACGTTCATACCCGTGATATCGCTGGGCATCATATCTGGCGTGAACTGGATACGCCCAAATTCGGTGCCCAGCACATGTGCCAGCGTCCGCACCAAGAGCGTTTTGGCGACTCCCGGCACTCCTTCAATCAGGGCATGCTGGCGTGTCAGGATTGCGATGAGCGCCTGATCCACAACGGAAGCTTGGCCAACAATGACCTTAGACACCTGGCTCTTGGCTTCTCCGAGTTTGGTTTTGAGTTCAAGAAAGTTTGCGGCGTTGATCATGGAGCGGGAGCCTTGGGTTCGAGGGCGGACCTTTGAAGCGAGAGGTTGTCGACGATTTGGTTGTAGTCGGCGACGGCATTTTGGGAAAACCGTTCACGAAGAAACCTCGGCCGTGCCTTGCGCGGAAGTGCCGCGGCAAACGTTGTCTTGCGCGCCCGAGGTAGGAAGCCTTGGTAAGTTGTCAGACAGGTGTCGAGCAGGCTGTCGACCGGGACCGCTCGCATCAAAAGGGCCGAAAAGGCAGCGTTTGCCGAGGCTGTGACCCGATCCCGAGCTTTGCGCGGTGCGCGCCGAATTAGCGGGCTCCCCGCATACCAAACGTAAACAAGCCCTGCCAAAAGGAGGCCGTAGAGCCCCCCCTCCAGGCCGTAATTTCGCATCATCGAAACCACCCCCCGCCCCTCGCTCAGCCCAAGGTGCATTTCCTCGAAGACAACCCGCGAACGCTCACCTGTAAGCCACAAAAGGAAACTGGTTGAGCGTTCCTTGGCGATCGATTCATTGCTCAGTGGGAATGTCGAAGCCACCAACACTACCTGCCCGAGACCAAAGTCCCGTTTGGCAACCACAGGCCGCCCACCCTTTTCGAAGAGCTGCTTGAAGTTGGAACCCTTCCAGGAGAAAAATGCTTGACCCCGCCACGCGACGGGTTGCTCCACCCATTCGGGCACAGCGCCGGTACGTCGTACGTTACTGGAGCTCCGCTCGGCGTCTCCAGAAATTTCAAAGCCCCACCTTTCGGCCAAACTGGGCTGCGCGTCCGCTTTCTTGAGCCCGGCCTTCGCCCGCGTCTTTGCCTGAACTGGCGGAGCACCTGGATGCTCGAGCTCATCATCCTCCCCAATGCCACCAGCACAGCGAACTTTGCTGCACTTCACGGCCTTCTCGGTGTCAAGGAGCACCACAACCCGCAGCCCCTTTTGGACAAGCTCTGGCAACTTGCCGGCGAGACTGAACTCCGGCTCATACAACTCCCGGGGCGAAACGGCTGCAACAATCAGGGTGGTGCGAAGCAGCGCGTCCGAAGCTCGCAGGCGCGTGCGTTGGCGGCTTACCGATAACCGGCCCTGTTCCTTGAGCGCGTCGTGAAGTGCACGGAGGCCAGTGGGCTCGGTACGAAAACTTGACCCCGAGGGAAACGTGTCACCTCGTGCGAGCCTAAGCTTCAGCACCTGAAATAGTCCGAACAGCAAGCCACCAAGCAGTATCAGCAAGCCGAGCCAGTGCTTTTTCTCAGCGTTCCACATGCTGCATCAACCTCGCAGTGTGCTCGGAAAGCGACAGGACAGAATCGTGAGTTGCCGCATGGTCGCCGTACCAAACGCGTTCGAATTCGACGGCAATTTGCTCAAAAATTGGACCGAGCTCGGCGTGCGTTTGCTGACGTCGGCCAAGTTCTCGCTTGTAGTCCAACACCGACTTCGTTCCCGACGCCGCTACGAGACCGGCTCGGCTCAAACCGGAAACACCCGCTAGATAGAGCGCACGCACCGCTAACCTGGGCTTCCCTTCACGCCACAACTCCTCGGCGAGCTCCCGCCAACCCGAGGCTTCGAGTTCATCGGGGTTGATGAATTCGTTCCCAACATCCGGGACCTTGGCCGCCACCGGATCTTCGGGAGCAACTTCGACTTTGCGCGATCTCTTGATGAGGCTGACGACGAGAAGTGCCAGGAGCACCACCAATAGCACTAAGGTGAGCGCCGTCAGCGTGTCTTGTGTGTTCCACGGAAGCGAGGAGCCGCCTCGGCTCGACGGACTCGCCCCCTCTGTGTCACCGCCGAAAATCGCTTTCAGTATCTTCCACACGAACCGAGCCACAGCGTGGAACCCATCTGAAATGGAATCAAAGATCTGTTGAAGCCAACTCGGGCGAGCGAGCGGTTCTTGCCCAGCCTTTCGGGTACGCCAGCCAAATTCGGCTTGATTCAGAGCTTTGTCCAGAGACCGATCGAGGTCTTTGATGTCAGGCGGCACGCCCACAAGTGGCGCGCCGGCCAAAGCCGCAGCTTGACCGCGGGCCTTCGAGCTTTTGGCGTGTGCTAAGCTGTTAATTAGAAACCGCAAATCTTGCCCATCGCCCTCGGACTGCCAGCGCAGGGAGCGGAGTGCGAAAGCAGCCTTCACTAGCGGATCGACGCAAAGGAAGCTTGCTAAAAAGACCACGCAACCCACCGTTGAATTCAATACTTGCGCGGGAGCACTCAATTCCAACACGTGCTGACCGGTGAATACAAACACGAGCCCCGGCAAGAGGACCACGAGACCCAATATGTTGAGCGCTAAGAACCCCCAGAAGACTAACACGAGGAGCCAGAGGCTGTGATTTTCGAACGGGAAATAAGTGCTTTGCCGAGCAGTTCTTCGGAACACTTCGCGAGTGGAATACGATCCGTTCACGTTGCTGAGCGCGTGCTGAAAGAATGCCGCCGAATAGCCGCTGGGGAACACGAGAATAATTGAGAAAGCTTGGATAAATAGTCCCAGCGAAAACACCAACGCTACTCGGGTGAGCCGAGCGAAACGTGCAGCGAACGATCTCTCGGGCGGAGCGAGTCCACGACCCGTGAGCAGCGCCGCTACGAAACGCGCCTGCCAAACCTTCATCCAAACAAAGCCCAGCGCGAGCACCAACGCCGACGGCCCCAACCGCCACGTGGCGCCGTCACCAGCGCTCATTTGCACCCAAAAATGGAGGCACAAGAGCGCGAAGGGCGCTGTCCCCAGATAGTAAGAAAGAAGCGCACTGCCTGGCGCACCACGCAGCTCGTGCGCCGCCTGATCGAGAAGCTCGACCGCGCTCCGAAAACTGTCTCGTGAAGGCAATCTAGGGTTCACGCTGATCCGAGTCCCATCACAATTCGTTCCCTCAGCCTACTTGAAGAGCCCTGAGAGGGCGGAACCATCGTGAAAACTCGCGGGCAATCGAGCCATCAAGAGGCCAGCCAGGTAGAAGAAAGCTCCTGCGAGGGCCACTCCCGAGAGGCCCACCACACCCCTGGTGATCCCTCGGAGGAAACTCAAGGATTTGACAGCCTCGGGTTTTGACAGCGCTTGCAGACAACGGGTGCAGAGCACTCGCCCCTCATGCTCGGTGAGGCACTCCCGACAGTAGAAGCGTGTGCACGCGGGGCAGCGCCCGGAGGCGCCGCGTTCGTTGTGCGTGAAACAGCGTTGAGCTGCGATGGTCATGGTGCTTGAACTCCTACTCGCCCCGGCCACAACTGGCGCAGCTGATCCGGATTCAGATGCCCCTGCGCGGACTCTACGCGGGAAATGAGCCTACCTAGAACCCGCTCCGCGAGGCGCACCCTCCCGAGCGAAGGCAATTCACACTCCCCAACCGCGGTCGACAGCCAAACTCGGCAGCGCGGACCCCGCAAGATCTCCATCACGAAGCCGACCAACGCCAAGGCCAACAGCACTGCGAACACAACCTTGAATTCGATGGGCGTCACGGCAATAAGCACACCAAAAAGGACCAAAACCGAACCAAAGCCGAAAAGCGCGACTCTTTGCCGTTGATTGGGGTGAAGCTGAAAGCTCACGATATCTGAATAGGCAAACCGCCGGTACGTCTGGCGCACCAGGTTTTCCTGCAGGAGCAGCAGATGCTGGTCACTAACATAGAGGAAAGACTTTCCCTTCATAGTGATCCCGCGGCCAGGGAGGCGTTCGTACATCAGTCGCCCAGGTCTTTCTCGGACGTGACGCCCGGTGCTGGCGTTGGGCTACTTGTTGGCGTCATGGCCCTCGTCACACCCCAGGCGATGAGCAGGCCGAGCGAGAGCAGTTGCAGGGTTGCCAGGATACCCGCGATCACGTGGCGCACGCGTGTTCGCGGTACGGGGCCGAGCGGCGCATTGAAGTGGCGGAACACCCGATACAGTGCCAATGGGGCAGTGATGGGGATCATCCACCAAAGAAACAACCCCAGAACAAGCGGCCCAGCTGCCAGCAAGAGGTTGAGCGAGTCCTGCAGGACAAGCTCGGTCGCGTACTTTGCTACCGTGCTCTTTGCGCCAGTTTCGAAACAGACCGCGCAGCAATGTTCGCCCCCTATCGGAATATCGCACACGTTGCATAAGAGCCGCCCGCAACGCGCGCATGGAACCTCAGCGCGACTCATTGGGTGATAGAAGCAGCTTGCCTCCGACTCAAGACGAGCGTTCGCATTGCGACCCACCGCGACCCCACGGAACACGGCAGGGAACGCCCACGCGTGCACTAGATCGCCACACACGCAGCGAGAAAAGCCATTATCCTGGAACGCCTTGGGAGGGAGCGGGAGCGCACAACGGGCGCAATAGATCGACACCTTTAGCCTCGGGTCACCACGCGTGTACTGGCAATGCGGTCGTGCAAAGTGCGGCGTTCAGGATCGGTTAGGCAGATCAGGTAGCCTATGAGACAAGTGAGACCTGTGACCAACTCCGCCAAAAATCGCAACGCTGCACCCTTGTAGCTCAACGCCGAGCCGTCGGGCGCAACCACCTTCAGCTTCATCAGGAGTTTGCCAGGTGTCCCGCCACGCTTACCGATGAAGTAAGTACAGTACGCAAACTGCATCAACATCCCGATCGCGGACGTTACCAACATGCCGGGGCCGAACGCGGCGAAGATCCCAAGAGTCGAATTGGTCAGCGGGAGCACAAGCGCCACGGGGATCTGAACCAACTGCTGAGCAAGGACCAGTACGATCGAGTCGATGAGCTTGGCCAGGAATCGCACGCCGAAGCTCGCGTACCTGAGCTGTCCAAAGTCCACATTGGCGACACCGCCACCTTCTTGAATGCGCTGAAAGAAGGCGGGCTTACACTGAGCACACACCGCCATGCCTTGATAGGTCACCGTCTCGTGGCTCGGAACCAAACGTTGACACTGCGAGCAAACGACGTTGGGTGCGCCCAACGCGCCCGGCTGATTGGGTGGTGGTCCGTGGGGAGGGAAGTTCGGAGGCTGCATAGGATGGCCGCAAATCGTAAGCGGGGAAGTAGCAGCTCCCCCAAGATGGCGGCGGGAGGCTACGGCTAAATCCCACGTTTTTCAACTTTCGCTCAGCCCAATGCTCGCCGTCACCATAATCCGGCACCGGTGTCACCACTTACCGGTCATGAGCTCCCTTGCGATCCCCTCTCCTACAGACAGCGACCCCGAGGATGTCGTTACCGCACTCGAGACAGCCGCCATATTCGGTGTCAAAGCCGATCGGGCGCAAACGGTCCACTGGCTCCGACGGGCAGCGGAAAGCGCCGGTGAAAGCGGTCACGATCTGCGAGCCGTAGAGCTCGCTAGGTTCGCCGCAGATATGAGCATCCCCCCCCCGGCCCCGTCCGCACAGGCAACACCTGTGGAAACGCCACCCGAGGCTAAAGCATCAAGGTCGGCGGCTTCTGCTCCCCCACCACTGCCCATCCGCGCCTCGGTTGGGCCATCTGCTCCGTCTTCGACCGCCCCCAGCGCACCCAGCGCGCGTCCCCCGGTGCGTGACAGAGTACCAGCCCGCACTTCGAATCCTGTTGCTGCAGCCTTGCTCGCTGGAGAGAGCAAAGCGCCGTTGCGACAAGCGCTGCGCGTTGCGGTCAAGAAAAACGGCGCGCCTCGCACCTACGCCGTTTCTCTGCTCGAAGATGGCGAACACGCACCCGACGGCTTCCACGAGGCGCTGTTAGTTCTGGTTTCGCCCTCCGCCAATTTGTTGGAAAGCGAAACCTCCCAGGATTGAGTAATATCTTCGGCTCAATTCTGCACGTTGCAGCCTGCTCCAGAGCACATGCAGGTTTGGGCGTCCTTGCACTTCACCGTGCAAGCCCCGGTGCAGGTGACCTGGCAGTTCTGCGCAGCTTCACAATTTACAGTGCTGCCAGCACCGACCGTTACGGTGCACAACGCATTGTCTTTACAAGAGATATCTGCATTGGCGCCGGCTGTGATGGAGCACGTTGAACCGTCACAGCTGGGCTGGCAATTCGCATCGCACGCGATCGTGCAGGTGTTCATCTGATCGCACTTCACGTCCGCGTTGTTGGTGAGCGTGACATTGCAGCTCTGGCCCTGCGGACAAGTCGCCTTGTTGCCCATGTTGAACGTAGTCCCGGCCGTGCCCGCGACGTTCGCCGCGCCGCCCATGCTGGTTGCCATGCCACCGGCTGCCGAGGCACCCCCACTACTGGCTGCCGTGCCACCTGCGGCGTCCGCGGCAGTCCCGCCCGTGGTCGCGGCAGCGCCGCCCGTAGTGCCTGACTTGCCGCCTGTTGTGCCTGAGTTACCGCCCGTGAAAAACGACGCACCCCCACCGGCTACGGCCCCCGTGCTATCGGAGCCGCCACAGGCGACGCCAAACAAGCCAAGAGCCAGGAAAACTGCGGATATCCTAGTAGCGTTCATATCGGTAGACCTCTCGTTAAGGTGTTGGTGCGGGGCTGCCGACGTGCTCTCACATTGCGGTTTGAGGTAAGCGAGACACAGCGACGTCCTAGGTTAGTGGTGCCGCGTGTCCTCAATTATTAGGCACCCGATGCAGTTGCCAATCGAACACCAGCTTCATCTGCACGCGGTCCTTCTCCCACTCCGGCTCGGTGACGATCTGAAGCGAAGCAACGTCGGTACTCTTAAGAACTCTGCCCGCTCTGTCCTCGAGTTGGATCCGCGCAGGCGCATCTCCCGAGGAACCAGGCATCGCGAACTTCAGAGGCAACCTATAGACCACCACGGCGAGTGCACCACCGGGCTGAGGATAGCGCGCCCAGACCTTCGAGCTCGGCGTGATCCAAACGATTGTGGCGACGCTAGTGGACGCGAGCGCGAGGCCCAGCAGAACCCACTTTATCTTCACTCTCGAAACACGCGCGCCAAATTGATCTGCACTTCCGGAAAACTTGCAGTCTCAAGTGTAGAAGCGCGATCGAAACGCTGCTCAAGCGCGTACGTCGCCTCCCCCAAACGATGCAGCTCGATGTGGCCCCCAATGGGATCCACGAGCCAGTACTCCGGAACCGCGAAGCGTGCGTACAACGCCAGTTTGACTCGTCGATCGAGCACTCTGCTGCTTGGAGACATGATCTCAACCACGATGTCCGGCGGCCCTTCGATCCCTCGTTCGGTGACGAGATGAGCGCGAGCAGTGCTGAGGATGGCCAGATCGGGCTGGACCACATTGTTGTCAGAAAGGATCACGTCGAGTGGGGCGTTAAACACCAGGGCCAAGCCTGATTCTTCCAACACTTTCATGAGCTCGAACTGAAGGCGCCGCGAGACTGTCTGGTGCCGTGGGGCAGGAGCGGGATTCACTTCAAAGTCTCCATCAATGAGCTCCCAGCGTCGATTATCCGGAGGGATCGCAGCGTAATCCTCGTACGTATAGGGGATCACGACTGGCCTCACGCGTTGCATCCCACTTTTTTAGCATGGGAGGCCTCCTAACACCACCTGCTCTGGGGACGGTCGGAGCGCCCAAGTACAACCAACCGGAGCCTCTACTGCAACAATCGTTCGCGGAACGCGTCGAAGGTCTCTACACGGACCGTGATCTCAGTCGCGAGCGCTCGGAAGTCGGAGACATTGTGAGTCACGACGAGCGCCCCCTCCCGAGCGCCTATCGTCGCGATGAGAGCGTCGAGGAGCGCAGACTTTGAGCCCCGCGGTGTTTGCCCGCGCTCGCGCAGCCGAGACAGCGCCAAAGGAGCGCGTTCGAAATCGCTGGCCACGGGACAGAGCAACCTTCCCGCGCGTTCGAAGGGGGAGAGAAGTCGATCGACCACTCGCCGCTCCCCAGGCTAAAACACGCTTGTCCGAGTGGCACACGTATGGTATGGTGGTCGGTATGGCGAGTGTTAAGGTGACTGTCACGCTGGGGGAGCAGGAGTTGGAGCAAATTCGAAGCCTCGTGGCGGAAGGCCAGACCGGAAGCGTGTCGGGGTTTGTTCAGCATGCCGTTCGAGTGGGGTTGGCCGACGTCCGAGGTTGGGGAGCCATGTTGGCTCAAGCGCTTGAGGAGACGGGAGGCCCTCTTTCGGATTCCGAACGCCGCTTTGCGGATTCGGTGTTGAAGGCGGAACCCAAACGGTTGAAGGCACGACGAAGGCGAGCGGCATGACGGGGGTCACTCTGGACACAGGCGCGTTGATTGCACTCGACAAGAATGATCGGCGAGTGATTGCTGTTTTGGCGCGGGCCCTGCAGGTTGGTGCCAAGGTAACGGTGCCAACGACGTGCTTTGCGCAAGCGATTCGTCAGCCAGCCAGGCAGGTCAGACTGGCAAGGCTAATTCGTCAGCCTGGGGTTGTTCTAAAGGATCTCGACGGACTCGATGCGACTCAAGTCGGTCTGCTTTTGTCTCAAAGCCGAACGACAGATATCGTCGATGCCCATGTGGTCATCTGCGCGCGCCGCAACGCTCAATCGATCATGACGAGCGACGTTCGGGATTTGCAGAAGCTCGATCCGCGCGCTCGTCTGATTGCCGTTTAGGCTCCGCTGTTCCTGCCGGTCGCGGCCAACCGCGAGCAAGTTGGCGCAACGCTGAACCTAAATTGGCGGTACGCACACCGAGCCCACCGTGCCCGTTTCCGCAAACACAGCGTTGTTGGCGCAGGTGGCGTAGAAGCCGTCGCGACGACAGAAGGAGCAGTCGCTGGGCCCTTGGCAGGTCTTAAAACAATAGTTCTTCCCGTCGCCGGCGACGACGCAGGCTGAATCCTTGTTGCAATCAGCGTTGACCTTGCAGCCCTGACGGCCGCAGTATCCGCCCTTGAACGTCGTGATGCACGAGAGGCCGCTCGCGCAGTCCCCGTCCGCCGCGCACCCGGCACCCGAACCGCAGTCGCCCGGTACGCACACTTTTCGATTCTGGTTGCCACCACCGGAGGAACGGCAGCTGAAGTCAGAGCCGGCGAAGCGCTGGCAGTACGCTTGATCGTCGATCATGCCGGGCGCCAGCTCAACGTCCGCCTTTTCGCAGCTGAGCAGACACATCATCGTGTCCGCGGACTCAAATGGGGAACACACTTCGGCATGAGGCGTCTTGCATTCGCCTGGCGCGGCGCAACACTGGCTGTCCTGTGTGCACGTGTGCGTGCAGTAGCCGCCCCTCACACGGTCGAGGCAGAGTGCATCGCCTTGAAGCGCGCCTTTTGCGACGTCGGCAAAGCATTCCGTGGCAAGCTTGCAAGCTGCGCCGGTCTGCCCAGGGGCGATTATGTTGCCAGCTCCACCAGCAGCAACTCCGCCATTGCCGTCATCATCCTTTCCACAGGACGCGCTCAAGAGTGGGAGGGAGAAAAGGGCTGCGATCAAAAGTGGTGAGATTTTTAGGGTCATAAGTGCTCGCAGAGTGTGAGTGGGAGCACCGGAGCGGAATTATGAGATCCGCTTGCTGGCGTGCCGAGTTTCAAATGCGTAGGGTGGGGCGCGTGACGCCCGATCAAGCCATAGCGGAAGCCAAATCTGGAACGCTGCGGCCCGTTTATCTGGTGCTCGGAGAGGAATCCCGCCTCGCCAGCGACGTAGTGCGAGCCCTGCGCGAAGCGATCACGCGGAGCGGAATTCCGGGATTGAATGATGACCAGCTCGTGGCTGGGGAGAGCACGGCGCAAGCCGCACTTTCGGCCGCGAAGACTTTGCCCATGATGGCCAAGCGCCGCGTGGTCATCGTTAAGAACGTGGAGCGCTGGCAGACTGAATCCAAACAGGATAACGCCCTCGATGTTCTCGCTGACTACACCGAACGTCCTTCGGAATCGACGGTGCTCATTTTGGTCGCTAGCAAGCTGGATAAGCGAAAGCGGCTGGTTGCTAGAGCGCAGAAGCAAGGCTTCTTGGTGAGCTGCGACAGCTTGGATCGCGCGCAATTGAGGCAATGGATTGAACGCACCACGGCAGAGCTCGGGAACACAATCAGCCGCCCTGCGGCAGAGCTGCTCGGGGAGCTGGCGGGTCCGGATCTCTCGGGCGTGGCCGATTCCCTGGAGCGCGTGTGCCTCTTTGTCGGAAGCCAGCAGCCGGTGACGGAGGCTGCGATCACTGAGTGCGTGGTGCGTCTGCGTGAAACGAACGTCTGGGCTCTGGTGGATGCCGTGGGACGGCGAGACGTGGGTGGGGCACTCAAGGCGCTCACCGAGGTGTACGACCCGTCGGACCGGGGCCTACGCCTGGTGTCCGTGTTGGCTTGGTCCGCCCGGCAGTTGATTCGGTTTGAAGCGGCCATCGCCGATGGCTTGCCTCCGCCCGATGCCGCAAAAAAGGCTGGGGCTCCTCCGTTCAAAGCGCGCGACCTGGCTGAGCAGGTGAAAAGACTGTCCCGAACTGACCTGGAGCGTTGGCTGGTGGCCTTGGCTGATATCGATCTCAATTTGAAAGGGGGCAGCAAAAGGCCGCCAAAAGCGGTGATCGAGCACGCCCTGATCCGCCTGTGTCAGGCTGGGGCCCGCCCCGGACAACGGTCCGCCAGAGCTTGACCGACCGCCAAACGGGGCCCATGTATGCTTCCGAGGGCGGCGGCGAGGCCCAAAACGCCCACAACGAAAAATAACTCAGCGAAATCCCTGCGAGACGCTATGAAATTGGCTGCTTCCAGAAAATTCATGAAACTCGAGCCCCTCGCGAACGCCAGCCTGCCCACCAAGCATGGCGTGTTTCAGCTTCACGTGTATCGCTGGGACGATCCAAACGCGCACAGGGACCTCAGCACTGAGCACTTGGCGCTCGTGATGGGGAATGTGGCGGGTCGAAGCGACGTGCCCGTGCGGGTCCACTCAGAGTGCCTGACGAGCGAAGTGTTTGGGTCGCTGAAGTGTGACTGTCGGGAACAGTTGGATCGTGCCCAGGCGGAAATCGCACGCCGTGGCTTCGGGGTGATTCTCTACCTGCGACAGGAGGGTAGAGGCATCGGCCTTGCCAATAAGGTAAGAGCCTACGCACTTCAGGCAGAGGGCGCCGATACGATTGAAGCGAACCAGCTGCTGCATCTCCCGGTGGATGCGCGAACTTACGATGTGGCTGCCGCCATGCTGCGTGCTTTGGATGTGCGCTCCATTGAGCTTTTGACGAACAACCCTGAGAAGGTGCGCGCGCTTCGAGCACTCGGAATTGATGTGGCCAAGCGCTTGCCCCTGCAAATCAGCTCCAATCCCTATTCGGCGCACTACCTTGAAATCAAACGCCTCAAGATGAAGCACGAGCTGCCAGCAACCATCGCTGAAATCGTGCCCAAGCCTGTGTCTTCGTAACTGCCGGACTCTAGGGCGCGAAACCTGGGCGCATGGTGCGTCGCACATTGCCGTCTGCCGACGTGAAGTAGATGCGCGTGGTGTCCATCGCCATATCGACCGTTGCCGAGGGACCGGTCCACACCGTCATGGGTGCTGACGGCGGCTGGCTCCGCACGATTTTCACAATTTCCCAGGTATTCGGTCGGGGTTGATCTGCGGCGAAAACGTCCACGGCATCCACACTCAAAGCTGAGATCGAGGATTGTTCGTAGATAGTAAGCCCACCGCCGCCACAAGATTGGATGGGGCAATCCAACACGCGTTTGCTTTCACCGATCCAATAAACATGTCCGCCACCCACGGCTAAGCGTGACGGCAGCACTAGCTGGGTCGCAAGACCTTGCGGGCCACCGGCGCAATCAGGCGTCACACAGTAACGAATCTCACCTGCTATGGGTTCCGACCAGAAGACTCGCCCATCCGCGTATTTCATGTCCGCCACCAGCTGAGGCTCAGCGGCAAAATTAAAGGGAGCAACATCGCACTTCATCCCAATCGGACACTTCAAGAATCGAGTTGGGTCACGCCAATAGATCTCGGTCTCGCTGGCGGCCACCAGGCGCAGGGCCTCCTGACTGACAGCGATCACCTTCGCGGGTGTTTGCGAGTTGCAGCCATCCGGCAACGGACAGCTTAAGATTTGACTGCCGGAACCCGGTGTCGGCGCCACGCTGAGCACCAGGGCATTGCTGGTGAGCGTCATGGCGAGCACTCTGCCTGAAACCGAAAAGACGCTGACCGGATTCATGCCGCAGCCATCAAAGCCGCAGCGATAAACCCCACTCTGACCCGCGCGCTCTCCAATCCAAAATACGCCGTGTTGGTTAACGGCAATCGCGCCGAGCGACTGAAAGCCCGAACCCAGTATTTGCTCCTGGTTAATGATGGGCATAGCGGGCGCGCCGCCAGTTCCCTGCATGCCCGGTGGGTTCGTGGTGGGGGGCGCCGTAGGCTGAGCAGGTGGTAGGCCGGCGATACCTACGATATCGCCAGAAACCGAGGAGCCAACGCCACAACTCGGCATGGATGAGAGCTTAGATGGGCAACCTTGTGCACCCACCAGGCTTATCCCAAGCGACATCACATCGCACACGGCTTTCGGGAAAATGACTTCCGCTCCCTCAACTCGCCAACCATCGGTGGGGCCAAAATCGAGCGGCACCACGCAACCATCCTGATTGCACACCCCTGCCCCATCCTTCCCGGAACGGAGGCCAAAATTCATCAGCCTAGTGTCTTGACCTGGAGGGATGCCGACCTTGCAGCCGGGTTGCATGGCGTTAAGCGGGAAGGCCGTGTTGAAGCAACCTGCGAGATCAAAGCATTTGCCGTCTCCGGCTGCGGTGCCACCCCCGAATACCGAAGCCTCCGAGTACTCGCTGAGCTTGGTGGATTCTAAGGTGGAGCTGTCGCAGCTCCCCGCAATACATGTTTGTTCATTGGGGCAGGCAGAAACCACCTCTCCCTTCAGGTCGGTCGTCACCGAGCGCGCATCGGCACACAGCCAATGCAACGGCACCGGTAGCGTTGCAACGCGGTCGCTCGGGACCGTGGTGATGATCTCGCGGAGCACTCGCGCGACCTTGTTCTGATACGCTACCACGCGAATATTGACGGGTGCGGACGGATCCTTGCCGGCTACGACACCAAGCGTCGCTGGCAATTTGAGACCGCCAGGGCCAAGATCGAAGTCACTCGCAAACTGAAGCATGCCGTAACTTCGAACCTCGATCCGAACCGAATCAATGTCTTTGGGGATGCTCATGTTTGTTTGCAACGTGAGCATGAGCTGACCCATCTTTTCGTCGCTTGTCTTGGCGCAGGCGCCGACCCAAGCGAGAGCGCCAACCATAAGAATGAATAGCGTTCGCCGCATGCGCTTCCTCTTCAAGGCAGATGAACGGTGCCAGGCTTGATCGTGCCGACCACAGGCTTCTGGGGGGATGTTTCAGGCTGCCCAAACACGAGGTAGCCAGAGGCCGCTGCGCCGCCTGCCACGAGCACTCCTCCAGTGATCCAGAGCCACGTCGGCAGCCCACCACCGGAATCCGCTTCAAGCTCGACGGTGACCGTGCGCGAGCGACCCGGCTCGATCGCAATTTCGGTATAAAATGGGCGCTTTTCTGGATTTCGCACCGATAGCGAGTGCGCTCCCCGCGTCAGCTTTCCTTGCCAGCTTCTTTCACCGAGGGTCTTCCCATCAACAACGATGCTATCTCCCGGGCCAGCTCGCACAATCAGCGTGCCCTCAGTGATAATTTTCTCCAAGCTCGCGTTCACCGTCAAATTCTCCTCGCCGGAGACATCCAAGCTCTGCGTGGTGTCCTTGTATCCCGCTTTACGCAGAGTGATTTGGTGCTTCCCGATGTCCACGAGCAGCGGGCTCTTGAGCGGCAGGGGGCCCTGCGCGACACCATCCAGAAAGAGCGAGGCGTCGGCAGGGTTACTCACGACGCTGATACTGGACACGAGCGGAACGATGGCCTCCGTGAGCCGCTTAACGTCTTCTCGGTCGTCCGGCGTGAGATAGGTGTGGGCATCTCGCTCATAGATCCGCAACGAGCGCAGCACCTCAGCATAGTGGCGAAGCGCCTTGTGGCAGGCAGCCATATTCCAAAGCAGCCGAGGATCATTCGAGGCCCGATAGGCACTTTCGAACTTTACGAGCGCTCCGGCAAAGTCGCCATCTTCATAGAGCACCTTGCCGGAAACATAATCGGCGCGCGGCATGCCTCGCAGCGAGTCGTTCAAGGATGGCGTTTCAGGTACTGAGGCCACTGGAGGCTCCTCGGCGAAGGCGAGCACCGGCACGGCACCTTGCTGAAGTAAGAGCCCCAGGCCCAAATATCGATAAATCTTCATATTTTACCTATTTCAGCCCCATGTGCAGCAGCCCACCACCGGAGGCTCTCGCCGCTGCCGGTTTTTCGGGTAGGGCAACGTCCGGCTGCTTGGGCGCTTCTCTCGCCGCAACCTGAACCTTCTTCTCCGTTTTCTTCTGAAGACGCTTCACTACCACTGAGGGTTTTGCTTGAACCGGAAGCGGGCTTGCCACGGGCGCAGGCGTTTGCGGGAGTGGCCGCGCTTGAACAGCCGCGACAACCGGCTCAGCTGCAACAACGGGCGGCGCGCCCACCGCCGTTGGCACCACCACCTGAGCAGGAGCTACCTTTTGGGGTGCGTTCATTGCGGGACCTGACACTGCCACTGCTGAAACGCTCGCCGCACTAGGCCCACTAAAATGCCAAGCCCCAGCGATGCCGACGAGCAGGAACACGCCGGCTACTGCCGCCAGGGTGATCGTCATTCTGGCGTTAGATTTTTGTTTGAACTGAGTCGTTCCGAAATTCGCTTCAGTGCCCTGTACAACAGAGGCCGCGACGGCACTCGCACGCGGGTCAACGACCGTCTTGTTGGGATCCCCGTGTGCCGTGGCAGCAAAGATAGCCGGGCGGGGCCGCTCGGTTTCGAGTGCTCCACCCACCACTCGACTGATGTTGGAAACGATCGAAGCTGCCGCGGGCGCCGTGAAGGGCAAGAGCGCACGGGCGAGTTCAGCGACGTTCTGAAAACGCTGATTTTTGTCGCGGTGGAGCGCACGGGCAATCACCTGTTCGAGGGGACCCGGCACCGCAGGATTGAAGGCCGTTACGGGGCGGGCGGGCTCAGAAATGATCGAGGCGATGATCGCACTGGAGCTTTCGCCATCAAACGGCAAATTGTCGGTTAAAAGTTCGAAAATAATCACGCCGAGCGCCCAAACGTCGCTGCGGGCATCGACGTCGCGCGTCGAACGAATCTGCTCGGGCGACATATAGTGCGGCGTGCCCATCACCATCTGAGTGGACGTGAGGCCGCGCTCACCACCCTCAATCATTGTCTTCGAAATTCCGAAATCCAACACCTTCGTGATGGGAGCGCCGCCGGCAGCGCGCGTTAGAAAGAGATTGGCGGGTTTCAGATCGCGGTGCACGATGCCCGCACTGTGCGCTTCCGCCAGCGCGTCGCACGCTTGAATAATGTAGAGGAGCGCTTCCTCAACCGGCAAAGCGCCGCGCTTCTTTAGCTCATCCGAGAGATCATTCCCCTCCAAATACTCCATCACCATGAAGGGCGCACCGCTCTGAAACTCACCCACGTCGATCACACGTGCCACGTGCTGACTGCGGATTTTGGCGGCGGCTCGGGCCTCACTCGCGAAGCGCTTCACGATGTGCTCGTGGGCTAACGCTTCAGCGTGCAGGAACTTGATCGCGACCTTTTGGTCAAGCTTCAGATGATGGGCCGCCACCACCGTGCCCATGCCGCCGCTGCCAAGCACACGCTCAACGCGGTATTTCCCATCCAGGATGTCGCCAGACTTCACTTCGCTCTGCACTGCAGGGTCCCTCGGGTCCACCCCCAGGACGGCCTCTCAGCCCTCCAGTTTAAGTCCGCTCTTCTCCGCCTACATGTCGCACTCCTTTCCGGCACTGTGCTAAGTCTCGGCCCCGTCGATGCCACCTCGCCCGCCCGTGCCCCTCCCAACGCGTCGTGCACCGATTCAGTTTCCCGCTGAATTGCCGATTTCGTCGCGGGTTACGGATATCGTGGCCGCTCTTGAGCGGCACCAAGTGGTGATCGTGGTGGGCGCCACCGGGTCGGGGAAAACGACCCAGCTCCCCAAAGTCGCGCTCAAAATGGGGCGAGGCAGTGAGCAATTGATTGGCGTCACGCAACCACGCCGGATCGCGGCGACGAGCGTCGCCACCCGGGTTGCAAGTGAGCTCAACTGCGCGCTCGGCGCTGAGGTTGGCTACCAGATCCGTTTCGAAGACCGAACGTCCAGAGACACCTGGGTCAAGTTCATGACGGACGGCATCTTACTAGCTGAAACCCAGGGCGATCCGCTGCTCCGTCGCTACGACACGCTCATCATCGACGAAGCACACGAGCGCAGCCTCACCATCGACTTTTTGCTCGGATGGTTGAAACGCATTCTGCCAGAACGCCCCGATCTAAAAGTGATCGTGAGTTCTGCCACCATCGCCAGTGAACACTTCTCTGAATTCTTTGGCGGAGCGCCCGTGATCCAGGTAGAGGGCCGTACCTTCCCAGTGGAAGTCTTGTACGAACCACCCACCAAGGATTTCGACTTGCCAGAAGCGGTGGCCGAAGCGGTCGAGAATCTCACGACTCTTGATCCGCGTGGCGATATTTTGGTTTTTTTGCCGGGCGAACGCGAGATCCGAGAGAGCGAACAGGCTCTGCTGGCTAAGCGGCTCCGCCACACCGTGATTCAGCCGCTTTATTCGCGCCTTTCGCACGGAGAGCAGCGCAAAATCTTCGAAAATATCACAGGCCGTCGCGTGATCTTAGCCACCAACGTGGCGGAAACATCACTCACGATTCCTGGCATTGTCTACGTCGTGGACACAGGTGTTGCGCGCCTTTCCCGCTACGACCCACGCACCGGCATCACGCGCCTGCAAGTTGAAGGAATTTCACGCGCTAGCGCGGATCAAAGGAAGGGGCGCTGTGGCCGGGTTCGAGACGGCATCTGCGTGCGCTTGTACGACGAGCCCAATTTTGCGGCGCGGCCTGCTTTCACCGATCCGGAAATGAAACGAACCGGTCTAGCTGGTGTTATTCTGCGGATGAAGTCGCTTCACTTCGGCAATGTGGAGGATTTCCCATTTCTGGATCCACCCAACTCGCGTTCTATCGCGGAAGGCTATCGCGTCTTGCAAGAACTTGGCGCACTGAATGACGAACGTGAATTGACTCCACTGGGCGAGAAGCTGGCGCGCTTTCCGGTGGATCCGCGCATTGCGCGCATGATCTTGGCGGGTGCGGAGCTCCAGTGTTTAGAAGAAATCATCATTTTAGCCGCAGCGCTCAACATCCAAGATCCGCGTGAGCGCCCGCGTGGTTTGGAGCCAAAGGCAGATCTCCTCCACAAGCGTTTCCGCGACGAAAGCTCCGATTTTACTGCGCTTTTGCGGCTTTGGGCCTTTTGCAAAGAGCACGAGGCCAAGAGCCTTTCCCAACTGCGACGCGCCTGCAAAGACAATTTTCTGTCATTCCTGCGTGTTCGCGAATGGGGCGAAGTGCATGCTCAACTGAAGGGCACGCTCCGGGAGCTCGATCTACCGCTTGGCGAACGACCGCCGAACGCATCGCGCGCACGTCGGAACGAGGCTCAGAGCCCCAAAGATCTCACGGGAGCGTTGCATCAAGCGTTGCTGAGCGGCCTGCTTTCTCGAACCGGGCAATGGAATCCCGAACATCGAGTGTATTTTGGCGCGCGCCAAACACGCTTCCAGCTGCACCCAGGTTCAACGCTCGCCAAGAAGCCGCCCGCTTGGGTGATGGCGTTTGAGCTAGTAGAAACAACGCAACTCTTTGCGCGCACCGTGGCCAAGGTGGAGCCCGAATGGCTCGCGCTCGCCGGCAGTCATTTGCTCAAGCGGAGCTACTCCGAACCGCATTGGTCCGAAAAGTCGGCGCGCGCTTCAGTGAAAGAACACGCCACACTGTTTGGCCTCTCCGTGCTTCGCGACAAGAGCGTGGATTACGCGAGCATCGCTCCCGATCGCGCGCGCAGCCTATTCATCGAGCACGCCCTCGTCCGCGGTGAATATCGGAGTTCCGGGGCGTTTCAGGCCAAAAATCAGCAGCTGCTCGAAGAGGTGGCGCGCCTCCGCGACAAGGCTCGGCAGAGTGACATGCTGGCCGACGACGAACTCCTGTACGCCTTCTTCGATTCACGCATTCCGGAGTTCGTCGTGAACGGCAAGCTCTTTGAAAGCTGGCGTGTTGACGTCGAACAGACGGATCCAAAGCTGTTGTTTTTGGCGCTCGAAGATGTTCTCGTAAGCGACCGCTCGCTCTCACCTGCTGACTACCCGGACAGCATCGAAGTGCACGGTGTGAAAATCGCCACTGCGTACCGCTTTGATCCCGCTGCAGAAGACGACGGCGTCACACTCAACGTACCGCTTGCCCTCTTGCCGCAGTTGAGCGAAGAGCACTGGACGATTCCCGCCTGGCGCGAGAAAAAAATCACTCGCCTGATCCAAGATCTTCCACGCGGTCTCCGACGCGATCTGGGCGCGGTGCCTGAGCTGGCAAGCAAAGTGGCCCAACAGGTGATCGCTGGCAAGGGCAACTTGCTCCGGGAGCTCGCGCGGGCGCTCTCCGCCGTCTCAGGTATCCCAATACCCGAAGCTGCCTTCTGCCCAGAAACCTTGCCCAGCTATTTGCGCTACAATTATCGAATTCTCGGCGCAAATGGCAATGTATTGGCCCAAAGTCGCGATCTTGAGTTGCTGCTACGCGAGCACTCCCCCCGTGCGCGCGAAGCATTCAAACAAAGCAAAACGGAAGGCACGTGGGAACAAACGGGCCTTCGTGCCTGGAGCTTTCCCGATCTACCACCCTACGTCACATGTCGCGTGCAAGACACGGACCTTCGCTGTTATCCAGCACTCATCGACCGCCAAGATTCCGTGGAGCTCAAGCTCTTCGACACGCCCGCCACCGCAGCTCCCGAACATTATCGAGGCGTCCGACGCCTGCTGATGCTCGGAGCTCGCACGGCCTTGGCCTCACTCCTCAAGCAGGCCATGGCTCCACTCAAGCCGCAATTGAGTTTGCCTGCTGATCGCGCTGAGATGGAAGGCTTTCGGGATCAACTGCTGCTGCGCGTCGTCGAAGAAGCCTTTCGGCTTTCCGAAGGCAATGAGCTGCCCCGTTCGAGCACGGCCTTCGCGGCATTGGTTGCCGGTGGCACGCCACGTCTGGTGCCCTGCTACGAGGCGCTCCTGAAAGCCCTCAAGGCAACCGCCGTTGAGTTGGATAAAACCCTGCGAGCACTCGCCACAGCCGCGAAACAACCGAGCGGCACCGCAGCTATCCAGGACATCCAAAACCACTTGCAGTACTTGTTGCCAAGCGACCTCTTGCTTCACGAGGGAACGACACGGTTGGAACAATTTCCACGCTACTTACGTGCGGGCCAAGCTCGGCTGGCCCGGGCGCTCACCGATCCACGAAAGGACGCGCTCAAAGCGGCACCCTTCACGCCTATCTGGCTTGATTTCCTGGCCAAATCAGCCGCCGCTCGCGACCCGGCGCTCGCCCGCGAGTTACGCTGGGCACTCGAAGAATTGCGCGTGTCGATATTTGCTCCCGAGTTGAAGCCGGTTCAGCCACTGGCTATTGCGGCAGCTGCACTGCGCGTGAAGGAGCTGGGGTGAAGGGAGCTCGCTTGAGGCGCGCGCGCGCTCAAGGCCGAAAAACCCTCGATACGTCCGCGGTTGGCCAACAGTCAACCCTACAGGTTGACAATTTCTGGTCAGCTGCCATCGTGCTGTCATTAGATGATCGACGTCGTTCGGATTTCCCGCGAAGCTCGGAAGCAACTTGCTCGATTGCCGAAGCATATCCTGCAGAACTTCATGGCGTGGGTGGAAATCATTGAATTGAGTGGCCTTGAAGGAGCAAGAAAGATCCCAGGTTACAACGATGAAGCGCTGCGAGGCGAACGCAAAGGGCAGTCCTCGGTTCGCCTGAGTCGGGCGTACCGTGCCTTTTACCGCATAGAAAAAGACACGGACGGTCGCGATGTCATCGAGTTCATTCTGGTTCTGGAGGTAAACAAACATGAGTACTAAGAAAGCTGAGATCCAAAAGCAAACCCGGCAATTCTTGCAGAAATTGAACGGGGGCCAGCTAACGTTTGGTCAACTCCTGACGGCGATTCGGGAAGCCGAAGAAGTTAGCCTCGCAACCTTTGCGGAGCGTCTGGACATCTCTCGTCAGCACCTGCATCAAATCGAAAACGGTGCAAAAGGTGTCAGCCCAGAGCGCGCGCTTCAATTTGCTCGGACGCTCAAGCACAGCGAGCTACTTTTCGTGAAACTGGCGCTGCAAGACCTAGTTGATGATGCTGGATTGAAAGCCACGGTAGAGCTGAAGACGGCGTCGTAGGGCACTGAGGGGGACTCACCCCCTCCAGGGGCCCAGCCCCAATTTACCCCGCACTGCACCGGCCGCGCTAACCAAGAGCCAGTTGCAGTGATACCTGAACGGCTCCCGCCAACTTGATTGGCGCGGAGCCCTACGCCAGTCAACTGGGTTGTCAGAGCCTACCCTGGCCACCATTGAACTCTTTCGAGCGTTGTGGAGGCACGCGCCTCGGAACGGATCGTGCTCTTAGCACGTGCCATGAGACATCCATGGAGTCGTCTACGCCGTTACAGCGTTCGTTCGCAACGAGGGTCTGCCATAGCGCTCTTAGGGTCGGTATTGGTGAGCGCTTGTTTGGAGCGGCCAGTGGCACAACCCATTCCACACACGACCAATCTGTTCATCGACGACGTTCCCACGCGTCGCGTGAACAAGATCGATCTGCTATTCGTGATTGATAACTCGCAATCCATGGCGGATAAGCAACAGATGCTGAAGCTGGCAGTGCCAGGGTTTCTGGAGCGGCTGGTGAATCCTAGTTGTGTTTCGGTGGCGGAGCCGAGTTTGCAGAAACCTGCGGCTCCGCGCGCCCCGTTCTGTGAGCCCGGATTTCAGCGAGAATTTGAGCCGATCGAGGATATTCATGTGGGGATTATTTCATCGAGCTTGGGCGGTCCGAAAGGCACGCTCTGCGCTCAGGAGGCCTTCAATGATCACGCCCATTTGATCCCGACGGTCCGCCCCAACGTGGCAAGCTATGCGGGGCTGGGGTTCTGGGCCTGGGATCCAAAGGCTCGGAGCGCACCGCCCGGGGAAGCCGACTTGAGTCGGTTGGTGAGTGACTTCAGTCAAGGAGTCGCGAGTGTGGGGGAGACCGGCTGTGGCTTCGAAGCACCGCTTGAAGCCTGGTATCGGTTCTTGATCGATCCTGAGCCGTACCAAACGCTCGAAGTGCAGGCGGGAAAGATCGTCAAGCTGGGTATCGATGAAGAGCTGCTCGCACAGCGTAAGGCCTTTCTTCGACCGGATTCGTTGGTGGCGATTGTGATGCTCACCGACGAGAATGATTGCTCCGCATTGGACGAAGGGCTGGGGTGGCTAGTGGGCGCTCAATCCTTCCAGTTGGAAGGGGCGAACGTATCCAAGATCCCGCGCGGGACAACTGCCTGTGCGAGCGATCCCGACAGTGTCTGTTGTCGGAGTTGCGGACTCCCAGCGGAGACACCCGCTAACTGTGTGCCTGTGGCCAAGGATCCGGCTTGCCAAGCAGAACAGAAGGATCCGCCCAATCTCCGCTGTTTCGATCAGAAGCGCCGCTTCGGTTTGGCCTTCCTGCAGCCTACGTCGCGCTATGTGGATGCCTTGAAGAGCCCAACCGTTCTCAATCGAGCGGGCGCCTCAGTGAAAAACCCGCTGTTTGCCCAAGTTACCGCCCGTGGGGAACCGCGGCGCGCTCGGGACGTGGTGTTTTTGGCGGGCATCGTGGGTGTTCCCTGGCAGGATCTGGCAACGGACGAGAGTCTGAATCAGCCAGACGAACTGAGCTATTTGAGTGCGGCCGAGCTCAGGGACAAGGGCTTGTGGTCAAACCTAGTGGGCGATCGCGAGAGCGGAGCCCGAGCTCGCGACCCCTTGTTAACAGAAAGCATCGAGCCGCGTTCGGGCACCCATCCGCGCACAGGAGAAGCCTTAGTCTCTGCTGATTCACTCAACCCGCAGGCCAATTCCATCAACGGTCATGAATATCACAGCGACGGCACGGACCTTCAATATGCGTGCGTGTTCAATCTGCCTGAAAAACAGCGTGATTGCAGTGTGGCCCAAGGCGCTGCTTGTGATTGTGGGCAGGCTCCTTCCAACGAGCGGAGCTCAGCCGCGATTCTGAGCACCGTGCAAGGCGAGAACCGTTCGCTCTGTCAGCCCGAGGGAGGGGGCCCGGCGCAGACGACTCAATTCCAAGCGAAGGCGTATCCAGGTGGGCGTTTGTTGGAAGTGCTGAAAGGGAGTGGCGACAGTGGTGTGGTGGCCTCTATCTGTCCAAAGGTCACGAGTGGGCAGGCCACGCTTCCAAACTATGGCTACAATCCCGCGCTCTCAGCGATTGTTGAGCGCTTCGGAGAGAAGCTGAGGGGGCAATGTTTACCACGAAAACTGACTCTAGATCCTGCTGGGCATCTCCCGTGTCGGGTCGTCGAGGCCAGCTCAGATCCCGCGCCTACGGGTTGCCAGTGCGGGCCAGGTCGGCACGTTTTGAATGTTGGCGCCAATGCTCAGAATCGAAACCTCAGCAATCTTGTGATTGCGCGGCTTAAGAAGAAAGAGGCGTGTGGCGTGCTTGGCGCTCCGAGCTGTGAGTCGGTCTGCCTGTGTGAGGTCGAAGAGACACGCGACCCGCGCTGTCTGTCGGAAACGAGCCAACCTGAGGGCTTATCGGGTTACTGCTACGTGGACCCCGAGAAACACCTGGGAAGCCCGGCGCTGGTGGCGCAATGCCCGGCCAATCAGCGTCAAGTACTCAGGTTCGTGGGCGAGGATCTGCCAAAAGCCGAGTCGAATCTGTTCTATGCATGCGCAGGCGATGTTGCTGGGCACGACGATCAATAGGCGTGGGCAGGGCCGAGCACCGCGGGGACCTCGGGGTCGGGCAAGACTTTCAGCAGCTGGGCAAACTGCAGCGCCGTGACGGGCGGCGTTCACGTGGCAAAACAGATAGTAAGCATGCTTACTATCTGTTTCCATCACAGAATCCCTTCCCCCCTGGGCGTCCCTCCGATCGCGCCATTTCAGGTTGATGGCCTGCGCGAATTGTTGGGCCTTGGGATCGAGTTGGGAACGTGATGGAGACGCGGGCGTCGATGAAGAGTTTTCGCTCGAAAAGAGGAGAACAAGGCCTTTAGAAGTTCTGCTTGACCAGTTTGCCCGCAGCCTTCGCCAGCTTTCGATGCAACGCAGGCGCGTAGCCTGGCTTCACTTCCGGTTTCACGCGCCCAATCACCAGGGCCTGCGCTGGCACATCGCCTGTCACCGTCGATGCCGTTGCGATGAAGGCGCCATCTCCGATGGTAACGGGCGCCACCAGTTGCGAATCGCTCCCAATGAAGACCCCACGCCCAATCACGGTGCGGTGCTTCTGATAACCATCGTAATTGCAGAAGATGGTACCTGCACCGATGTTACTCTCGGCTCCGACGTCGCCATCACCCAAATAGGAAAGGTGGCTTGCTTTGGCGCCGCTCCGCAGGTGCGTCTTCTTGATCTCCACAAAATTCCCGACTTTACAGTGATCATCGAGCTCGCTCTCGGGTCTGATGTGCGCGAAGGGCCCCACCTCAGCATGTGGACCAATCTTGCTCTCTGCGATCACCGTGTAGGGCTTTATCACGGCGAAATCAGCAATCTCTGAGTCGATCACGATCGACCCGACATCGATCCGCACACCGCTTCCAATCCAGGTGTGCCCACGCAATTCAACCCCGTTCCGGATTTCGGTATCAGGCCCGATCGTCACCCCCTCTTCAATCAGAGGCGTGCCACGCAGTGTGACCCCATTTTTGAAATGCATTCTCCGAATGCGCTCAAATAGCATGGCTTCGGCTTCGGCAAGCTGGCCGCGATCATTCACCCCCAAGAGAGCATCTACCGACCCGAGACAGGCTTTAACCTCTGAACGCTGCGCGAACCATTCCACAATATCGGTCAGGTAGTATTCGCCTTGCGCATTCACCGGGCGAAGCTCAGCCAAAGCTTCCCTAAGCGGTGCCATGCGCGCCACGTACATGCCTGCGTTCACCTCACGCACGGCGCGCTCCGCGTCATCCTGAAGGTCCCGGTGCTCACGGATCCGGAGCACCTCTTGGGACGCATCCCGTAGAATGCGCCCGTAACCTTTCGGCTCCCGAGGCACGACACTGAGCAGCGACAAGCTCACCACTTCAGACTCCAAAGCGGCAAAGAGCGGGCGCAAGTCTTCCGCAACCACAAGCGGCGTGTCGCCACACAGAATCAGCAGCTGATCGGCTGCAAGCCCGACGATACCCGCACGCACCGCATCGCCCGTGCCCAAAGGGGCTGCCTGGACAACCGTCGAAATCCGCTCGGGGCCAAACAATTCCGAAAGAGCATGCGCAATCTCCGCTTGATTGGCTTCGCTCACGACCACGCGCACATGCTCCACGCCGGCCTCCAACGCCGCCCTCACGGGGTAATACAAGAGCGGCCTACCCGCCGCGGAATGCAGCGTCTTAGTGACGCCGCTGTTCATGCGCTTTCCTTCGCCAGCGGCTAGGATCAGTGCTGCGATCTGCGTCATAAGTCGGACTCGGTTTGTGCCATGGATGTGCGGCGCGGCAGCGGAGTGGTCTGTTCTGGGATCTGACGGGTAGGAGCCTGGAATAACTCATGCCCTAATTTCCCGATACTCCTATCCAAGTACACAATCACAGCCTCACCGGGCAGCAGGGTGTCGCTGCGCGCACGGCGATTCACCCTCTCGATCATGCCTTGGCTCATCTTATAGCGCCGCGCGATACTCGTGAGGGTGTCGGCTGGCTTGGCTGCTATCACCACGCGCCGGCGGCCTTTTTGGGCTTCATATTGGTCGTAGAATTCGGCTGTTCCCGCGGTGATGGGCGTGACCTCGGCATCCCTGAGAAATCTCACACGGCTCGGCGGAGTGCCTTTCTTGATGAACACTTGAAGCACCATCTTGGGCTGTAGCCGTGCTGTTTCATCAAGAGCATTCCAAGCCATCAATTCGTCAGTGGAAGTTTCAAAAGCACGAGCGATATCGGCCAAGCTTTCGTCTCCACGCACCGGATAAAAAACGCGTTCCCGTGTCAGATAGGCGAACGCTCGGGGCGCAACGACAACCCGGGGAACTTCCGGAGCCTGGCTCAAAACCGCGGACGCCTTCGGGAGCTGGAGCACGTCTCCAACCTTCACCTCTTCATCGGAAGCAACCCCGTTGGCCGCCTTGAGCTCAGCCAGATTCACGTTGCGTGCGGCAGCGATCGAGGCGGCGGTCTCTCCGAGCTTGACGCTCACCGTCGACGGCAGAATACCCTCCTTCTTGTTGCCCAGTTTTTGCTGAACGCGCTCACCGGTTCCGAGCGGCACGTGCAAAGGCCACCAACGTTGAGATTTTGCGCTCAAAGGCGGCAGTTTTCCCGCGACATACTGAGGATTGAGGTCGGCCAGCGCTTGAGAGGAAACACCCGCCACAAACGCAATCTGTTTGAAGCTAGTTCCACCCGCGATGCGCACCGTTTCGTACTGTTCCACAGGGTCGAAATCCGTCGGGTTCAGGCCGAAGGCTTCGGGATTGTTCATCACGATACTCATAGCCACGATCTTGGGTACGTAGAGCGTCGTCTCCCAGGGCAAGCCACCTTCGTAGCGTGAGAGCTCCCAATAATCATTGCAGTTGAATTTGGAAATCGCCTCGCCCAGGGCACCCAGGCCCATGTTGTAGGCGGCCATCGCAAGCTCCCAATTGCCGAACCGTTGCTTGAGATCGCTCAGATACTTGATCGCGGCGAGCGTGGACTTCTCCGGATCGAGCCGTTCATCCACGTAGCGGTCAATGCTCAGCCCATAATGTATTCCCGAAGCCGGCATGAATTGCCAAAGGCCGGCGGCGCCAACATGTGAACGGATCTTCGGATTGTGTCCACTTTCAATTAAGCTCAACCAGAGAATATCCGTAGGCAAATTCGCTTTGAGCACACGGCTTCGAAGCCACGACGAATAGCGCCCGCTCCGCTTGGCGAACACCCGAATGATCGCCTGCCCACGCGGATCATCACGGTAAAATCGAAGATAGCGCACCACCCGTTCATCCAAACGCGTTGGAAAATTGGGCATCGCAACACCCCTCAACCAGGCTTCCTCAGCGCCCGGAAAAACATCGCGCAGAAGCGGCGCGCCCGGCGGCGCGTGAACGGCCTCTTCTCTTTCAAGCCCAAAATCAAAGCCTGGCTTAACGCCGAGCAGTGGCTCTGGAAAGAGCGAACGATCCGCTTCGAGCAAGGCGCGAAGCTCCGGATCGGTGGTATCATCCAGGCTCAAGCCGTGCGCTTCGGAAGGGATCTCTTCGGGACCTTGAACGAGGGAACTGGATGGCTCCGCCTGCGCTTCCGCCTCGTCCGCACTCGTGGCGTCCGCACTCGTGGCGTCCGCACTCGTGGCGTCCGCGGTCGTTGCGTCCTCACTCGTGGCCACGGCACTCGTGACCACCTCTGCCGTTCGAACCCCTCGCCCCTTGCCAGGCTGAAAGGAGCCTCCCGCCTCATCAGCAGACGCAGGCCGATTCGCGCATAAAAGGACTCCCAAGAGCCACCACGCTCGAAGCCCGCCCCTGCCAAACCGCCGAAAGAGCATGCAAGCCATAGGTAGCTCGCCCCAAACTAGCGGTCAAATATGCGGCAGTTTCGCTGTGGCTTGATCAATAAGGGCGAATTGTGGGACCTCGCAGACATGCCCACCTCCACCCGCATTGAATACGACACCTTCGGCGAAGTTCACGTACCCGCGGGGCAGCTCTGGGGCGCTCAAACACAACGCAGCTTGGAGAACTTCAAGATCTCCAAAGAGCGCATGCCCGATGAGTTGATCGCCGCTCTGGCGCTAGTGAAGAAGGCAGCCGCCATCGTCAACATCGAACTCAAGATGGTGGACGATAGGGTGGGCAACGCAATCTGTGCTGCGGCTGATGAAGTGTTAGCCGGCAAACATGCCACTGAATTCCCCCTGGTCGTGTGGCAAACGGGCAGCGGCACGCAAAGCAACATGAACATGAATGAAGTCCTCGCCAATCGCGCCAGTGAATTGCTTGGCGGCGAACGCGGCGAGAAGCGCCTGGTGCATCCGAACGACCACGTGAATCGCTGCCAATCCTCGAATGACGTCTTCCCCGCGGCCATGACGATGGCCTGTGTCGGCGCGCTCAAGCTCCGGGTGTTGCCGGCACTGGGCGCCCTGCGAGATGTTCTGGCACAAAAGTCAGCGGCTTTTTCCGATGTGGTGAAGATTGGGCGCACGCACCTGATGGACGCCACGCCCCTCACTTTGGGCCAGGAAATGAGTGGCTGGGTAGCTCAAATCGATCACGGAAAGGCGCATGTCGAATCGTGTTTGCCGCACCTCACGGAGCTGGCGCTGGGAGGCACGGCAGTCGGGACGGGGCTCAATGCGCACCCGAAGTTTGCGGTGATGGTAGCCAAAACCTTGAGCGAATTGAGTGGCTTTCCGATTGTTACCGCCCCCAACAAGTTCGAGTCCCTCGCGGCTCATGACGCGATTGTGTTCGCCCATGGCGCCCTGAAAACAGTCGCCGCTTCGTTGATGAAGATTGCCAACGATGTGCGTTGGCTCGCTTCTGGGCCGCGCTCAGGCATCGGCGAGCTCACCATTCCGGAGAACGAACCTGGCAGCTCTATCATGCCCGGCAAAGTAAACCCCACTCAATCCGAAGCGCTCACGATGGCGTGCGCGCAAGTGATGGGCAATGATGTTGCGATCAACATCGGTGGCGCGAGCGGTAATTTCGAGCTCAATGTTTTCAAGCCTGTCATCGTCCATAATTTCTTGCAGAGCGCGCGCCTGATCGCTGACGGCGCGGATAGCTTTCGCGAGAATTGCGCGATCGGGATCGAGCCGAATCGTGCCCAGATCCAAGCCCATTTGGAGCGGTCACTCATGCTCGTGACCGCACTCAATCCGCACATCGGCTACGACGCCTCCGCCAAGATCGCGAAAAAGGCGCATAAAGAAGGCACCACCCTGAAGGAAGCCGCGCTCGCGCTCGGCCTGGTCTCGGCGGAGGATTTCGAGCGCTGGGTGCGCCCCGAGGAAATGACGGGGACGCTGCGCGAAGGCTGAGAACTCAGAGTGGGGAGGCTCATAGCTCATGGCCCAAGCCTCATACGAAAAAGGCACCCAAGCCCTAAGTGCCTAAATTTCTTGTATAAACTCAAAACCAGCCCATCGACTCGCGTTTTTATGATTGACTTCTTGCATAATTATATGCAGGATTCCGCTCATAAACGTGAGAGTTCCGTTGCACGTCGTTCTGGCTCGCCGCGAGCGTTTGGCTCAAATGCTGCGGGAGCATTCGTATCTCCCGCTCTCGGAAGTCTGCGAACGCTTAGGCGTGAGCGAAGCGACGGCGCGACGTGATTTGGCAGCACTTGAGCGCGAGCAGGCCATCACGCGCACCCGCGGCGGAGCCATCTCAGAATACAATCGCAGGTTCCCTTCATTTCGAGATCGCTTAGAGCTCGGTGCCGCGGTTAAACAACGCCTTGCGGCGGCTGGCTGTAAGCAGATCCGCTCGGGGCAAGTGGTGTGGCTAGACGGCGGAACGACTTGCTATGCGCTGGCGCAAACGCTTTTGACATCGGCGCCTAGTGCGCTCACTGTCGTTACCAATAATTTGCCGGCTGCTGAGTTGCTAGCGGACCACGAACAGATTGCGGTGCACCTCTTGGGCGGTCAGTATTTTCGACGCAGTTCGATCCTGGCTGGACCCAACTCGCTTTCAGCAGTTAAGTCGTGGCGCTTTGACCTGGCGTTTCTGGGCGCCGAAGGCCTCACTCACGATGGGCTTTGGAATTCTGTGGTCGACGTGGTGGCCCTGCAACACGCGATCATCCAACGTGCGGAGGAGGCGATCGTTTGCTTGGATGCCGCCAAGGTTGGACACCGCGCTGCGGAATTCTTACTGCCGCTTGCGGAGATCCAGCATCTACTCACGGATGCTCTGCCGGCAACGCTGTCAGCAGCAGGCGTGAAGATCCCCAAAAACGCACTTTTAGCCGCGTGATCGCAGGATCGCGTGAAACTCAGATTTTCTCAGCTCAACGAGACGAACAGGAGACAGACAGTGAACCAGAGCCCCAAATCCCAGCGCCCGTATCCGAAGTGGGATGAAGCCCACGCTTCCAAGCTCAGCCCAGTCGAGAGGCTCGTGTATCGCTCGAATCTCTTGGGTTCGGACCAACGAGTTACGAACACCGGTGGCGGCAATACCTCCGCGAAGCTGAGCGAGAAGGATCCGATCTCCAACGAGGATGTCGAGGTGCTCTGGGTCAAAGGCTCAGGTGGCGACCTCCGAACCTCAAAGCAGGATGGCTTTGCATCATTGTATCAGAAGCGGGTCATGAGCTTGCAGGAGGTCTATGCACGCTTCCCTAGCCGGGGCGTGAGAAGCGAAGCGGAGGATAAAATGGTCGACATGTACAAACATTCGACGTTCAATCTGAATCCGCGCGCGGCGTCGATCGATACGCCCTTGCATTCGTTTGTGCCCCAAAAGCACGTCGACCACATGCATCCGAATTCCGTGATTGCAGTGGCGGCCTGCCGGGATCGCGAAAAGCTCACCGAGACGGTATTTGGCGGCGAGCTCACCTACATGAATTGGCTGCGCCCGGGCTTTGAGCTCGGCTTGGAGCTCCAGGAAATCTGCAAGAAGAGCCCCAAGTCCAAGGGCGCCATCATGGGTCAACACGGCGTGATCAATTGGGCTCCGGACGACAAGGCCTGTTATGAGCTGACGATTTCGCTGATTGAAAAAGCCGACGCCTACATCGCCCAGTGCGACAAGGGCGAGAAGACCTTTGGGGGACAGAAGATTGCCTGCCTCCCTGAGGCGGACCGAGAGCGTGTGTTGGCGGAAGTACTGCCCTTCATTCGTGGGCAGATCACGTTCCAAGCTGAACGCTTGATCGGCACCGTGCAAAGCGACGAAGCCATGCTCCGGTTCGTGAACTCCGCAGACGCGCCCCGTCTCGCCGATCTCGGCACGAGCTGCCCCGATCATTTCTTGCGCACCAAGATCAAGCCTCTGTATCTGGATTGGGACCCGGTGAAAGAAGACGTGGCGGCCCTTAAGCTGAAGCTCACGGACGGTTTGGCTGCCTATCGCCAGGGCTACAAGGCCTACTACGAACGCTGCAAACGAGCCGATTCTCCGGCCATGCGCAATCCCAATCCGTCGGTCGTGTTGATCCCGAGTTGCGGCATGATCGCTTGGGGGAAGACCAAATCAGAGAGCCGAGTCACCGCTGAATTCTACAACTGCGCGGTCGAAGTGATGCGTGGCGCCGAAGCAATCAGCGAATACGTAGCGTTGCCCGAGCAAGAAGCGTTCGATATCGAATATTGGGCCCTCGAAGAGGCAAAGCTCCGTCGCATGCCGGCTGAAGCAGAGCTTTCGCGGCAAGTTATCGCCGTGGTCGGAGCCGGCAATGGCATCGGCAAGCAGGTGGCGATTCGTTTGATGAAAGAAGGCGCGACAGTGGCGTGCATCGACCGCGATCTGGCGGCTGCGAAAGTGGCTGCTGCGGAGCTTGAGCGCGTGTATGGCGTCGGTATCGGCGTGGCCGGCACCGGCATCTCCGGCGCTGGCCCTGTGGTGGCCCTCTCCGCTGATATCACACATCGCGAGAGCATCCGTGCGGCGCTAGCGCAGGTTGTCTTGGCCTATGGCGGTATCGATACTGTGGTCGTCACCGCCGGAATCTTCGTTCCACCCGACAAAACGGGCCATATTGAGGATGAGAAATGGGGCCTCACCTACAGCATCAACGTGACGGGGCCCTACCTCGTTGCCGACGAGGCCAGCGCGATCTGGAAATCCCAAGGAACTCCTGGCAACTTCGTGATCACCACGTCAGTCAACGCGGCCGTCGCGAAGAAAGGGAGCGTGGCTTACGACACCTCGAAAGCCGCAGCGAATCACTTGGTCCGTGAACTGGCCGTCGAATTGGCACCGCTCGTGCGCGTCAATGCGGTGGCTCCAGCGACCGTTGTCAAAGGCAGCACCATGTTTCCGCGCGACCGAGTGCTCTCTTCGTTGGCCAAATACAGCATTGCTCACAGTGAAACCGAAACAACAGAGAGCCTGCGGGACAAGCTGGCTCAATTCTATGCCGATCGCACGCTCTTGAAGCAGCCCATCACCCCTGAAGATCAAGCTGAAGCGGTCTTCCTCTTGGTCTCCAATCGCCTCCCGCGCACCACCGGCCAGGTCATCAACGTGGATGGCGGCCTCGTGGATGCGTTTCTGCGCTGAGCTCGGTCCCCGCCCCACCGGTCTCGTCACAGCCGGGACAAGAATACACCAATTTCATTGAGCGGCGAGCTCCGGCTCACGGCATTGGCGCGCACCGCGGCCCCCGGCATGCCGTAGACCACCGCGGTTGCTTCACTCTCGGCAATCACGATCCCACCTTTGTCGAGAATAGCTCGGGCACCGAGCGTCCCATCATCGCCCATGCCAGTCAGGATCACCCCGACAGCACGCGAGCCGGCCACGTTGGCCACACTCGTGAACAGTCGGTCAGCACTCGGTACGTAGCGATCCCCGTCGTCAGGCGGGGAGACCTTGATCCGAAGCTGGCCCCCTGGAGCCATTTCTAGCTGCATGCAGCGCCGGCCAGGGCATACGAAGCCGGCTGCTTGCGCCACCACATCTCCATCCTGGGCTTCACTCACTGAAACAGCGCTCTGCCGATCGAGCCGCTCGGCAAACGTACGTGTGAATTTATCGGGCATGTGCTGCGCTACCAAGAAGGTATTCTTAGATGTGGCCGGCAGCTGGGCGAAGATCTCCATCAGCGCCGTCGGACCACCCGTGGAGGACGCAATCGCGACCACATAGCGCGGGGGCGGCCCCGCAACGGGCCGCACAGGCTTTGTGCTCGTCGCACCGGGTTGCTGGGCCCAAGCTTTCGGCCGAAGCACTTGGCTCGAGCGCACGCTGCGAGCGAGCAGCACTTTCCGCAACAGATCCTCGCGGATGCCCGAGAAATCAGTATCAACTCGGCGATCGGGCTTGGTCACAAAATCAAGCGCCCCGAGCTCAAGTGCCTTAAAGACATTCTCTTTCTGGCTGTAGCTAGAAACCACCACCACCGGAGTGGGCATCCGACTCATCAAGATGCGAAGGAAGGTGAAGCCATCCATCTTGGGCATTTCAAGATCGAGCGTGATCACATCGGGGCGCAATTGCGTCACCTGCCGAATCGCTTCTTCACCATCGCTCGCTTTGCCAACGACTTCGACTTCAGGTGCGGCACTCAGGATCTCGGAAATGTTTCGACGATTGAACGCAGAATCATCCACGATCAATACGCGTATGGGCTTATCTTTAGCGCTCACTTGGTCCATCTATCGATCCCAACGCTGGGCTGCCAGCGGCTTTCTGTACACCAGGTCGTCCCGGAGGTGCACTAACTCAAACGCAGTGGACAAGTTCAGTAGGCTTTCTGAGTGACCCAAGAGCAAGTAGCCCCCGGGGACAAGCCGCTCGTACAGGGCGTCAATGACTTTTCGGCGGGAATCCTGGTCAAAGTAGATCAACACGTTTCGACAAAAAATGACATCTACCCTGCCAACCGTCGACGCTTTGCCGGCCTCCAATAGATTCAGCTGTCCAAACCAGCAGCTGCTTTTGATCAGCTCCTTCACTTCCCACTGAGTCACACCCGCCGTGGAGCATTCATCAAAGAAAGCTGCTCGCTGCGCGGGGCTAGTCACGCGCAAGGCACTTTCGCGATAACGCCCGCGCCGGGCGTGAGCCACACTGCGCCGAGAGAGATCGGTACCCACCACGCGTACTGCCCAATCCCTAAACAGCCCTGTCTGATGAATGAGCATCGCGAGCGTGTAAACTTCCTCGCCTGTCGAGCAACCTGCGCTCCAGAGCCGGAGACGTTTTTGATGGGCCAGCGTGTTCGAGAGCTCTGGTAGAATCTCCGTTTGAAACGCTGTGAGTTGGTATTCCTGCCGAAAGAAATAGGTTTCCTTGGTCGTGATGAGCTCCAGCGCTTCGTCGAGTTCCTGAGAGCCGCTTGCGTGGTAACGCAAGTGCTTGTAGTACTCCGAAAATGACGAGAGCCCGAGTTCATCGAGACGCTCAGATAGGCGGCGCTCAAACATGTACATCGACTCTTCTTCAAACGAGAGCCCAGCCTGTTCGTTGATGTGATCGCGCAACAGGCGAAACTCCGCCGCGGTGAGGCTATGCCGAATATCGCGCGAAGCGCCCAGCGCCATGTTCAGCGGGGCTCCTGAGGGGTGCTGGGCAGACGGGAGCGCCGCACGCTTGAGCGCGTTTCAAGCTCGGATAAAGTGCGCTGCAGCGCAGCCGAGACTTGGGGGATCTGTTCTTCGAGCCAGCAGATTCGCAGAAATTCGACGTCCACGCCTGGAATACGGGTAGAAAGCTCAGCTGCAAACCGCCGAACATCCCAGGCAGGGTGTCGTAGGCAACTTTCGAGGTGCGGGAGCGCCGCATCCCCCAAGCCCGTGAGCAACGCCTCGAGAGCCAGTTTAACGACATCCGAGGCGGGATGCGAAAGCGCATCGATGAGAGCGTCATTGCGCGACGGCTCACTGAGAACGTTGACCGCTTCGATAGCTGCGAGTGCGCGCAACGGCTGCTTGCTCAAGACGAGAGATCGAAGGACGGCCACTGCGCGACCGTCGTTCGTTTTCCCAAGTGCATGAATGGCGGGCACCAGGAGCGCGTCGTCTTCGACCCGCTCTATCAGATTGATGAGATGCTCCGCGCCTTCGGCCGAACCGTCATCACCCCGCACGCTCCCGAGAGCACCAAGAGCCGCGATCTGCACCTCTCTTTCCTCGTCCGTGAGCGCCAACGCCAACACCTCGATCGCTGAGGAAGCTCGAAGCACCGCGAGCGCCTCCACAGCTGCCCGCCGCGTCGTCCTATCGTCGCTCGCCAACAGCTGCTTGAGGTGAGCCACATCCGTTTCAACCTGTTCCTCGAGCGGCACCCCCAGCGCTGCGATCACTGCAGGCCAGGCCAACGATTGGCGCCCTGCACCCTTCGCGATCCGACGTGCTGTTTCGGGAAACCGGCGCGCAAGCTCTGCGAGCGCAGCGAGGGCCGCCCGGCGCACTGTCACCCGGATGTCGGGGCCAAGCCAGGGTAAAAGCGCTGAAATAAGCGGAGCTCCGCCGTGCACGGAGGCAGCCACCAAAGCCGCGCGCAGCGGTTGAGGCTCACCCGCTTCAAGGACTCCTAGCAATGTTCGGCTAACTTCTGATTCGAGCTCCGGAACGGGCGGCAGGCGGGACAGAACTTCCAGGAGCGCTTCCAAATCCTCAGCGTGCGCTGTTTGGATTACACGCAGCACCGCCATAATTCCCAGCTCACCCAGCATGACAAGTGCAGACTCAGCTTCCTCGGCGACGGCGATGTCCGTCAGCTGCTCCACCACAACACTCGCAGCGACACCGCTTGCCGAAACACCGCATAGGTAGAGAGCAGCCTTGCGCAGCGTTACTTCTCCCTCCCGATTCTGCACATACGAAGCAACGAGGCCCAGAAGCTCACTGCTGCTGACAAGTGTTCTCCGAATACTGTCGCGCACCGTAGGCTCAACGCGCCCAAGCTCGGCCAACGCCAAAAGCGCGGCCTGCCCAGCAGCCCCGTGACCGGACTCGAACTCCTTGATCAAAATAGGCAGCGCACGGATATCAAAAGTGCGTCCGAGCGAAGCCACTACAGTACTTCGCAAGAGAGGATCCGTGAGCAACCCTTGCAGCAGCTCAAAAGGAGGAGCGACCCCAAGCTGACCCATTCCGCTGAGTGCCGCCAAACGCAACAGCGGATCTTCCCGCGAGAGTACCGCTTGAAGCAGACTGAGCGCGCCTTCTTGCTCGACGGCCCCGAGCCCAGTAATCGCCTCAATTGCGGCCAGTTGAACGTTTTTATCGGGGTCCTCAGACAAACCCGCCAAAGCGCCCAGTGCACTCCGCTCGCGGCTGCGACCGAGCACCTCGGCGGCTAACTTCCTCGCATCCGCATCAAAACTTGGGAGCTGCGGCTCGAGCGCACGCACCGCATGCGCGCCATAAAGAGCAAGCGCTTCGACCACGGCGTTGCGTTGACCAATATGCTCACTCTCCGTGAATGGAAGCAGCAGTTGCGCTAACACATCGCTGGCTGGCACCAAGGCGATCGCCACCCGCACAGCTTCCTTCCGAACTCTCCAATCCGTGTCGGCCATGGCTGACACCAAAATCTGAGCGCGTTCGCCCGAGGTCGCACCCTCCAACAGCGCCACACCCCGTCGACGATCCTCAGGATCAACGGAGGCTAGCAGCGACTTGCTTTCAGCGGCGGAAGTCACAAGCGCGTGCCCTGCTCCAGCCGGCTTGGATCCATTGCTCGAGTGAGTCCTTCAAAGGAGTCCAGATCCAGTACAAAAATCAGCTTGCCCGCGTGCGCGGCCACCCCAGAAATCCCCCGTGTTTCGTCACCCTTGCCAAACTCGGGAGCCGGCCGAAGTACGCCGCCTTCCGATCCAAAAACCTCGGTGACCCGATCGACCGCGAGCCCCAAGGTTCGTCCCTGGACATCCACGAGGATCCATTTCGTCTTCGGACCAATTTGAACATGTGGCAACCCGAAGCGAGCGCGTAAATCAATCACCGGCACCACTTCGCCGCGATGATCAGCGACACCTAAAACGGCTAGCGGTGCGTTCGGCACCGGCGTGATCGGCAACGCATTCACGATCTCCCTCACCGAACTGATGGACACAGCATATTCCACATCACCAACGGAGAAGCCAACGAGACTGCGTTTCGGGTCGGGGCGGCCTTGGCTACGTTGCATACGGCTAATCACCTATAATGGAGCTCAGATCGAGCAGAATAATCGGGTCATTGCCCGGGCGACCAATCCCCAAAACATGCGCAGAAATGTCCCCGCCAAGTACCGCAGCCACCGGCTCTATCTCGCCAGCACCCAGGCGAATGACTTGACGCACTTCGTCAACCAGTAATCCAACCACCTCGCCGGATCCTGTTTCACTCAAGAGGATCCGAGTGCGCGAGGAAGCAGGCGGCGCGGCCACCCTGAGGCGTTTTCTCAGATCAACGACAGTGACAAGTACGCCTCGCACACTGCAGACACCCAGCACGTCGTGCTGAGCGCGCGGAACGTGAGTCACGGGCGGTGGGCTCACAATCTCGCGGATCGTGGTGAGTTCCACGGCATACAAATCAACCGAAAGTGTGAACGTGAGAAACTCGCGGATCGGGCCCGCAGCCGCAGCTCGCCGGAGATGCCCGCGGCGCTCAACCCGCGTCAGGTTAGCCATGCGCGCGCAGCCCCTTTTCGCGTGCGCTCTCGCCGCTCAACAGCACTTCTTCGACCAACGCCGCCGGATCGAGCACAAGACCCACGTTCTGATCTCCAAGCTCTGTAGCTCCCGAAAATCCTCGCACCTGCGCGAGACTCTTACCGAGCGGCTTGATCACGATATCCTGCTGACCAATCAGATAGTCTACCAAAATGCCCAGGCGCTTGGTGCCGACGGTTGCCACCACGACGAACTTTCTTCCGGAAGGGTTCTCCTCGGGGAGGTCGAAGACCCGCGCCAGACGACACAGCGGCAGGGATTGTCCACGTAGCCCCATGAGCTCTCTGCCATCGACAACTCGTACGCCGCGGCCATCAAACGCCAGTGCCTCGGACACACTATTCAGGGGGATCGCAAAAACTTGCTCACCCACTTTCACGAGGAGTGCACTCACGATTGCCAATGTGATGGGCAGCGTGATGGTCATCTTGGTGCCGATGCCAGGTTCGCTCTGAACATCGATGACACCACCTAGGTGACCAATATTGGTCTTCACGACGTCCATTCCGACACCGCGCCCACTCACATCATCCGCTCGTTCACGCGTACTTACGCCAGGCAAGAAGATCAGGCTCAAGATCTCTTCGCGCGAGAGCTGTTCACGATCGGTGAGATCAATCTTGCCGAGTCGCAACGCCTTCTGCATAAGGGCGTTTTCGTCGATCCCACGCCCGTCATCTTCAATCTCGATCACGACGTGGTTGCCCTTCTGAAAGGCATTGAGTGCGATGGTGCCGGCGGCGGGCTTGCCCACCCGGGCTCGCTCTGCGGCATCTTCAATGCCATGATCGATTGAATTGCGAATCATGTGCATCAGAGGATCGCTCAGTTCCTCTACAATCAGTTTATCGATCTCGGTTTCTGAACCGGTAATAACAAAACGGATTTCCTTGTCGAGCTCGCGACTGATCTGGCGTACAACGCGCGATAATCGTTCAAAGACCTGCCCAAGAGGCACCATGCGGACCTCCAAGATGCCATCCTGCATCTCGGTGAGGCGGCGCTCAAAATTCCGATGCACGCGGAACAATTCCGAAGAAATCTGCGGTTGTCCTTCTGCACGCACCCGATCTGCAATCCTGGAGAGTACGTTGCGCACGATGGCTAGCTCGCCGACGATATTCATCAAGCGATCCAGCTTACGAATGTCAACACGCACTGTTTGCGTCAGGCTTCGAAGGGAACGATCAGGAGAAACCAGCGCTAAATCGGCGGCCTCTTCGCCAAGCCGCGGATGTCCACTCGGAACCGACAAGACACGTTCTGCGGCGACGTGCGGGTGGCTGCGCGAGGAAAACGCCGCCGACAGCTGAGGCCTTCTTTCGATCTCTTCGACGATGATTCGCTCAGATGCAAGAGCTCCAATCAGAATCGACAGATCATCGTGAGATGCCATCAAGAGGTCGAGCTCGATGGTTTCGATGCTCGAAGATTCGCCGGTCGGTAGATAGGTGATGATCTCACCGTGGCGCTTAGCGCGGTCCTTGATCTCCTCAAGCGCCTTATCTAGTGTCGCCAAGTCAAACTTCACGTGGAGCCGGTAGAGCCTTAGCCCTTGCTCTAAGTTGGAACGCAGACGGTGCTCTTCGTACTCGGTGAGTACGGCCAACATTCCAGGATCGAGCTCGTACTCCGTCACCATCCCGGGCTCAGGTACGTCGCTCCCACCTAGCTCCCGTAAGCGACCGACGAGCTCATCCAGGCCCGGAGGGATGGCCTCACTCCCGGCGCGTTCAGCTGCTAAGATCTTGCCGAAAACGTCGATCGAGCCGAACAAAAGATCCAGAACAGCGCGTGTCAGCTCGGCACGCCCGAGCCGCAGCTCATCCAGCAGATCCTCCAAGTGATGGGAGAGCGTTCCCATCGCGACCGCCCCAAACAGCCCCGCCAACCCTTTCAGGGTGTGCACGGCGCGGAACGCTTCATTGATCAATGTTGGATCTTTCACGCCTTCGCTGATCGTGGCGTCCAACGCTAAGAGATTGCGCGAAAACGTTTCGATGATCTCTTGTGCTTCGGAGAAAAACTCCTCCCGCGCCTTGTCTATGGAATCGACCATTCCTCAGCTTGCTCCATCAAGTGCAGCTCGCAGGGCGGCGACGAGTTGCTCGGAGGAAAATGGCTTCGCCAGAAAGGCCGTGGCACCCAATGCAAGTCCGCGTTGCCGATCCTTTTCAGAAGATTGCGTCGAGATCAGAAGCACGGGAAGATCCCGATACTTCTCGTTGGCACGGATGAAATTCAAAAGCTCCAGGCCATTGATATCGGGCATGTTGATGTCGCTGATCACCAAATCGTGCCGACCCCGAGGCAGCAGACGCAGCGCATCAAATCCGCTTGCCGCCTCAATCAACTCCACCTCGCCGAGCTCGGTCGCTCCTTGATCCAGACACGCGCACACGAACGCACGCATGCTTTGGGAATCTTCAACCAGGAGAATTCTTAACATCTTGGACTTAGCTTCCGCCCGGGCGGGGACGTCCATGCTAGCGGGCTCCTCCACCAGACGTCACGGCGCGACCGATACTTGCGTCCTGCGCTCGTTTGGGCGTTCTTTCCTCCTATATAAGCGTTTGGGCTCCCTCGTCCCTCGCCCGGACGCCCGTGCCTTGACAGCGAGCCAGGCGATTGGTGCGCTCCTGCCGACATGCAGAGGTCCCCGCAGAACCAGCCGAGGGTGTGTGTGATCGGCGCCGGGCCCTCGGGCCTCTGCGCGCTTAAGGCGCTCTCAGATGCGGGGCTTTCCGTCGATTGTTACGAGAAGAGCGACAAGGTCGGCGGTAACTGGGTTTTCAAGAATTCGAATGGGCTTTCGTCAGCCTATCGCTCGCTCCACATCAATACCTCTAAGCGGCGCTCGGAGTTTTCGGATTTCGCGATGCCTGACCACTATCCGGACTACCCGCGCCACGAGCTGATGGCGAATTACTTCGACGCCTACGCGCAGGAGTTTCATCTCGCGCGCTTCATTCGTTTCCAGACTGGTGTTGTAAGCGCAACGCCCTTGCCGAACGGCACCTGGCACGTAGAGTTAACTGGTGGGCGCATAGAGCATTACGAGGCACTCGTTGTGGCCAACGGGCATCACTGGGATCCACGCCTCCCCGATCCTCCTGCCCCTGGTCAATTCGACGGAATGACTTTTCACTCCCATCACTATATTGACCCCACGACGCCGTATGACCTCCGAGCTAAGAACGTGATTGTGGTGGGTCTCGGCAACAGTGCGGTAGATATCGCCTGCGAGTTGAGTCATGCGGGCAATGCCCGCAAGGTATTCCTCTCCGTGAGGCGCGGGGCCTACATTTTGCCAAAGTACCTGTTCGGCAAACCGATTGATGCTGGCTTCTCGTTGCCCGCCTGGGTTCCGTTTCGGCGTTCACTGATCACCCTCTTGTTTTCTGCGGTGGTAGGCAGGATGGAGCGTTTTGGTCTACCGAAGCCCGATCATCGGCTGCTCGAAGCCCACCCCACCGTCTCGAGTGATCTTCTGACTCGGCTCGGCTCGGGCGATGTGGTTGCGAAACCCCCGATCCAGCGATTCTTACACAAGAATGTTGAATTTTCGGACGGCAGTGTGGAGCCCATCGACGCCGTTATTTACAGCACCGGCTACAGGGTCACGTTTCCGTTTTTTGCGCCTGACGTCCTCGCACCGGTCGAAAACAAGCTTGAGCTATTTCACCGCGTCTTTCACCCAGACATTCCCAATCTCTTTTTCATTGGGCTTTGCCAACCGCTTGGGGCAATCATGCCCATCGCCGAAGTGCAAGGCCGATGGGTGGCAGAGTGCTTGAAGGGGGACTACGCCTTGCCTCCCCAGTGCGAGATGTCGCGCCACTTAGCCCTTGAACAGACCGCACGCGAAAGGCGCTATGTCCCTTCAGCACGCCACACGATGCAAATCGATGTAGACCGTTACCTAGAGGCTGTCGAACGTGAACGTCGGCAAGGCCGCCGGCGGGCAGCGCGGGCCCTCGCCAACCGCTGAGCGCCCTAGGCTCGAAGTGCAGAGGCCGCCAACCCGAACACCTTGCCCCAACTCGGCGCCGCTTCAAACTCACAAAACTTGGTCGCTACCACGCGTTGGGTGCGGTGCCCGGGAAACCACATCGGGAGCGGGAATGCCGCAAAGGGACCGCAGAGGACGCTCTTTTCGACGCGTTCGAGCAAGAACGTGTTGTGCACAAAACCGATACCACTTTGGATGTCTGCCAAACTCGCCCCGGGATAACCACCCCACGGAATGGAGCCCATCCCAAACGCGGCTGCTGGCCAATGATTGACACCGATCACACCGTAGCGAAGCTCCCGGATTGCTCTTTCGGCCGCTAACCGGAAGCGGGGATCTCGCTCTGCCTGCGGAGGCAAGAGCAACATGGCGTTGAGGGTTCCCTTCACGTGCTCATTCAAGAACAGCGTTGCGGCTTGGAAAAACTCCTCGGGATCGGTGCTACCGAGCGAAGTTTGGCTGAGGACCGCACAGAAGGGTTCGGTGTTAAAGGCGCCGGCTTCAGGCTCCACATCACGGATGAGCGCCCAGGGGAGCGTGCCGGTTGGTTCGCCCCCAAAGCACTCAACGCGCGAAGCGGCGTCTACGAGCTGCCGATACACCGCCTGCGCCCCTGGATAGTAAGGGAATCGCGGCGGAACACGCGAAAGCCAAGCCCCGACCGCCGCAAGGAATGCCGGTGCTTGTGGCCAGCCGCGGGCTAAAACCAGGAGCTTCGTGGCGTTGCAATTGAAACCCGCGTTGAGCACGAACGTCCCAACGACGTTACGCGCCATCAGCTGGAGCTGACTCTCTGTGTATTTCGCGGGCGTGATGATGGCGGGGCTGATGTTTCCGAGTTCGCTCGTGATGGGTTTGTTGAGCAGGGGTTGATGGTTCTGCTTGCGCAGCTCACGGGCCGCGCCCGGCGGACCCCATACGATAAGGTCGTGCGTCTGCTCAGAACCCGTGATGTGAATGTCTTGAATGAGCGGGTGCCGACACAGATACGCTCCCACCGCTCCACCACCGTAGGCTATCTGAAGGAACCCTTGCTCGATGAGAACCGCAAACGCCTGCTCAAACAGCGGGCCAAGATAATCATTCACAGGATTCAACTTGAGCAGACAAACGCGCCCGTCCATGAATAGCTTGTGGAGCGCATCGACGGCCGGAATGGAGCCAACGTTGCCCGCCCCCAGCACCAACGACACACCACCCTCGGGCTCGGCTTGATCGTAGAAGCACCCTTGCAGCCCGGCGACATCGACGGAACGGACACCCTGCTCGAACCACGTTTCCGCCGTGAACCCCATGAAGACCGCACGATCATAATTGTCGGCCGGCAATACAGAGACGTGGGTGCGCCCTTCCGCTGTTTCGGTGACACGCCCGAGCGTCCCCAACGTCGACCCATGCGCAGCCCGGCGCTCCAGGCTGCCCTCGTAAAGACGCAAGTGTCTCAGAATGATGCCGGGGCCGCTCAGCCATTCCTCAGCAGCCAGATTGCTTGAAAAATCGATACACTTGGCATCACAGGCACGCTCTGCAAGTCCAGCTGAAACCCGGCTCACGCCCGCGCGCACCTCGCGCAGCCATAGAATTTTCTTCGAAATGGGCGCCCGAGCAAACGCGCGAGCCCGAGACGCCAGGCGCTCCAGCTGCTTTTCAAGCTCACTCTCTGGGGTAGGGGGATGATTGGCGCTCGGCATGGAACCCTCGGGTACCGACCCGGGAGGTTAGCGGAAGTGTCCAGCGTATTGAGCATGAAAATCTGAGTGTCTTGCGGACGCCATGGGTTTTTTAGGGTATATATGGTGACTCATGCTTTCGACCTCAGGCAGCAAAGCGGATGGGACGAGCACCTCTGAGCTGCCTGGCGAAGGGCCCTCGCCCCACGCGGACCAAGGACGGAGCTCGCAGTATATCAGCGGAGTCGCACCCCGTCCCGGCTCAACAGACGTGAACGAGCTAGCGCACGTTGCCGTTCGACAGCTCATGAAGGCGCTGGAACAGATCGGCACGGGAATCGCGAGTGCAGGGGAAGCCGAACGCGCACTGGCGCAATACGCGCGAGAATTGCGTGAGTTGTTGTCCTCGCTATCCCCCCGCGAGCTGAACGATCACGAACTTCAGAACCGCATGGTGCGTTTGGAAGAGCAGCTTCGCACCGAGCGTCGGCAGGCAGTCGCGGATATCTTGCGCACTCTCGAACAGAACGACGAATTTCTAGCGCTACTCATCGAAGAGCACGATTCAGAGCTGAAGCAGGCTTATCGACAGCGCGACGAAGTCTTGGCACAGGTGGCCAGGCTGAAGTCCGGGGCGCCGACAAGCTCACCGCGGGCCACGGAGGAGCGTTCAGAGTTCAAATCTGAGCCACCAACAACCCGCCGGCATAGCCTCGTTTCGCAGCGCATTAAGACTGATCCTGGGCTCGGAAGTTTGCCCAAGGTCGCTTCGCCGATGGCGCATCAGCCCTCCGATGAGGCACCCACGGCCCGCCCGCCCGCAATGGATCTCGGGGATCGCCTGAGCGAAGTGCAGCGGCAACTCGTTGCGTCGAATGAAATGGTCGATAAGCTGCTGCTGGATAAGCAGCGCTCGCTAGAGCTGATCCGCCGTCTGCAAGCACAGAGGGACGACGCCCATCGTGAACTCTTGTACGCAAAAAAACAGGCGCTGGATGGTTCGGCCCCGACGGGGAGTGCTCCCCAAGCTCGGCGGCCATCGTCCCCGCAGAACGAGCGGCCCACGGATCCCGCACCCAGTTTTGCGTCTTCACCGCCCGGAACGCCTCGCATGCCACGCTGGCCTGCCGATAGAGCCGATGGTGCTTGGGATCTCGGAGGCGCGCTCCCAGCCCCCCCACTTTCACTCGGCTCGGCCCTGCCGCGTGACCGTCGACACAGCCAAAGCCCGCTGCTTCCCGATCCCCCACCTGAGCTTAGCTCCGCTGTCCTGGACGCTACCCACTCTTCCTCAACGGAAGGTTGGCGTGAGCCGATCAGCTCCCAAGCTCATTCTCGCCCCGTACTGAAGCCTAAACCGAGCCTAGCGGACCGTCCTTTGGTGACGTATTCTTTCCGGCCCGACGCCGCCAGCGAGGCGGAGCATCGCGAAATCAGCCTGAAGCCGCCGCGCACGCCTGGTTCGTAACCCGCAAGGCTTGTATCGGCAAGGTCGGTCTGGCACGCCCCAAACATGGTGGAGTCCGCTGAGCGTACCGAGCGCTCTTCTTCCAAAGACCGGCTGGTGGCAGTCGCGCTCGCGTTCGCCGGTTTCTCAATTGTTTGGTCCCGCGCCGCTCCGTTCGCGCTCGCGTTTGCCTTCGTTGCCTATCTGACTGCCGCAGGCGCCACAGCACCACGACTTCGCCATTGGCTGGCCGTTGGGGCTGGTGCCTTGGCGTTGATGGGTCTGCTCAGATTCACGGTTCGAGAAGCGCTAACTGGGATCGTTGAATCCGGCAAACGAGCCAGTGGTGTGCGCGCGGTTTCGCACCTGCGACAACTGTCGTTTGCTCAGGATGTGATGCGCGAACAGGCAGAGATCGATCCAGATCATGATCGGATTGGCTCAGCTGCCTTTATCGAAGAGCTCGCGGGTCGCACCGCTGTCAGAGGGAAAAGTACGCCTATTTCTGCTCCAATGACGATGGCGCGGGGGGCCTCGCTGCTACAGCTCCCCGCAGGTCCATGCCTGAGGCTCGATGGCTACTGTTTCATCGTTTGTTTGCCCACTAAGACGGGCGGCTGGGTGTTTGATCCCAAACAGGCAGGTGAGGTAGACGAAGAACGGGCGGAGCGCCGATTCGTAGCGTACGCTTGGCCTGCAGAAGCTCAGGAAGGCCTCAGCGAAAGCGTGTTTATCGATGAACATGAACGTATCTTGGTCCACGTTGGCAATGGCTCTGATATCTATGCAGGTCAACGCTACCCACACTGCGATGCCGCGCTCCTTCGTCCCGAGAACTGGAAGCCGTGGCGGAATAAGCGGCCGCGCACGGCGCTCCCTGGCGAAAGAGGCGATTGATGAGCATTTTTGACAACAAACCCCAAAAGCCTGCTATTTCGCTGACCCGTTCGCACGGAGCCCCGGGCGCGATCGAAACAGCTGAAGAGCTCCCGGTGGTGGCGCGGATGGTGATTGAAATTCGCTCCGACGGCTCGCGCACGGTTGCCCGCGGTGCGCTTGAGGAGTGCGTTACCGGCGAACGCGTCGCGATTGAGGCCCATGGCTCAACGCCCATGGCACTCGCAGCCTCACTCACCGGCACTCTCACCAAACGCCTGATCAGCATCCCATCCCTGGCCCGGCACAGCGTCAAAGCACTGCTCAAAGGAGCGCTCCGGAGAAAGTAGCGCGGCCGTACGCTAAAGTGCCCCCGCGATGCCTGCGCCCAATGCGAGCTCGCTGCGGGAATTGCGCACCGATTCGATCGCACCAAGCCGCTGCCGCGCCTCCAATTGAGCATAGAACGCAACCGGAAGTGAGGGGGGATGGAAGTCGAAACGGGTGGAAACTTCGCGCTCACCCTCCACAGTGCTGGCTTTGCTGGGTGTGGTATGAACGCGATCAAGGGCACGGAGGGCGAAGTAGCGATGAGCTTTGGCTGCTACACTGAAATCGAACACGACTGTATGGAGTCGCACGCGCGGTGCCAGCATCGCACCCAAAGCATAATTGTAGCCACGAGCTCCAGCGATGGTGGTAAGGGTCTCCTTTGGCATCGTTTGCGTGTACGCCTCGAGCGCAAAGGCTTCAACACCGGCAAAACTCCCCCCGGCATCCAACGCGAACTCCAAGAGGCGTGGCCCACGGTGCAGGCGATATCTCAAAGTAGCGGCAGGGGCGTCCAAGACGAACACTTGGTCCACCGCTTCGGCCGATCGATCATAGACATGGGCGCTGTACAACACGCCGAAATAAGCCCCAAAAATCGCCTCTTCGCCGGAAGCAATGTCACTCACTGCCCAGGGGATGTTCCGATAATGGAACCCCACGGGGACAACACTTGCCCCTATTTGCAGGTCTGTCCAACCCAAGTGGCCAGCCGCGAGCACCGCATCCAGCTGAGCCAAATTCCCATCCGCAAATCCGCGAATGTGGCGCCCGGGGACGCCCAACGTGGGCAGATTCTCAACCGAAAGCGATAAGCGCTCCTGAGCCTCTACGTAAGGCTTGCGCTGGCCCTGCAGCTGCCAAACGGTGCTCGGTCCAACGCGCAACGTGAAATCATGCCTCCCAGTGCGCGCAAACCCGTGTGAATCACACGATTGCTCGCGATTCAACGCCGCGCCGTCGAGTGCATCGTGGAAGCTTTTACTAAAACCGAACAAGCTGCCCAGAGCGCGGTTGCCTCCCGTTGCACAGCCACGATCAAAAAAGCTCCCAAGCTGCGTGAGTGCCTCGCCGAAAATGAAGCCTGAAAGCGGGGTCACGATCATGTCGTTCACGCTCACTCGTTCGCGAAATTCACCGAAAAATTCCCATACGGTCGACGACGCAGTCGCGTAACCCAACGCGGCAAACGGGCTCAATCGATTGCCGCGTGCTGCAAGGTAGTAGAGGGTGCCCGCTGCTGGATGGGATAAGAAATTCGTTTCAAAATGATTGGTGTCGAAGGCGTACGCACGGCCATCCAGCTTCTGCCGAAAGCTTGGCCAATCGTAATCCAGATCCCAATCTACCGAGTTGGCGTCACGGTTGCCGTAGTAATGCAACGTGCCAAGGCCCAAAATTCCAAGTTCTTCGAGTGCCGCACGGACGTAATGTTTGCTCTCTTGGGACGTGTATTGAAACGTGTCCGTGTGCACGCCCCCCGCAGCCTCCGCCCTCACACTCGAGGCCCAGAACGCAGTCGATAGGCACAGAGCCGCTGTGCGCCATCGCACGAAGCTCATAGCTCGCCCGAGACTCCGACGAGCCAACCGCCTTTGAGAGGGCTGAGCAGCGGCTGAAACGCAGCGGGCGTCGAATTTCCTGACGTTCCGGGATCTGAAGCAAACGCTTTGGGCATGTCGCTCGTTGCCCACCAGGTCGCCGCGAGCCCAGCCACCGAACCGATCGCCATGGACCCGAGCAGGCCTGGTACTGCTGCTTGTTCGTCTGCCAGGGAATAGACGCCAGCACCCAGCAATCCGCCGCCAAGCCCTCCGAGATCCACGAACCGAACTCGAGCCACGGATGGAGAAACCTGCGGTGATGTGAGCAGGCCACCGATAAGCCCTGCATTATAGCCCACCCCAGCGCTCAGCATGGAAACTTCGCTGCGCCGAGCTTCGTCTTTCACCAACGCCGAAGCCGCGAATCCGGCGATCAAGCCACCCCAGAGCGTAGTAGAGCTAGTGTAGGAAACACGACCCGGAGTCGGCATACGCAGAGCGCCAACGACTCCGCCCCCGATACCAAACAGTGTCGAGCTGGCCCAAAGCACGCTGGAAATACGCTCGGCGCGCCAACGCTCCTTCCGTGGGTGGCGATCCGCGAGCGCCTGTGCATAGCCCACAATCCAAATGCCTTCCCCCAACCCCAAATAGAGCCCCGCAGCGATCGACTGTGGCACACCCCGGCGCAGCGGACGATAGCCATCCGCCACACTCACCCCCCCGACCGCCGCGGTGGTCAGCACCAAAAATGGCAAAAAAGCACCCGCTACGGTCTTCGGCTTCAACTGCAAGGTGACCCAGGAGCTAGTACCCAAACCGTAGAGGAAGGATGAGGCATACAACACCGACATCTCGTCTGACGTGCGAATATCGGGAGATGCCAGCTCCTCCCTTTCGTCAGCGTTCAGCCGCTTCTCAGCGATGAATCCCAGCTCATGCGCAAGCAATCGCTCTTCGCGAGTTGGAGCATCATCCTGGATAGCTTGAAGCTCCCGCAGGGCTTCAGCGTATCTCCCCGCACTCACGGCAGATTGTGCGTGGGCATAGCGCGAACGCCAACGCGCTGCGTCCACGGCCACTTCCGAGTCTGGAGCTCCGGAGACTGCAGAAGCTGCGGCGACACTGGGGCTTCGCCCGAGCCACAACAGCACCCAGCCGAACGCAACTAGACCGCATCTCACTTCACGCGAAAGATCTGTTCTCTTCATAAAAGCACAACCTTATAACACAGCCTGAAATCCCGTACCAAACGACCATTCGGCGACCTCCGCACGCGCATCACCGGCGCGCCCCACGCGCAACCTGCGCTGCAGATCGAGAGTGAACAGGGTGTTGTGCTGAACGTAGTAGCCCCAACCGATCTCGCCCACGGTTCGAATATCCTGAAAGGAAGGACGCCTGCCTGTAGAACTCGAACTTTTGGCAAACCCGAGCCCCAGCAAGTGATCGTTTCTGAGCCGCCCCCGCAACTCCACGTCACCGGCGCGGGCTGCAACGCTAGTATTGAGGTGATAGCCTGCGCCGAAGTAGTAGCCATGTGCTTGCACAACCGGCGGCAGACTCGACACATTGGCTGTTTGCAGGTAGCCTGAGAGTGCTAGAGGTCTCACGCCCGCAAAATCCGGCCCGAGGTCGAGGTCGGCGCTGAGTTCAATCCCAGGAACGGTTGCCCGTGACTCGACCACCAGCCCAAGGGGTCTCACGGAAGCCAGGCGATCCTTCGGTCCGCGCTCACCCCGCGCATAGTCGTGGGCCGCGTATGAGAATCCAGCTGCCAAACCGAACACTGTCCCGCCTCCGCGCAGCGCTCCGCGCGAGAACACCGCATTCCTGTAATAGTGGCCGAGCAGCACGGCTCGGGTGGTGAACCAAAGGTCGCTCGCCCCGCTTGGCAGAAACGACAACTCCAGCGAAATCGAGGACAAATTGGCGTCCGAAAACCACTGATCGCGGTGCGCGGCGGAGGTGTAGCCGGTAAGCCGTGCGAGATCTGAAGCGAGCACCAAGCGGCCCTCCTCGGTAACCCGTGCGGTAGGCTCGGCGCGAGCCTCTTCCCCTGTAAACACCAATGAGGCGCCCAGATCAAAACGATGCCATTCGTTGGTGGGGAAGCCGAAGCGATCGTGCCTTGTGGCGCGCTTTGGCGTCGCTCCGTCGAAGGCATCATTCATGCTCTTGAAGGGCCCGAAAACGGAGCCCAATGTGCGATGAACGCCGCTGTCCGCGCTTCGATCAAAGAACGCCCCTAGCTGCGTGAATGACTCACCCAGCGCCATGCCCGCGATTGGCGTGACGATCGTATCGTTGAGGCTGATCACTTCCCCTACTTCTCCGAAAAGCTCCCAGAGGGCTGAACCCGCCTCCGCAAACGCAAACGATGACAGAATGCCCAGCCGATTGCCACGTGCCGACAGGTAATAGCCAGTGCCTCCTAACGGATGACCGATAAAATTGGTGCCGAAATGATTCGTATCGAGCGCGAACGCGTGACCCGCAAGCTTGTTTCGAAAAACGGGCCAACTGTAGTCGACCTGCCAATTCTTGTTGGTCGTCGTCGCGTACCAGAGGAAGCCCTGAACGAGCACCGCGTGGAACTCCAGGGACGCGCGCAAATAATGCCGTTCACCATTGGGCGTGACATAGGCGAAGGTGGGAGGCGGTTCGTCCCCCTCACGTTCGGCGATCAACTCTGGGCTCGAGGAAGCGCGAGACACAGGTTCCGCGCCTACCGTTCGGACGCTGAGCATGAGGGTGCAAGCAAGCGCAACCGTTGCATGAGCGATGGTGACTCTCGTTTTGGATCTCCACATCGCAAACACGCCAATTGTTGAGCATGGGCTCAATGACCAAGGGGCTGTAAGCTAAGGATGCACGAAGAAAGGACAAGGGGCGCCCGCTCAAAGCTCTAAGCCGGGCTAAGTCCGCACGAAAAGCCCCTCAGCTTGGAGACCCAGCGGGTTCAGGCTAGGGTAGCAGCCGTCGACTGCGGGATTGGGCCATGACCTCGGGATTGCATAAGCTAACAACCTGGCGCTGGATGCCGTGTGCGGCGCTCAGTTTGGCGGCGACGGGTTTTGCAGCGCTAGCCCTGCTGTTGACACCGAATCCCGATGAAAATGATCCCGCGCAGGCGCGCTTCTCCGACAATGCGCCGCTTGAAGCGCGCACAGACGTCCCAGCACCCGTGTATCAGCTGAACGCAGCCCGGGCAGCAACCTCACCCAGAGGCTTCGACTCAAGCTCAAGCTGGCGGCCGCCGCCCAGCGCGCCCGTGATGGCAGTTCCCGCTCCCGACCCTCAAAGGGTCGATGCGCCCCCTCCGGTGGATGTTCAACCCATGAACAGCCAATTCACGGAGCGAGACATGGTCAATCGTGCCAACTATGGCATTCGCCGCTTCGCAGATTTCGCGCGTCCTGACCTTACAAACGAAGCAGCCAATATCCCGCCTCCTCCTGTTACTCCTGCCAACTTCCCCCCTCCTCCTGTCGAGCCTGAAAACAGCGCTGCAGTTGTGCCTGCCAATGGCGCCGCAGTTCCGCAGAACACCCCACCAACCGCCACTGCGCTTCCAGTGCCGAGCTCGAGCGTCAGTGCTAGCGAGCCTGTCAACACAGGCAGCACGGGCGCCGCTGGAGCCGCTCCCACCTCGAACTAAAACCCGCGAAATCGGAGCAACGCTCGGCGATCGCTCTTGGTTGGCCTACCAGCACCGCGCAAACGCACTCCGAACTCAGGCTCTTCCAGTGGCGGCGGTGAGCGATCTTCATACAGCGCCCGTGCGAGCGGAGCCGAAAGCCGCTTCTCTGCGAGCCCGAGTACGTTCAGCACAATGCGACCACGGGGGGCCGCGCCACTCACTTCTTCTCCAACACGCAGGGCCCGGCTTGGTTTCACACTATCGCCATTCACTTTGATGGCACCACCGCTACAGGCTTCAGCCGCGGCTGTCCGCGACTTGAAGATTCTGGTGGCCACTAGCCAGCGGTCGATTCGAACGGTTTCCAATACGCCCAGCATAGACAAACTTGAGCGCTCCCGTCGCCCCTTGTACTTTAACACCATGCGGAAAATCATGCTCGAAGGCGGCTTTGGCTTGGAGTATTTAGTGTTGCGCGAAGCATCGCCACCCGACGTGGGTCCCGAGCAGCTGCTACTCAGGATGGCGGCGGCCTCGCTCAACTACCGAGATCTGCTCATGGTACGCGGAGAGTACGACGCCAAGTTAAAGCTACCCTTCGTTCCAGTTTCAGATGGGGTCGGGTGGGTTGAGCAGTGCGGCGAAGGTGTGGAAGATTTTCAAGTCGGCGAACGTGTCTGCCCAGTTGTGGCGAACGGCTGGTATTCAAATTTGCCGGAGCGCAACACCTTACGCCAAACACGCGGCGGGCCCCTTGATGGTGTACTCCAAGATTACATGCTCATTAATTCCACCGATTGCGTGCAACCTCCTGCCTTTCTTTCCGACGTGCAGGCAGCAACCTTGCCCTGCGCAGCGCTCACAGCTTTCAGTGCACTCTTCCGGCATGGAGCGCTAAAAGCCGGCCAATTTGTGCTGACACTGGGCACGGGTGGCGTTTCGATTTTTGCGCTTCAATTTGCTAAAGCGATTGGCGCCAAAGTGATCGTTACCAGCCATTCCAATGAGAAGCTCGAACGAGCTCGCGCCCTCGGAGCGGATTTCGTCGTCAATTATCGAGAAATCCCGGCTTGGGGCCGCCACATCCGTGGCCTTGCAGGCGGCGAAGGCGTGGACCACGTGATTGAAGTGGGCGGCCCGAATACCCTGAATGAATCCTTGCAGGCCGTGCGACCAGGTGGCCAGATCAGCCTGATCGGCGTACTCGGCGGCAGCCTGGGAGACGTTAATCTGCTACCCATACTGATGCGGGATGTGCGGCTGCAGGGCGTGTTTATCGGTCCTCGCTCAAGCTTTCTCGAAATGAATCAGTTCATCGAACAGCACCAAATCTTGCCCGTTGTAGACAAAGTGTTCGAACTCACGCAGATCCGCGCAGCTTTTGAACACCTCGCCACAGGCAATCACTTTGGCAAAGTCTGCGTGCGCCTCAGCGACGCGCCAACCGCGAGTTGAAACGGCAGGGGCGAGAGTGGCACCGACCGCTCGCCATACCCTCCCACCGTGAATTCAGATAGTAAGCATGCTTACTATCTGATTCGAAGTTCAAGCAGGCTTCGACCCGCTACCGGGCAACCATCGTCCCTGAGTCCTGCCTTAGCGCGAGCGTGTGCCTTAGTGCGAGCGTGTGCCTTAGTGCGAGCGTGTGCCTTAGTGCGAGCGTGTGCCTTAGTGCGAGCGTCGGGTGCGCCGCCACGCCGTGCCGCCCAATGCAAGCCCCAACAGACCCAATACGCCGAGAGATACCTTGTCGCCTCGCGCCGGGCTCGCGCTACAGCTAGCCGAGGCTTCGCCTTCGGCATTGCAGGAATTTCCGACACAAGACGCTGAACCACGCGATGACACATCGACAGAAATCGCTAGCTGAGCCTTCAGCGCATCAATGCATTTTTGACCATTGTTATTAGTGTCCACGTACTTTCCATCACAGAAGAGCGCCCCCACCTCAGGCTTCCTGCATTGCGCTTCGCACTTTCCCTCGACCTCGAGCTCACAGTCAACGGAGCCCTTTGTTTGGCAGGTCAACTGGCAGTTCACGTTCGCCTTGGCTTTGCACTCCCCCTGACAGGCAGCCTCGCACTTCGCGCTGCAGTTAACTTCCGGCCTAACAACCTTGCAGCTCGCGTCGCACTCGCCAGAAGCGGTGGCTTTGCAGGAGGCCACGCACTGGGTCTTATCGGCCGCCGCGCTACAGGAAGCGTCGCACATGCCTTCAGCACGCAGCGTACAATTCGCAGAGCAATCGAACGTAGCGGGCGTCACATCACACTTGGCTTTGCAGGCAGAGAGATCGCAGCTTGCCGTGCACGAAGCTTCCGCGGACGCATTGCACATACCCTGGCAGCCCACGTAGAGATCGGCAGCACACGAAGCCTGCACACTGATCGGAGTGCACATTGCGGTGCATCCCCCCGCAACTTCCACTTTGCATTGGGCGTTAGCCTTGATGTCAACGTTGCCGCAATCGGCGAGCGTCGCGTGTGCGGCGGATGTTTGGAGTACAGCGAAAGCCAGACCCAACGGGAGAGCTAAGTTAGCGAGTTTGAGGTTCACGGGGATCCTTTGGATGGGGTTGAGCGAACAAGAAAAGTAACGAAATTAGACGGCCAAGAGGCTCTAAACTTCAATTCAAACGCAAATTGCCCCCAGATCTGAGGCTAGGCGGTCTGGGCTGGCTCATCGCAGCATTGCTCAGTGTGTGCCAGAAGCCGTTGCCCGCACCGGATTCACAGCGCTGGCCCCAAAGAAGCGGCGTTCCTCGCGAGCCATGCGTTGCAGGAGCTCCGCGGGAGCGAAACGCGAGCCATACTCCGACGCGAAGCGTTCAAGCTGACGCACAATCGCCACGGGGCCAACAGCGTCAATGTAGCGAAATGGCCCGCCTCGGAACGGTGGAAAGCCGAGCCCCAGCACAGCTCCGATGTCGCCGTCGCGCGCGGAGCGCAGAATGCCTTCCTCAAAACAACGAACGGCTTCATTGATGAAAGCGAACGCACAGCGTTGGGCGATCACACTCTTAGCAAGTGTGAGCTTCTTTGGCTGCCCGATCAGGGAATACACGCTCTCATCAACGGGGCGTTTGCCTTTGAGCTTCTTTGAGCTGTAAGCGTAAAAACCCTTCTGATTCTTGCGCCCCAATCGCCCCTCAGCCACCAAGCGCCCGACCGTTTTCGGAGGCGACATACGATCGCCGAAGGCGTGGTGTAGCACCTTGCCAACCTTCTCGGCGACGTCAATTCCCACCTCATCGATCAGCGTGATCGGGCCCACCGGGAACCCCCACTCGACCAAGGCTTCGTCGATAGCATCGATCGCCAAGCCTTCACTCAAGAGGTGCGCCGCCTCGTTCATATACGGACCCAGGATCCGTGTGGTGTAGAAGCCCGGGCCATCATTCACGACAATCACCGTCTTTCCCTGATCTTTGCCAAGTTGCACAGCCGTTGCAGTGGCAAAGGGCGCCGTCTTCTCGGTGACGATGATTTCGAGCAGCGGCATCTTATGTACGGGCGAAAAATAATGCATCCCGAGCACACGCTCTGGCGCCCGGCTGACCGCGGCGATTTCAGCGATGGGCAACGAAGACGTATTGGAAGCGAAGATCAGCTGCGGATGCCCATTTTCTTCGGTTTGCTTCAAGACCGAACGCTTCAGCTCGATGTCCTCAAACACCGCCTCGATCACCAGCTCCGCGTCTTGGAATCCAGCGTAGGAAGACGTGGGCGTGATCGTGGCCAACAGTGCGTCTCGCGCAGTGGGCGTTAGCCTGCGCCGAGCCACACGCTCCTCCAAAATGCCTCGGATATAGTTCATGCCACGGCCCAAGCCTACGTCATCGCGATCCTTCAAGCGTACCGGGAGCCCGGCCTGGTCCGCCGTGACGTACGCCACGCCCGCCCCCATCAGCCCGGCACCCAGCACGCCCACCTTATGCACGGGCACAGGACGCACGCTCGGATCGTCGACGCCGCTGTCCTTTTTCTGCTCGTTCGTAGCGAAGAACAGATTCATCAATTCGCGGGCCTCGGGCGTGACCACTAGATCGCCGAATGCCTGTGCTTCAGCCTGGAGCCCGCGCTCAAAACCTTTGGCCAACCCCACACGCACCACGTCCAAGATGCGTTCGGGCGCGGGATAGTTGCCATGGGTCTTCTGGCGTAGCTGGCGCTTGGCTTGATCGAACAGCACCTTCCTGCCGATCGGATTCTCAACCAACAGCGCTTCAACCACCGCCGCTTTGTCGAACCCCTGACGCGCTGAGCGCCAGCGCCCGCGGCTGCCAGTCTCACTCATCTTGAGTGCCAACTTTGCGGCAACCTCCACGACGATCGCCGCCGGTACCACATCGTCCAAGAGGCCCATCTTCTTGGCACGTCGCGCATCGATCTGTCGGCCCGTGAGCATCATGTCGAGCGCCGCTTGGATCCCGAGCAGCCGCGGCAAACGCTGCGTTCCGCCGAGCCCGGGCAGCAAGCCCAGCTGAACCTCCGGCAACCCAAGCTTGGTTTTGTCATGGTCACTCCCCACCCTACCATGACAAGCTAACGCCACTTCGAGCCCGCCCCCGAGGCAAGCACCGTGAATAGCCGCCACCACCGGTCGCGAGAACTCAGCCAATTTTCCGAGCGCACGCTGACCTGTGCTCGAAAGCGCACTGGCCTCGGCTGAGCCTTCCACACGCTTGAGCATTTTGATGTCAGCACCGGCAATGAACCCCTCCGGCTTGCCGGAAGCCAGGACCACGGCGCGCACCGCCTGATCCGCGTCGATCTCGGCAAAAGCTGCGGTGAACTCTTCAGCGAAGTTAGCTTGCAGTGTGTTCACGGGTTCATCGGGCACATCCATGTAGATGACGGCAACACCGTCGGGACGCTTCTCGATTCTGAGTGTCTTTTCGAAAACCTGGCTAATCATGCTACCTCCAAGACCATCGCAGCCCCAAGGCCACCGGCCGCACACGCAGTGCACAAAGCGAACTGTTGGCCGCGGCGTTTCAATTCGCGCAGCGTCTGGGTGATCTGACGGGCACCCGTCGCGGCAAAAGGATGCCCCACCGCGATTGAGCCACCATTCACGTTGAATTTCTGGCGATCGATATTGCCAATCTTGCTCGAGCGCCCCAGTTTGGTTTGCGCAAAGCGATCACTCTCAAAAGCTTGAATATTACTCAGGATCTGAGCCGCAAAAGCTTCGTGCATATCCACCAAGTCCATATCTGCCAACGTCAACCGCGCGCGGTCGAGCGCGATTGGGGCCGCATAGGCGGGACCCATCAAGAGCTGCTCGGCGGGATCCAACGCAGCAAACGCAGTGCTGCGAATGAAGCCGAGAACATCGAGCCCCATGGCGCGGGCTTTATCTTCACGCATCAACAACAAAGCACTGGCTCCATCGGTGAGCGGAGAAGAATTCGCAGCTGTTACCGTACCGTGATTCCGGTCAAACACAGGGCGAAGCTTGGCGTAACTCTCCAGCAAGGAATCCTTGCGTACCAGATTGTCTTCGGTGAACGGTTCGTATTTGGGGGGCACGAAAACATGCATCACCTCGTCATCGAATTTCCCCTGTGCCCACGCCTGTGCCGCGAGCGTGTGGCTGGAGTGAGCGAATTCGTCCTGCTCTCGCCGGCTAATGCCATTTTCCTTGGCCATCTTTTCGGCACTCTCACCCATCGTGAGTCCCGTGGAAGGTTCCTTCAATGCGGGCGGAATTGGCGCCAAATCGGCCAGGTGCAAGCCTTTGAAGGCTGCGAATTTTGCGCCAAAATTCTTGGCTTTGCTCGCTTCCAAAAGCGCCGCTGCCAAACGCTTACTCACTGCCATCGGGATATCGCTCGCGCTATCCGCGCCTCCCGAAATTCCGCAGTCGATAGCCCCAGCCCAGATCGACTCAGCCACGTTCGTCGTCGATTGGTAGCCCGTGGCGCAGGCTCGCGACACGCTGTAAGCATCCGTACTGCGTGGCATTCCCGTGCCCAACACAATCTCACGCGCGATATTCGGAGCTGCCAAGGAAGGGATCACCTGCCCGTACACCACCTGCTGCACCTCGCTCTGCGAGATGCCGGTGCGTTGCAGTAGCTCAGCCACCACAATCTTCCCGAGATCAAGCGCTGTCAGGTCGCGATAGGCTGACCCAACTTTACTAAAGGGCGTCCGCAGCCCCGCAACAATGGCTACACGCGTTCTGCCTTCGAACTCTTTCATGTGTCGTTCAATCCTCCGACGGTTAACATGAACTCACACGGAAACGGCGCGCGTTCGGAAGCAAGCTCACTACCCAAGAGTTAAGATCGATAGGCGCCGTGACGCAACGTGTCAACCCCGTCCCTGATCCAGCAGCATAGATCTTGAGTGTTGTTTTTTGGGTGAGGCGGTAGCCCTCAAGCCGGCGCGCGCCGTAGTGCTCCCAAACTTGTCCGTGACCTCTATCTCAAAGTCGAACACAAGATAGTAAGCATGCTTACTATCTTCCAAGGAAACGAAAGGGGCTGCTCACCTAGCCCGCCTGCGACGCGGCCCCGCAACCACATTTCGGTCGTGCCCCTCCCGCAGCGACCCCGGCAGCGACGGGGCGATGCTTGGGAGGGGCGGCTGCCGCGCTTCGCGGCAGCGGGGTGGGCATCGATCAAACCGACGGATTACCGCTGGTTCACGGATCGTCGCAAAGCGGCCCAAAGTCCAAACGGAGACTCAGCGCCTACGCTCTGATAGGCCCGAACGTCGATATGCCTCCCCCGCCTTCCACGCTCCTCCTGGGACTCTTCGTCGCAGTTACCGCAGGCACGAGCGCGCTGTTCTTGTTTGGGATCTGGCATTTTTCCAAAGATCGCTCGTTGGTCTTGCGTCGCGTTCTACCGGGAGCGCTGCTCTGGGCGACGCTCACCGCGCTCATCGCCAAAAGCGGCTTTCTGACAGACTTCAGCACGCCGCCGAAGCTCATGTTTTTGGTCACCTTCACTTTGTTGTTAACGGGCATTCTAGCATTCTTGCGGCCCGTGAGAGCCTTCATGGATCAGGTGCCGCTCTGGTTCATCATTGGCATTAATTTCTTCCGCCTACCGCTCGAGCTCACGATGCATCTCGCCGCGAACGAAGGCATTATGCCGCCGCAAATGAGCTATTCCGGCTCCAATCTGGATATTATTACGGGGTGCCTGGCGCTCCCCACGGCGTGGTTGGCTTACACGGAACGCCTGCCGCGCATCGGGCTGCGGCTGTTCAACATCATCGGGGCCACCTTGCTCATCAACGTCCTGACCATTGCAATTTTTTCAATGCCCACACCCTTTCGGCGTTTCTTCAATGACCCACCGAATGTCTGGATCGCAGACTTCCCGTTCGTCTGGCTGCCCACGATCTTGGTTCCAATCGCGCTGTTCTCTCACCTCACGCTCTTCCGTTTCATCGCACGCGCACGCCATTCAGCGCCTGCCGGGCGAAGGCGCACCTAAACGGAGGGCTCGCGGAGGGCTCGCGGACGCCACGCAACCTTGACGGGGCGGCATTCAGCTTCTAAACAGAACTGAATCAGTCCCCATTGTTGGCCCAATGGCCGGTGGTTGAATTCTGGCGGTTTTCTATGTTGCGCATCACCAAACTCACTGACTACGCCATCGTAGTGCTGGCGCACCTGGTCCAAACGGGTTCTCCCGCAGTCGGAGTTTCCACAGCACGCGCGCTTGCGACGCGTAGTCAACTGCCAGCGCCAACCGTCAGCAAGATCTTGAAGGAGCTGGCACGCGCAGGGCTCGTGCAATCGGAGCGAGGCCTCTCCGGCGGCTATCGGCTCGCTCGCCCCGCCACGGAGATCAGTGTGGCCGACGTGGTGAACGCCGTGGAGGGGCCTATTGCGGTCACTGAGTGTAGCCGGGAGGGGGATTCCTGCGACCACACCGGCCACTGTCCTGTTGAATCCAACTGGCTCAAAATCAACCAAGCCATCTTCGGAGCGCTCGCCAGCATCACGCTCGCAGAAATGTCGCGTCCCCTCGCACCACGCCTCATTCAGTTAACCTCCAAGCCCACCACAGCCACCTCTGCGCTCAGCTGAGCACCCCTACCTTTCCAGCATGACGACCTCTAGCGAACACATCAGTGACCTCATTAATCGCGATTACAGCGCCGGCTGGTCGACGGATATTGAGCAAGATCAATTGCTCCCCGGCCTCAGCGAAGAGGTGATTCGCTTCATCTCAGCGAAGAAGAATGAGCCGAGCTGGCTCTTGGATTTTCGCCTCAAAGCGTACCGACTCTGGCAAAAAATGCCGACGCCGAAGTGGGCGAAGGTTCACTATCCTGAAATCGATTACCAAGCGATCATCTACTACTCGGCTCCGAAATCCAGCAAAGATGGCCCGAAGAGTTTGGATGAAGTCGATCCGGAACTGCTGAAGACTTACGAAAAGCTAGGCATTCCATTGCACGAGCGCGCCGCCCTCGCTGGTATCGCCGTGGATGCCGTGTTTGATAGTGTGAGCGTTGCCACCACGTTCAAAGCGAAGCTCGCTACAATGGGCGTCATCTTCTGTTCGTTCTCCGAAGCCGTGCAAGAGCATCCAGAGCTGATTCAGAAGTACCTGGGCTCCGTCGTGCCGGCCGCGGACAATTTCTACGCTGCCTTGAACTCAGCCGTGTTCACGGATGGCTCGTTCGTCTACATCCCCAAGGGCGTCCGTTGCCCGATGGAGCTTTCCACCTATTTCCGCATCAACGCCGCTAAAACCGGCCAGTTTGAGCGCACGCTCGTGGTGGCGGACGAGGGCAGCCACGTGAGTTACCTCGAAGGGTGCACGGCTCCCATGCGCGATGAGAATCAGCTGCACGCAGCGGTGGTGGAGCTCATCGCGTTGGACAATGCGCAGATCAAATACTCCACCGTCCAGAATTGGTACCCGGGGGATAAAGACGGCAAAGGTGGCATCTATAACTTCGTCACCAAGCGCGGGAAATGCGCCACGAATGCCAAAATTTCCTGGACTCAAGTGGAGACGGGCTCCGCCATCACGTGGAAGTATCCGAGCTGCATTTTGCAAGGTGACAACTCAGTCGGTGAATTCTATTCCGTCGCGCTCACCAATCATCGGCAGCAGGCCGATACGGGCACGAAGATGATTCACATCGGGAAGAACACCACGAGCACCATCGTTTCCAAGGGTATTTCGGCGGGCCACGGCCAGAACACCTACCGCGGTCAGGTGAAGATCCTGAAAGGCGCCGAGAACGCACGCAACTTCACCCGTTGCGATTCCATGCTGATCGGCAGCTTGGCGGGCGCCCACACCGTGCCTTACGTCGAAGTGCGCAACCATTCGGCCACGCTGGAGCACGAAGCGACCACCTCGCGCATCGGGGAAGATCAGCTTTTTTACTGCCTGCAGCGCGGTTTGAGCGAAGAAGATGCCGTGAGCATGATCGTGAACGGTTTCTGCAAGGAAGTTTTAAAAGAGCTGCCCATGGAGTTCGCAGTGGAAGCCCAGAAGCTCCTCGGTGTCAGCCTCGAAGGGGCGATTGGCTAACGCCGCGCGACCTCGCCCAGCCTTAAATTTTAGCAATTGAACAGAAAATGCAAAATCCAATGATAAAGATTGAAGAACTCTCCGCTTCGGTAGATGGCAAAAGCATCCTCAAGGGCATCAACCTAGAGATCCGAGCCGGTGAGGTCCACGCGGTGATGGGGCCCAATGGCTCAGGCAAGAGCACGCTCGCGAGCGTCTTGGCGGGCAAGCCTGGGTACACTGTGACGGGCGGCAAGGTCACCTATCAGGGCAAGAATTTGCTGGAGCTGGCACCGGAAATTCGGGCGCGCGAGGGCATTTTCCTGGGGTTTCAGTATCCGGTCGAACTGCCTGGCGTGAGCAATCTGTACTTCCTGAAAGCCGCGGTGAATGCGGTGCGCAAGCACCAAGGGTTGGAAGAGTACGACGCCGTCGATTTCTTAGAATTGGCGAAGCAGAAGATGGAGCTGGTCGAATTGAGTACGGCGCTCACCCAGCGGCCCGTGAATGTTGGATTTTCGGGCGGTGAGAAAAAGCGCAACGAAATCTTTCAAATGGCTCTCCTCAATCCGAAGCTGGCAATCTTAGATGAAACGGATTCCGGCCTGGATATTGATGCCCTGCGCATCGTCGCCCAGGGCGTGAATGCTCAGCGCAGCCCGAGCGTTTCGATGTTGCTGATCACGCACTATCAGCGCTTGCTGGAGTACATTCAGCCTGATTATGTGCACGTGCTGGTGGGGGGTCAGATCGTCAAATCTGGAGACCATACGTTGGCTCTCGATTTGGAGAAGCATGGCTACGCCGAATTCATGTCGTCGCCCGCGCAGGTGGGAGCAGCGTGATTTCTATGGTTTTTGAAGCTACACCGTTGGCACAACGCGCACTCGGCGGTCGTCTGGAGCTCTCGGGCCCACTTGCCGAGCTCCGACGCCAAGGTGCAGCGCTGTTAGAAGCCAAAGGTCTGCCTGGTCCGCGCGATGAAGCCTGGCGCTTCACCAGCTTGCGCGGAGTCACCGATGTTCCGTTCCAGAGGGCCAACGCCAGGGAGAGCGCGCTCCGCGCCAGCAGTACGCCAAAGCATGAGCTAGCGGGTGCAGTAAGCTGGGTGTTTGGTGAAGTCCCGGCCGAGAGCGTCATCCAAGCACTGCCGCCTGGAATCGAGTTTTGGTCGTCGCGCCAAACGGGCTCGATCCCAGCTTGGGCCAAAGCTTCTCTCTCTCCTGAAAAGGGCGCCCCACCCTTCGCTGCGCTCAACGCTTGCGAGCTGGAGGATGTCTGGTGCTTCAGGCTTTCCGGCTCACCCACGCCACTTCAGATTATCTATCCTGGCCCTGTGGAGCTCACACCCAGCATGCTCACGCCGCGTGTGCGTGTAGTGGTCGAAGCAGGCGCACACGCTTGCTTGATTGAAACGACCACGCCCGAAGGTGTTGCCGGCGCGAGCCTCACCAATTCGGTCTCGGAGATCTTCGTAGGCCAAAATGCCGAGCTGGAGCACGTGCGCATTTCGCTGGGTACGCCACAAAGTCGGCAGATTTCGAGTGTGAGCACCGAGCTCACGCGTGATAGCCGCTATCGGTCGCGCCTGATCAGCTTAGGCGGCGCACTCACTCGCACCGATCTCACGGTAGCTTTTGCTGAGCCTGGCGCACATGCCGATCTCGACGGACTCTATTTTGCTTCCGAAGGGGAACAGGTCGATCACCACACCGTGGTTGAGCACCGAGTTGGGCGCTGCGAAAGCCTCCAGAAGTACAAGGGGCTAGCGGATGGCAACGGCCAGGCGATATTTGACGGCATCGTTCGCGTGCACCAAGGAGCCACTGGCACTTCCGCCCACCAACAGAATCGCAATCTGCTGTTGGCGGAGAATGCAGTGATCCACACCAAGCCTCACCTGGAAATCGAGAACGATGACGTGAAGTGCACGCACGGCGCAACCGTCGGCCGTTTGCGCCTGGACGAGCAATTCTATCTTCAATCGCGCGGCCTCGATCTTGAGACTACCCGCACACTGCTCGTCTATGCCTTTGCCAGCGAAATCATCGATGGCATCACGCTGCCCGCTGCGAGGAACTTGGTGCGGCGCGAGTTTTTAAAAAAGCTGGGCAATCCAGAACTGTTTGCGGAGCTCACCGAAGCATGACTCAATTTTCTATCGCCGAAATCGAGAGCATTCGGGCCGAATTCCCCGCTCTGCATCAAGAGGTGCACGGGCGGCCGCTCGTGTATCTGGACAGCGCCGCCACAGCTCTCAAACCGCAAGGTGTGATCGACGCCGTCACACAGGTCTACGCGCGCGATTGTGGGAACATTCACCGCGCCGTGCATGCGCTCTCCGAACGCGCCACGCAATCCTTTGAGGGCGCACGCACCAAAGTGCGGCAGTTTCTCGGCGCGGCTGAAGATGCCGAAATTATTTTTGTTCGAGGCACTACCGAAGGGTTGAACCTTGTCGCTGAAAGCTGGGCCCGAAATAATCTTTCGGACGGCGATGAAATTCTGATCACTGGCCTTGAACATCATTCCAATATCGTGCCCTGGCAGATTGCGGCCCAGAAGACGGGAGCCGTATTGAAGGTGGTGCCCGTTACTGACAGCGGCGAAGTAACTCTGGCAGCGTTCCAAGCTGCGCTCAGCACGCGGACCCGTTTGGTCTCGATGGCTCACGTGTCCAATACTTTGGGGACTGTGTTGCCAGTGAAGCCGTTCACCGAGCTCGCGCATCAAGCAGGCGCAGTGGTGGTGATCGACGGCGCTCAAGCCGTGGCCCACTTGCCAGTGGATGTCCGTGCGATCGGCTGCGATTTTTACGCCTTTAGCGCGCATAAGCTGTACGGGCCCACGGGCACCGGCGTGCTCTACGGGAAGCGTTCGCTGCTCGAAAAAATGCCCCCGTATCAGTCTGGCGGTGACATGATTCGTTCGGTCACGTTCGAGAAGACAACGTACAATGAATTGCCGTGGAAGTTTGAAGCGGGCACGGCTGACATCGCCGGCGTTGTAGGCCTCGGCGCCGCTATTGATTTCATGCAGCGCTTTTCGTTTGAGGCGCTCGCCCAACGCGACCAGGAGCTCCTGAGCTACGGCACCGAAGCGCTCTCCAGCCTCAAGGGCGTGCGACTGATCGGTACAGCATCCGAGAAAGTCAGCGTGCTCTCGTTCGTGATGGAGGGCATCCATCCGCATGACATCGGCACCATCGCAGATAGCGTGGGCGTGGCGATCCGCACCGGCCACCACTGCACGCAACCGCTCATGGAGCGCTTCGGTCTCGCCGCGACCGCACGCGCCTCGCTTGGCATCTACACACGCCGCGAAGACCTGGACGCGCTGATCGTTGCCGTGCGTAAAGCTCAGGAGATGTTTCATGGATAACTTGGGCGAGCTGTATCAAGAACTGATCCTCGATCACGCACGCAAACCTCGCAATTTCCGCTTGGTTGAGCATTACAATCGCCTTGCACGCGGGGACAATCCACTATGTGGAGACAAGATCACGATCACCCTCATCTTGGACGGCGACCTGATCCAAGATGTCGGGTTTCAGGGTTCCGGCTGCGCTATCTCTACCGCCGCGGCGTCCACGATGACAGAAGCTATCAAGGGTAAGAGCCTCAGCGAGGCTCGCGCCATCTTCGACCAATTCCACGCGATCGCCACCGGAGCGAGCACTGAGACTCAAGGGCTGCCACCCAAACTCCACGCCTTCACAGGTGTGTCGGGATACCCCATGCGCGTCAAGTGCGCGACCTTGCCCTGGCACACGCTGAATAACGCCCTGGCTGCCAAAGAAGAAGTCGCGAGCACCGAATGAACACGGAGCGCCGCACTCAGCCCCCGTCACGCCGTCCGCTCGGTGTGCTCAACCGCGAAGATCCGATCCCGCAGCATCCGGTGCCAGCACGTGCCCCGGACGAATTCGTATTGGAAGATCCTGGCACTCAGCCTGGCCCCTTGGATGAGGCAAGCCTTCGCAAAGCGGTGATCGCCGCGCTACGCACCATTCAGGATCCAGAAATTCCGCTTAATATTTATGATTTAGGCCTGATTTATCACGTTCATCTGAGCCCCGACCAATCCGCTCATGTGGTGATGACACTCACCGCTCCCGGTTGCCCGGTAGCTGAGCAAATCGTGCGCGATGTGCACCAAAAGCTGCGTGAAGTTCCAGGCGTTTCACACGCTAAAACGGAGCTCGCCTGGGAGCCCGCCTGGTCGCGGGAGCGCATGAGCGATGCGGCCAAGCTACAGCTGGGGCTGCTCTAGCCACTGGCTGAAAAGCAAAACACGCCCCACACTTGAGAGGACCGCCATGAGTGAACCCAAAGCCTGCACCCAAGAGACACCACCGGTTCCCCAAGTGCGCGTCAGCCCTCGCGCGGTAGAGTTCGCACGCGTGCACCGCGAAAAGCTGGGCCTGCACGGTGCCGCACTTCGCGTTGGTGTCAAAGGCGGCGGCTGTGCTGGCCTCACCTACGTGACTGATTTTACGCTCGATGCCCCCAAAGCGCGCGACTATGTGTACGACTACGGAGAGCTCAAAGTGTATCTCGATCCACGAAGCCTGAAGTACATCGAAGGCGCGGTCATTGATTACGAGAACACGCTCATGTGGCAGGGCTTCAAGTGGCACAATCCCCTGCAAGAATCGGCCTGCGGCTGCGGCCTCACCTTCAACGCCAAAGAGAAGTCAGCGGAAGCACCAGCCCTGGCAACCGCGAGCGGAGAAGCTGTGATGCAGGCTCCTCAGAAGAAGTCTTTCAAGACTCTGTGAAGCGTCACGCGAGAATCAAGTGAGTTCTAACAACGCAACCGCAGGCGTTTCAAGCTCGAAGCGTGCTACCCACCCTTCCCCTCTCTGCTCAATGGCGACAGCTCCCAAGCTCGCCGTCGGATGATTCACTCCTGATAAGTCGCTGAGCTGGCCTGGACTCAGGTAGTCAGGAGAGCCAAGTTCGCGCCAGTGTGCCAGGATGTTGTTCTCGCGTTCGTTAATGCGAAACAAGCGCGCCGTCTTGGGTTGGCCTGGGAGCGTGATCTCCACGGTGCCGGGCTGAACAGGATCCTTGATCCCGTTGGGATAGCGAAACACGAGCAGCGAGTGCCCCTCTGCCGTTGGCGTCACGATCGCATTTTCGAGCTCATTGCCGCCGCTGCAGCCGAGCCTTTCGTGGCCGAGCCGATGCAACAACTGATGCGCGACGTAGGAAGGCTTGCGCAAGCCCTGCAAATTCAACATTCCATAGTGACCCCGGAATGTCTCGGCATTGTACCCGGCCTGATCGTAGACGTCACTCAAACACCAATACCCAAAATAGGTGGCAGCCTGGGAAACATCCGACATCGTCTTGCAGATGAAGGCGGCTTCAAGCGCACTCTCCTTTTGCGGATCATAGGGGAACCAGGAACGGCCCCACTCATTCCAATGCACTTCGCCGGCAAATTTTCGATCTTTGAGCAGCTTCTCCACGCCACGCACCACGCCCCCCAGATAGTGCGGTGAATCCTTGACGCGAAACGAAGCCGGTCCGTCAAATGGAACCAGTGGTTGCGAATCGGAATCATTATTGTAGCAATGCGTGACAATGTAATCCGGAGAGCTGCCGTCTTTCTGAGCAAAATCTAAGAACTCCTCCAGCCACTCACCGCGCGCGGTGGAAGGGCCGCCCAGGCGCAGCTCCGGATCGACGGATTTTACGGCGCGAAACGCCACGCCCCAGAGCTTGAAGAACTCTTCCTGCGTGCCACCCCAAAAACTGGGCATGAGATTGGGTTCATTCCAAAGCTCGAAATACCAGTTGCGAACTTCCTCCACACCGTAGCGTTGGCGCGCGTGAATCACAGCGTTTTTGACGAACTCACTCCAGGCGCCGTGATCCAACGGGGGGCGTGTGTGGCTGTTATCCCAAATGATGGATTTGCCATCCGCCATTTTGCTCGGCATGAAACACATCGTGTACATCGGGCGGACGCCGATCTTGAGCAGGCGATCCATCACATAATCGATGATTTGATAATTCGGCCTCAGGTATCGATCCTCATTCTTGAAGTGAAATTGATCGGGGCCTTGCGCCCAGACGCGCAGCTTGTCGTCGAACATTCCAACGGCACGCACGTGGCGGATCCCGATCTCGCGCTGAGCTTGCTCCAGCTGCTCCAGCACGTCGGCACGCGTCATCCAATGGAATTGGTCGATATTCGCGAGTGGCTCCCAACTGTGCCTAAAGGGCTCGCCGGGGGAAGACCAATGGGGCTTGAGCGAAAGAAGATGAGTCATGCTGAAGATCGCTATATCGCCGGCAGCCAGGCTCGACAATCAAGAATGACAATCGGGAATAACAATCAAGAATAAGGTAAGACGAAATGAGCGCTCAAGATTTTCGCGGTGAAAGATGCTCGCAAATAGAAACCACGCGGCATGGTTGAGGTAACGGCGCCGTCTTCGTCCCAATAGCCGCGCCGCGCGCTGGCATTTTTGCCCTTTGGCCTCACCTGTAGGTACTTGCCCACGTGACCGGTGATCTCGTCGATTCGACCGGCAAAAATCAAGGTGCCCAGTTGATCCCAATCTGCGCGTAGCTGCGCCTCCTCGGCCGCACTCGGGGACCAGAGCAGGGGCGTGCCGACACGGCGCTCAGCTGGCCGGATGCTCCGCTCGCCTTCGACCGGGATCCAGAGCACGCGACGCAGCTTGGCAAACGCTCGCGACTGCTCCCACTCGACTTCGCCCACTTCCCGCAAGGAGATCGTGCACACGAACGTCGACTCACAGGGATGCCCACGCCGATCGACCGGCAACGATTTGAGTTCAATGCCCAAGCTTTCAAAGTCAGGGACAGCGCGGCTGCTGGCGGTGGCTCCGAGCGCACGTTCCAACAACTGCCCCGTAAACCCCTTTGCACGGCGTAAATCGAGCGGCACCGGAGATTGCAGGGCCGCCGCAATGTCCCCTAGGCGCTGCCCGGTGAGACGAGCGGAGCGGGCGAGGAGTTCAGCTTCGCTCTCGGGTGGAATGAGTGCTGCCCCCAAAGCAACACTGATGATGCGTATCACGGAGGAGCTCGCGTGCGCGCAGCCAGCGTGGCTTGATCCAAGAGCTTGGTGGAGCGCAGGCACGGCCAACAATCAGTATCGCGGCCAGGGCCGCAGCCCTTGTGGGAATAGAAGGGCTGAAGCGACAGCAACGCTCGCTGATCGGCGTGCACTTTGACGCGATCCATCACCTCCAGAATCTTGTCGCATTGCTTAACGACGCGCATATCCAGGATCACCTTCATGGCATCCGAAGCGCGCGCGTAGACATCCTTTGAGTAAATCAACTGATGTGCCAGCTCGGAAGTAGGATCGGTGGTCCCTGAGCGATTCCAAACAGTAAATAAAAGGTCCGCACCCAAGCCACTCTTCAGGTTCGCCAGCATCCTGAGCGTCGGGATCCCGACCTGTGAATCATAAGCCAAGGCACGAACGCGACGCACAGTTTCAGGCTCTCTTCCAAAGCGAGCCACCACGTTGAGTTTCTTTTCGAGCTCCTGCACATCTTTGATGCGAGCCTGGCCCTTGCCGATAGCAATCGCGATCGTCTCGTCGGAGGAGCGCTGGTCAGGTTCCCGCGCCTCCATCTGATTGAGTGCGTCTTCGTCGCCGCGCGCCGCGCGCTCGATCAATGTACCTCCAACGGTCGCAGGCAAGCTTGCTGGAGGCGGAGCGGGGCGAGGGGGCTCAACGATGATCGGCTCCTCCACTTCAGGAACAGCCACCGGCTCTTCGTGATGGCTCGAAACTGCCGCGGCCGGCTCCGCCACTGCCGCCGTATTTCCCCCCCCGCTCATCAAAGCCATCGTGATCGCAGCTCCCAGCATGGCTCCCACCGCAGCGCCCACGAGAAACGAGCCAAGCGGAGGACGTTTGGCTTCGGGTGTGAGCTGGGCTGGTTCTAGGTCCTGCACGTGAGCCTGATCGGGCAATGCTAAACCTACTTTTCCCGCACACCAAGTGATCGCCGCCATTTCCATCGGCCGTTTTCCTGGCCGGGAAGCCGGAGGACGGTTCAATCTTCCTCCCAAACGAAACCAAACTGCTCGACCCAACGTACTTGGGTGGGTTAAGAGTGACGCCTCTCTCACCCAACTAAGGAAAACGTATCATGGCAATCAAGTTAAACAGCTCAATCGCTGCCAGCATCGCAGCAGGTCTTTTCGCAGCAGCTTGTGGCGGCAGCACCCCCCCCGCTGAGACGGTCGATACCTCGGAGGCCCCAGTAGCTGCGCCCGAAGCTGTTGAGCCCGCTGCAGCCGATGACGCTGCTCCTGCAGCTGATGACGCTGCTCCTGCTGACGCCCATGGCGAGCATGCTGCGGAAGATAAAGACGGCTGCAAGGGCAAGAACGACTGCAAAGGAAAAGGCGGCTGCAAGACTGACCAGAACGCATGCAAGGGCAAGAACGACTGCAAAGGAAAAGGCGGCTGCAAAGCCCACGCTCCCGAATAAGTTTGCCTGACGAGACCGAGCTAGGCACGAGCGAATGTTCGTGCCTGGCCGCCTCAATCATCGCCACCCTTCTGCATTGATCGTTGCCGCGCTGCTGCGCGAGTCGCCAATGACAAGACAGACCAGATAAATTGTGTCGCGCTGCGCCCCAGCGACTACATTCGCAGAAGTGACGCGTCGTTTCCTCCTTCTCTCAGTGCTTCTGGGCGCAGTGCCCTGCCTCGGGTGCCAAGAACGAACCTCGCAAGCGTCAGTGCCCCCGCCCTCTCTCCGCCAGCTAGAGCCCACCCACGCTGATCTGATTCCTGCGACGGTGGCGCCACCCACCCCAAAGCCGAAGCCGCCTGGGTTTTCGATCTACGCCAAAACACGCTTTGTCTGGATTTACCCTGAGGCCACCACAGATTCTAAGTGGATCGGATACCTGTGGACGGGTGGCTCGGCACGTCTCAAGAATCGCACGCCGGTGTATGGCAAGGGCTGTGAAAAGGCTTGGTATGCGATCGAACCGCGCGGATTTGTCTGTGCGAACGACAAACACGCCACGTTGAACGGAGAAGATGAAATATACGTGGCAGCTCTCGCTCTCGCTGGCGATCTGAATTCTCCTTGGCCTCACCACTACGCGGAAGCTCAGGGCACTGCCCTGAAGCGCAACACTCCGGTATTTATCGACTTCCCGTTGCGCAATGTGGTGCCTCCGCTGCAACTGCCTGCCTTTTCGGCGGGTGTGTATGAACCTTATGTTGAGTTCAGGCGCCGCTCGACGATCGCGTTCGTCAAAGAACTCCGCGCGGGTGATCAGGATTGGCTTATCACCGCGGATCTGCGTTGGATATCAGGAGCCAGCGTCACACACTTTGTGCAATCGGAGTTCGAGGGCGTCCACCTCTCCGAGAGCACCACACTCCCGCTAGCCTTCTTCCGCACCATGGATAGGCCCCAATATCGCAGGACGGCAGGCGGCAACTTCGAACCAACCGGCGAGAACTGGCCTCGATTAGGTTGGGTACCCCTCACCGAAGAGCGCTTCACTGAGGGGTCGGATGTCTTTCGAAAAGTTACGCATGACGACCGCTACGTGCTGGAAACAGATGCTGTGATCCCTAAGCCACGCCGCCTGACCCCTTGGAACGCTGAAGTGGGAAAGCCCGACACCACCGGCCAAGCCCCAGCGGGACGTGCGACATGGATCGAAACCAGTGTTAATGGTGGTTGGCTGATTGCCTATGCAGGCACTCGGCCCGTCTTTACAACATTGGTGAGCGCAGGGCGCGGAGGCATTCCTCTTCGGCATATTCCGCCGATCGACAGCGCCTCGACACCCACCGGTGCGTTTCACATCACCGGCAAATTTGCGACGGCGACCATGACCAACAATGCTAGCGTGCACACTGCCGTGCCCTGGACCCAAAACTTCACGGGGCCCTATTCATTTCACACTGCTTATTGGCATGACGATTTTGGCGACCTACGGAGCGGCGGTTGCATCAATCTCTCACCGAAAGATGCGCACTACCTGTTTGGCTTCACCGAACCCGCGTTGCCCGAAGGTTGGCACGGGATGCTCCGGGTTCCGGAATTCGAACCGGCAACCTGGGTGTCGGTGATCCCGTGAAAGCTAGCGTTCTTGCCCTGGCCGGTACCAATCAAAGTTGTTGGGTTGACTCAGATTGTTGGCTGCAACACTGATACTGACGCTCAGCGCTCGAACATGGTGCCAATAGCCAGCAGGAATGAACAGCGCTTCCCCTGCATCAAGCTCCACGTGCTTAACCAGCCTACCGGCAAGCCAAGCTTGGCCCTCCGGGCTTTCTGGATCAAGCGCGGCATACATGGACGTTGCGTCTTCGCTCAGCTCCATTTCAAGCGGGCTCACTAAGGTGAAGTGCTTTTTCCCGTACACTTGGCAAAACAATATATTGGAAGTGTCGTGGTGGAGGGGTGTGATGGTGCCTTTGGGGCCCAACCAAAGAGCCGCTGCGCCGAAGAAATGAGCTTCATCGAGCCAGCCTTCGGGAAACCACATCTCTTCAAACAACCTCTGCAGGCCCGGCTGATGGATATTCTTATTCTGCGCCACCGCGTAAAAGTCATTGCTGCTCTCAACCTGGCGTACAGCTTCCGCCAGCGCGCGCATGCTCATCTTTTGACTCAAACGCTGGGTGAGCTGGTCGTAGTTGGGCTCAGCTTCTCGGCCTTGAGCCACATCCAACAGCACCTCACCAAAGCGCGCGGCGAAATCTTCGGGCGACCAGCGCCCAAACCCAAGCCAGCGCGTCACCAGATCGGTGAACACAACGGGTGTGTTCGTGGCCACATAGCCTCCAAAAAATTCCCTGGCGTCGCAAGCGGTACGACGTTCTACTTCAAAGCGATTGAACTCTAACTGCCGTTGCTCGACGAGCAAGCGTCGCATCAACTCAAGGCGCCGCCCACGCAGCGCGTGGCGTCTGGCAGCCACAAACACGGGAGAAAGCTGAAGCGCCTCGACAACTTGCTGGACAAGCAGCGCAGGCACCCCTCGCACTTCAAGCTCAGCGACCACCGCCTCGACAGCTGCGCCCGCAAGCAAGTTATCAGCCACCCAACCGAGCCATTCGTCCGCGACAGCCAGCTCTGGCACCACAGGTTTCAAT
>ENA-ORBV01000733-ORBV01000733.1-microbial-mat-metagenome-genome-assembly--contig:-NODE-733-length-74450-cov-7.128904_pt1 | contig 74450 bp, 48 predicted proteins | sample MGYA00237777_ERZ505514 | MGnify/ENA primary metagenome ERZ505514 (study PRJEB26160, sample SAMN06269048) | microbial mat metagenome | isolation source: Oligotrophic lake microbial mat | place...
AGACCGAGATGAAGGAAAAGAAGGCGCGCGTCGAAGACGCGATGCACGCGACCAAGGCAGCAGTCGAGGAAGGCATCGTTCCCGGCGGCGGCGTGGCGTTGCTCAAGAGCGCGAAGGCACTCGACAGCCTCAAGCTCGAAGGTGACCAGAAGGCCGGCGCGGACATCGTGCGTCGCGCCGTCGAAGCCCCGATGCGCTGGATCGCGACCAACGCGGGCGTCGAAGGGTCGATCATCGTGCAGAAGGTCAAAGAGAGCAAGGACACCAACTACGGCTACAACGCCGCGACTGATGTCTACGAAGACCTCGTCAAGGCCGGCGTCATCGACCCGACCAAGGTCGTGCGCAATGCGCTGCAGAACGCCGCGTCAATCGCGTCCCTGCTGCTGACCACCGAAGCGATGGTGGCCGACATTCCGGAACCGAAGTCCGAAGCCCCACAGGGCGGCGGCGGTGGCGGCATGGGCGGGATGTACTAAGCGCCGCGCAGGTTACAGGTCGAAGACGACAGGTAACAGGTACGGAAAGACCAAGGGCCCGGTGGCGTCAGCTGCTAGGTCTGAGAACGGACCTTATGTTGACCCGGGAGGCCGCTAATATCGCTTATTGTCTCAAGGATTTGGGTCATCTATCCGTCAATCCGGATGAACGAGATCATATACTAAGGCGAAGGAGGGTGCAACCGATCATGCATATCGAAATCGGACAGGTGGAGGCGATCTTCCGGTATCCCGTGAAGTCCATGGGCGGCGAAAGCGTCGAGGAGGCCACGCTGGGCTGGCACGGTCTCGACGGAGACCGACGTCTGGCGTTGAGGCGGATCGAGGATCGCAGCGGGTTCCCGTGGCTGACAGCGAGCAAGCTTCCCGACCTGCTTCGGTTTACTCCGTCCCGCCGCCTGGTCAGCGTCGACGGCGACCTTCCGACGCATGTGCGGACGCCGGAGGAAGAGGAGACACCCGTATTCGGGGAGGATCTGGCCGCGGACGTCGGACGGCGGCTCGGGAGTCCCGTCCAGATGATGCACATGAAGCATGGCATCTTCGACGACGCGAGTATCTCCGTCATCACCTCCGATACCGTGAGCGAGATCGGACGGCTGGCAGGACGGAGCATGGATGTGCGACGGTTTCGTCCGAATGTTGTGGTTCGCTTGCTGCGACCGGTTCCCTTCCGTGAGGACGGGTGGTTGGGCGGTGTCCTCTCCTTCGGCGAGCGCGCCGAGGCCCCCGCCATCACCGTCACGAGGCGCGACGTCCGCTGCTCGATGGTGAACTTGGACCCCGAGTCTGCAGCTTGCGCGCCAGAAGTATTAAGGGCGATCGTTCGTGCGAATCAGAACCACGCCGGAATCTACGGCGCGGTCACGCGGATTGGTCGACTCTCGGTCGGACAGACCATATTCCTCAAGTAGAAGCCTAGTTAAGGGGCCTGGCACGGTTACATCCGATTTTGCTGCAGTTCTGCCACGCTGCGGCGGAGACGACAGCGGTTTCTGCCACTCGTGGCCGACATGCTGTGGATGGCCTAGCCTTTGCGAGCGGTGCGCCCGGAGGTCCCCATGAACGCCACCGGCCCCTGGACCACGGTCATCGGCGTGATCGGCGACATCCGGCACGGCGGACTGGAGGAAGAGCCGCAGCCAGAGATGTACATCAGTTACCTGCAGGGACCTCCGGTGTCGCTAGGTCTGAGAACGAACCTTATGTTGACCCGGGAGGCCGCTAATATCGCTTATTGTCTGGCGCATCACCTTCCGCTGGGACGGCAAGGATACCCACGAACTGGCTCTCGAGCAGTATCACTGAACGGAAGGCGACGACGATGGCGACAACGAAGACGACGAAGGTGCTCCCTGTCCGACAGCCAGTGAAGCGGGAACCGACCCATCCCGGTGAGATCCTGCGTGAGGACGTGCTGCCGGCGTTGCGCATGAACGTCTCGCAGGCAGCCCGCGAGCTCGGCGTGTCACGACAGCTCCTGCACCGAATCCTGGCGGGTAGATCGCCAGTCACGCCTGAGATGGCGGTTCGGCTCGGCAAGTGGGCCGGTAACGGACCGGCGCTATGGCTCGGGATGCAGCAGGCTTTTGACGTGTGGCACGCGGAACAAGCGCTCGGGGCAGAACTCGAACGCATTCCCGGACACGCCGCTTAGCCACTCTGCCGGCCGCGTGCATGGCCACCAAGCGTGGCGGTCGGCCAACCTGCGCGCAGTGCTGCCTGCAGTCCCGAGGGCTCATGCCGCCCGCCGTCAACTACACGGAGCCACAGATCGAGCTGGTTCCAACTCGCGCTGAATGGGGGACGCCACCACAATCTTGCAACCGTACTGAGCTCTGGGAGCGCCGCCCATCATCACGCGATCGAACGCGATCGGCAGCGTGAGCGAGTAGCGATCCTGGGCACGGTCGGGCGTAGTCCGCGCCACCGCCTACTTCCGTTTCTCCACCGAACGCGGCGTCGAGCTTGGCGGGCGGGCCGAGAGGTAGCTACCCCTGTTTCGGGTTGGCGGTCAGGTATCCATCGCGCGTCCGAACGCGGTAGTCCGGATGTCTCGTCATGACTCTCAGGCGGTGATAGGTCTTGTCGCCGGCGTTCTGCGGATAGAACCCGAGCGTGTATTGCTGGCGCAGTTCTTCGGCGACCCGCTGCGCCGCCGCTTCCACTTCACGAACCGTTGAGGCAATGATGACGGACCCGCCCGTGGGTTCGGCGAGTCGTTGCAGCGACGGCACGTGCACGGCGCCAGCTCGCCCCGCCACGTTGATGCCGAGCGCGTAGAGCAGCACTTCGCCTTGGCGCAGCGCGGCCTCCGCCTTGGCGGAACTTTCGCGCGGGCCGGGTGCTTCGAATGGATCGCCCCTGCCGTCGCGGCTAGCGGCAATGATCGAGTTGTCGATGCCGTCGGTCATCAGCAGCATCGCCCGCTTGCGATGCGGCGTGTCCTTCATGTAGGGCACCATTTCCGCCACGGCCTTGAACAGTTCCGTGCTGCCGGAGGTCGGCATGGCTCTCAGTGAGTTGACGATGCCCGGATCGTACGGCCGCCAGGTGATCATCGTGCGCCGGGTGCTGTCGAAGGTGGCGATGCTCCACAGGTCGCTCGGTTGCAGCGAGCGCCCAAGCGCGTCAGCGGCGCGAATCGCCGCCGCCATGCGTTCACCGGTCATGCTGCCGCTGGTGTCAATCAAGACGCCGACACTAATCGGCGCCGGCTCGGCGGAGAAGACGGCCACGTCCTGGGGCACCTCTTCGTCGTAGATCAGGAAGTCATCTTTCGCGAGGCCGCGAACGATCGATCCATCCGGCGCCTGGACGGTGACATCGAGATAGACGACGTCAACGCCAGACTTGAATTGCGGCTGCCGGCCCGCGGCGATCGTCACCGACGCCAGCAGGCCAGTGACGACGAGTAAGTATTTCATCGCGCTCCTGGATGACCATCGCGGCCTGCTGAAACCTGGGATGGCCCTCCCTCTGGCTGAAGGCCAATCTTACCGCGGTGCGCTGAAGGCTTCCAGCAACATCGGCACCAGCGCGTGCATCTCGCCGGCATTCGGGCGCTCAGGCGCGAGGCCGCTACGAAGGCGCACGATTCGACGTCGAAGTCGACGCCCTGCTGATCCTGGTGTTGTCGCTATTCGTGTGGCGGTACGACAAGGCCGGGGTCTGGGTGGTGGTTATGCGAGTACGCGAATACTTCAATCGAGAGTGCTTAAGTCGATAAGCGAAATCTGCAATGTGGTCCGCTTCCGCAGCCGCGAACGTCGCCGGATCGCGGGCCGCCATATGAAACAACAACGGCCCCAGAAACTGCGCTGCCCAGAGACTGCCTGCCAGTCTGATCGCGAGCCCGGCGACAACCATTACGCTCACGCGATGAAACACCAGACGCACGATCCCGCGAGACGATAAGCCGTATTGCGATTCGGTGGGTCACGGCAGGTCGCCGTTACGCTGAGTCAACGCATAGAGGCCTCGGGATCTTTCTGGACGTTGCGTGGCATCACCGCGTCGCGACGTCCGCACACCGCGACGGCTACCTGGAGGCGAAGCGCCTCGGTTTTGGCCAGATTCTGACGACAGTCGTCCCGACCGCCGACCTGCATGCTAAGGTCTTGAGTGAAGTAGATAGCCAACTTTGGATAACTCAGGAGGTAGCGATGGCAGATTACTCTGCTCAGGACTTTAGGGATTTTAGAATTCCGCCAGGGATGACGAAAAAGATAGCTATTGCGGGGGTCGTGATTGCCGGCCTCGTTGTGGTGGCGGGAATCACGGGGACAGTCAGCGCGGGACAAGGAGGCGTCTTGCTGCGTTTTGGCGCCGTGACCGGGGACATCAAACAAGAAGGTCTCTATTTCAAGTATCCGTTCGTTGAGCAGGTAGTTCTGATGTCAACCCAGATTCAGAAATACACCGCTCCAGCCAGTGCCTCCAGCAAGGACTTGCAAGTGGTTGCCACGGAAATCACCTTGAACTACCAGTTGGATGCCAGCAGCGTCGGGGAAATTTATCGCAACATGCGGCAGGATTATGAAAACCGGATCATCCAGCCGTTTACCCAGGAAGCGGTCAAATCGACCACGGCCAACTTCGACGCCGAGCAGTTGATCACACAAAGGCCCCGGGTGAAAGATGAACTTCAAAATTTGATAACGGCAAGGTTAGCTCCCCTTGGTATCAGAGTTGTAGAACTGTCCATCACCGACTTTCGGTTCACACAAGTCTTCCAAGACTCCATCGAGGCGAAGGTGAAAGCGGTCCAACAAGCCCTGGAGGCAGAGAACGCCTTGAAGCGGGTGGAGTTTGAAGCGCAACAGGCAATCGTCAAGGCCCAAGCCGAAGCCAAGGGACTGGAGCTCCAGAAAGCACAGATCACGACGCAGTTGCTGGAGTTGCGGCAAATTGAGGTTCAGCGAGCGGCCGTGGAGAAATGGAATGGCGTGATGCCCTCGGTGGTGACCAGTGGAGGACCGGTACCAATGTTGGACGTGTTTCGCCCACGGCAGTAAAGTGAAATCACCGAACCACGCATCCGCTTCCGCGCGAAGCGTCACCTGAGCGGCTGAAGAAAAACGGACGATCGCCCGGATCATTTCGTCTCCCGCGAGCAACTCGCGGTCGTTGTGATCGGCGTCGGGAAGCTCGAGGAGCGTCTTGGGAGCCGCTGCGGCATCGTACAGGCGCCGACTGTTCTCAGTCGTGCCCGCCTGCGATGACCAGCAGCGGCACTCGGATCCGGCGAATCTGATCGATCGCCGCGAACCGGTCCCGGAGAAGGAGGCGCACCGGCAGAATACGGATAGTGATGCTGACCCATGTCGGCCATCGATGTGAAGGGCGATCGCAGGACGAGCGCCGCCGGCGGGTGCTCGACGGCGAGGGCGACAGCCGCCATCGCCTCGATAATCGACGAGCAGAACCTGCAATCCGTGCCGATGGAGCGCCGCCGCCAGGGGACCCCGGGACGATAAGCCGTATTAGCGGCCTCAACTGTTAACGGAACGCCCGTTCTCAGACCCAGCAAATCACGTCGACATCGTCTGTGTTATTGAGCACACCACGATTCGGGGAATCGGACCCGTTGGTGCTGGGCGTGAGCGTCATGTAACGGAAGAGACGCGATTGTCTCCGCAGGTCGGCAGTACCACGGAGGCTATCCGGCAGTGAGGCCTCTGGCAAGACTGGTCATGTATGCCCTGGTGCCCAGGGAAGCGAACACGCCGACGGCGAGTGCTCCGAGGACCACCAGCGGTGGCAGGTCCTGCATGAACCAGACGCACGTCGCTGCAGAGACCAGGCCGTAGCTCACCAGCAACGCGCGGCCCGTCGACGTCAGCCGTCGTGGTGCCGTCCGGCGCATGACCGCCGTGTCAAATCCATCGGACAGCCGCGGTGGCGGCGTCGTCAGGGTCGCACGCAGGAGCCCGTCCATCAGTTCGTCGTTGCGCATCTCGTCCATCTCGTTGTTACGCATGGATCCCTCGCTGTTGGAGCCTCGCGTGCAACAACTTGCGCGCGCGGTGCAGATAAGACTTCACGGTGTTTTCCGGGGCGTCGAGCATGGCCGCAATCTCGCTCATGCTGGCGCCGAGCCAGTAGTGCAGGCGCAGCGCGGACTGGTAGACCTCCGGCAGTTCCTGAACACATGCCCGCACGATGTGTTGCCGACGCCCTTCGTCGATGTGTTGATCGGGCGACGGCGTGGTGGCCGTGGCCAACGCCAACACGTCGGGCGGCACGTGAGGTGCGCGGTATCGCATGCGCGCCTTGACGTTGAGCGCGTGGTTGAAGGTGATGCGATACAGCCACGTGCCAAAGGCAGCGTCACCGCGATAGGACGACAACCCATGGTGGGCGCGCACAAACACATCCTGCGCGACGTCCTCCGCGTCGGGAGCGAACTCCTGGCCGAGGATCGACACCGCGAGTCTGAAGACTCGCGCGCGATACCGCGTGACCAGTTCACCAAACGCTGCCTGATCTTGATGGTCACGGCAGCGACTGATGAGTTGGTCCTCTGGAACGTCTGCCAGAGGTGGCGAATTAGCGGGAGCGATGGTTGGCAAGGACGTAAAACAGAATCAGGCCGACACCAAGAAGGAAGAGCGGCAGAGGTAGCGGCCACAGTGCCATGCCGTTGACCTGCATCGCAGTCAGGCGCAGCGCAAGGATACCGCCAAGCCCCATCGCCACCCAAGCAATGCCGTGCATCAGCATCTCCTTTGGATCGGCCGGAGGCTTGACGGGCTCGCCCGGCAACTCCGGCAGCGGAATGCCCTTGTCCATGGCGATCAGTCGCTCCTGATGCACGATGTCCATGCGACGCTGCCGCTCTTTGTGACGCAGGTAGAGCCAGGCCACAAACGCGCCGACGAGGGCGATGACGATCAAAGCATCAGGGAAGGTGTTCGGCGTGTTCATGTCCTTCAGACAAGGTCAGTCGGCCTGCGGTTGCAGAGGCCCCGCCGTTGACCTGACGCCATCACCTGCGTCAATCCGGGGCAGGCGGTTCTGGGCGCGGCTACGTCTGTGCCGTTGATGGTGGCCGCCGCCATGTTCTGGCGGTTACTGCGCCGCGACCTCGACGAAATGCTGCAACGCGTCGTCCTTGAGGGTCTGGCCTTTGCTGTCATCGTGTGGATCCCGCTGACCGCGCTGTACGTCAACCTGCGGACGGCCGGGGTCTGGGTGCCCCGGTTGGATCCTGCGGATTTATTGATGGGGCCCGCCCTTCTTGTGGCGATCGGCATTGCCCTGGCCCACCGGCGGTACCAATGACGAACTCACTGCCGCAATTGCTCGATCCTGAGCCCGACCTTCCCCTGGCCCAATGTCGGCACTGGCGCGCCTCGTGGTGGCTACGGACGGAGCCTTATTTACGGCGATACGCAGTCCAATTTTGTCGGTGGTTACCAGGTGGAGAATCTGCACCTCACCGTCGGAGGGATGACCTTCTTCGCCCAGTAGGGGTGCATCTGGGCCGACACGGCCCCTCGCATCGAAGTGCCGCTACGCCGCCCTCACCGGTCGGTCTGACTCACGATGTGGAGACCATCGGCGCTGACGCCGCTTGCCCGCAGAACGTACGCCAGCGGCCGGTGATCGGATCCGAAGAAGTGCGGAAGGGTCGAACACTGGGTCGACCACCGACCCGCCGGCAGGTTCGTGAAGATGTGATCGAGACGGCCCACCCAGCCCCCGAAAAACAACTCGAGCCGCCACGGCCACGCATGGGTTCGCCTGTCACCGCAGGGCTCCGCCGCAAGACGACCCATGAACGCTTTGTGGGCGCCGTCGTTGTGGCCCTCGACGGAATTCAGATCACCCGCCACCACGGTGGCCCACGCCGGCGGCAGATCGACGGTGGCAAGCGCGTCAGCCTGCATCACGCGAGCCCGGCTCGTATCCAGATGCACAGACATGAACCTGATGTCGTGGATGGTCGCGGCGACGCCCACGCGACGCTGGCGTCCGAATGGCAACTCGATGGCGGTCGGCGCGGTCAGGGGTTCCGTGGTGAGGATGGCATTGCCACGGTCCTGCGGCCCGTTCGCGCCTCCACCGTTTCGCATGGAGGGCACGTACACGGCAGACATGCCGACTGCCTGCGCGAGTGCCTGAATATCGGGCGCGGCCGCTGGTGGGCGGATCTCTCTGGGTACCGCGCGCGAGAAACGTGGCGACGCGGGCACTGCCGCGCCTGCACGGTGCACTTCCTGCAGCAGCAGCACCAACCCGACCCGCGCGGAAGGCAGCTCTTGCTTGAACTGCTCTGCGAGGTACTCGAGCAGGCCATCGAGATTGCCGCGGCCCACATTCATGTTCCAACTGATGACGATGAGTGTGGCGGCTGGCGTCGTCGCCTCCGATCCGGCGTGCCGCCACGGGGGCCCGACCGACGCGCACCACGCATCAAGCGTCGGCCGGTGGGTGGCAGGCGCGGTGCGCACCCAGGTCACGCCATCGGAATCGGCAACACATGAGCGCTCTGTCGGCGTGAGCGGGGGAAAAGAGTCAACCGACGGCACGCTGGCGCAGCCCGACAGCAGCAGCACACAGGCAAAGACGGAGGGGGACATCCCGCGCATGGATCCATCGTATGCGCGTGTGGACCGGACTACGGACGTGTCAGTCGTGCGCCGACGCGGCGGGTGATCTCGGCGGCGACGGTCGACACCGTCGGTGGCCGGAGCACCTGCAGGTGGTTGCCTGGGACTTCAACGATGTCCACCTGAGACAGCCAGCGACCCCACCCCAACGTGGGATCGGCATCGTCTCGGCGCAGGTCTGACGAAAACACGAGCGCGTGTCCGCCCTCAACGCGCAACGACGCGTAACGTTCCTCGGCGTGGCGGTGTGCCTGGAACACCGTCCACGCACGTTGTGCATCGGCCAGCGAGTAGTCCTCGGGCAACACACCAGCGGCAATGGCGCGTTCGGTGACGCGAGTGAGTTGCGCGTCGAGGGAAAGACCCCGAAGCTCCGCGATCTCCAGCCCGGCATCGGCACCAAAGATATCGGCCAGAAGTGTCGCGGAGTCCTTGCGCCACTCGGCCGGCGGCATCGCGCCTGGGGCCAGCGTGTCGAAGATGACGAGCAGATCCACCACCCGACCAGACTCAGTCAGCCGACGCGCGAGATCACACGCCACAATCCCGCCATACGACCAGCCACCAATCCGATACGGCCCGTTCGGACACTCGCGGACGATCGCGTCGAAGTACCGTTTTGAGAGCGCGCTGACCGTGCGCTCCGGCAACTCACCTGCGACCAGACCTGGAGCCTGGAGACCAAAGACAGGCATCTCGACCATCTGCGCGAGCACGCCGTAACACGCGACGGTACCGCCGGCCGGATGAATCAGAAACAGGGGAACGGAATCCCCGTGCCCCTTGCCGGCACTCAGACGGACGAGAGATTGTCCGCCCGATGGGCTCGTGGGGCCAGCGCTGTTGGGAGCCAGGCGGCGCGCGGTGGCGGCGGACAACCTGGCAACCATCTCGGCGCCCAGTCCACCCTCTGGAGAGTGCCAATGCAGTTCGAGTTGCCCCCGGGACACACCAACCACCAGTTCAAGTGCATACGGCGATCGATTGCGGGCACTGCTCGACTGGCCCGTGTCTTCATCAGCCGTCGAGAAACCGTGTCGGCTCTCGACGACGTCGTCGACATGCCCCAGGAAGTTGAAGAGCACGGCGGGCCTGGGCAGTCGCCCGATCGCGGGATCGTTCGCGAGATATTTCAGTGCGCCGAACCCTGCACCAAACTGCGGCACCTCCGAGATCAGCCGACGCACCACCTCAGTGGGGGTGGCGTCTGCAGACGGCGCAAACACCAACGGGTACACGGCCGTGAACCAACCCACGGTGCGACTGATGTCGAGACCGGCCTCCGGCGACGTCCGCCCGTGACTCTCCACATCCACGGCGACGGCCGCTTGTCCCGTGACTTCCGTCCATGCCATCCACAAAGCAGCCAGGATATGTTCCTGCGACAACTGACGAGGCACGTCGACCTGGTCGTGGTGTGAGACCGCATCGGCGTGTGTTTTGCGCGGTGCCGGCAGCACCGCGTGATGGGGCTGCGACAGCCAGAACGATTTCTGATCGTCGAGCGCACCCGAAGCCGCCGCCTTCGCCCAACTGTCACTCCACTGACGCCACGAGTGGGTCTTGGGTGCCAACGCCGGCGATCGTCCATGGAGAAGATCGTGGCAGACCTGCGTGAGGTCATCAACCAACACACCCCAAGACACGCCGTCCACACCAAGATGGTGCACGACCCAGATCAGCCGTCCTGGCTCACCGGCACCACACGTCACGTACACGGCCCTCCACAACGGGCCGTTGATCGGATCAAGCGACGACTGCAGATCGGACGCGATGGCCGTGAGTCTGGCAGCCCGCTCACCTTTCGGCACTCCAAGCAGTGACTCATGCCGGAACACCCGCGCATCATCCACGCCGCCGTACCAGAGCATGAGACGATCGGCCGTGAGCGACGACCGCAGGCGCAACGCGTCGTGGTGATCGGAGAGTCGGCGCAGCGCACGTTCGACCAGGTCTGCCGAGAGGCCGGCCGGCGTCTGAAGGATCACCGACTGGTTGAAGTGGTTCGCCGCGGCGAACTGCAGGTCGATGAACCAATGCACGATCGGAGACGGCGTGACCTCGCCCGACAGGAGTCCGGTTTCAACGGGCGGTCCGGTGTGTGTCGGCGCGCTCGCGGCACGATCGGAGGCCGCCACCAGCGTCGCCACGGTCTGATGCTCCAGCAACAGGGCCGGAGTCACGGCAAATCCGTTCTTCTTTGCGCGTGCGGCGACCTGAATCGCGCGGATCGAGTCGCCGCCGAGCTCAAAGAAGTTCTGATCGCGACCGACCGAGGGTATGCCGATCACATCCGACCAGATCGTCGCCATGGCCACTTCGGCCGGCGTGTTCGGTGACTGCGTCGTCTCCGGAACAGCCACCACTGTGGCGGGTTCGGGCAGCGCTCGTCGATCAAGCTTTCCGCTTGGGCCAAGGGGCAACACGTCCATCGCGACAAACGCGGACGGCACCATGTACTCCGGCAGTCGACCTCTGAGGTCGTCCCGAAGTGTCCGTTCGTCCATCGTCCCGCCACGGACGGGCACGATGTAGGCGACGAGCCTGCTTCCACCCACCACCGCCACGGCCGCATCGGCCACCGCTGCGTGCTGGAGGAGTGCGGTTTCGATCTCGCCAAGTTCGATACGGAATCCCCGCAGCTTGACCTGCGTATCGAGGCGTCCGAGATATTCGATCTGTCCATCGGCGCGCCACCGCGCGAGATCGCCTGTGCGGTACAACCTTGCGCTTTCGCCTGGTTCGTCGGTGAAGGGATTCTTCACGAACCGCTCGGCGGTGAGCTCCGGTCGATTCACGTACTCGCGGGCGAGGTTCACGCCACCGATGTACAACTCGCCCGGCACGCCAATGGGCGCCACAGACATTCGCTCGTCGAGAATGTGAATCCTGGTGTTGGCAATCGGTCGCCCGATCGGAATTGCGTGCGGTTCCGGCCCCAGTTCCACTGTCCACTGGGTGACGTCAACCGCGGCTTCGGTCGGGCCGTACAGATTGTGCAGCGGGCAGGCGAGGCGCTCCGCACACCGTCGGGCGGTCTCCCACGACAACGCCTCGCCACTGGCGAACACTCGCCGCAAGGACGGCAGGCCTTCTGCCGCCGGTTCTTCCAGGAACACCTGCAACATCGACGGCACGAAGTGGATCGTCGTCACCCGTTGCCTGGCAATCAGGTCGGTCAGATACGCAGCGTCGCGGTGTCCGCCAGGTTTGGCGATGACGATCGATGCGCCGAACATCAGCGGCCAGAACAACTCCCAGACCGAGACGTCGAAGCTGACCGGCGTCTTCTGCAGGACCACGTCCGACCTGTCGAGAGGATGCGCGTCCTGCATCCATAACAATCGGTTCTGAATCGCGCGATGTGAAACCGCGGCCCCTTTGGGACGACCGGTCGAACCTGACGTGAAGATGCAATACGCAAGATCGTCTGGGGCAATCTGAGAATCAGATCCACCCGGAAGATCCCACAGGGCCACCGACTCAACGAGCACCCGGGTCACGGGCGTCATTGCCTCCGGCAATACTCCACGTTCCCCGATCGCGCCGGTGGTGACAATGACGGAGAGATCGGCGTCTTCGACCATGCCGGCCAGTCGCTGCTGCGGATACTCGGGATCGAGAGGGACGTACGCACCGCCGGCTTTCAGAATGCCGAACACGGCGACAAAGAGCTCGACTGAGCGCTCAAGGCAGATGCCGACAAGTGTGTCGCGTCGCACTCCCTCGGCGCGCAGTCGGGCGGCCATGGCGTCGGCACGGCGATTAAGTTCGCCGTACGACAGCACTTCTCCCTCAAAGACCAGCGCAGTCGCATCAGGCGATTCTTCGGCCTGCGACTCGAACAATTGATGGATCAGACGCGGCTCGTTGAAGTCGCGCTCCGTCTGATTCCATGTCCGCAACAGCGCTCGCTCTGGGGTGGTGACAAACGGAATCTCCCATACCGCCATCGCCTCATTCCCAACGATGGCCTGAAGACCGGATACCAGTCTGTCGGCGGCCAGTCGAATGGTGGCCTCCTCAAAGAGGTCTGATCGATACTCGAAGAACAGCGAGACGCCGTCGTCGCGGTCGTCGACCGCAAGCGTCAGGTCGAACTTCGACGAACCGTGCGAGAGGGGAACCGGCGTGACAGTCACACCTGGCAGCGACAAGTCGGACGCGCCGGCCTGCTGATACGTGAACAGCACCTGCACGATTGGACTCACCGCAGGATTGCGTTCGTGGCCAATCACATCCACCAATTGCTCAAATGGCAGTGCCTGATGGTCGATGGCACGCAGGGTGGCCTCACGCGCCATGTGCACCAGGTCGGCCACCGATGTCGCCTGTCCCACCTTCAGACGGATCGGCAGGGTGTTCACGAAGAAGCCGATCAGGTCCTCGGTTTCCGCCTGGGACCGATTTGCGACGGTGGTGCCGATGACGAGATCCTGCTGCTGGCTCCACTGTGATAGCAGCGCAGCAAACGCCGAGAGCAGAACCATGTAGGGCGTGGCGTGCTGCTCGCGAGCGAACTGGTGCACACGTGCACGCAGTTCCCGGTCGAGGTGGACTTCGACAACGGCGCCGTCGTAACGCTGGCGGGCGCCACGGGGATGATCGAGCGGCAGCGCCAGCGTAGCCGGTGCACCGTCCAGATTGGTGCGCCAGAAGTCCGATAGTGTGGCGAGCATCTCGCCCTGCAACACACGTCGCTGCCACGCGGCGAAGTCGGCGTACTGGATTGCAAGCGGGGCCTGAGTGTTCGTGGAGCCGCCCAGATGTCGTTCGTAGGCCGTCCGAAGGTCCCGCACCAGCACGCCCGATGACCAGCCGTCGGATACTGCGTGGTGTTGCACCACGCCGAATGTCCACTCGTCTGGTGCACGTTCGGCCAGCACGGCACGAACCAGCGGTCCGGTCTCAAAGGAGAACGGCCGGCTCAGCACTGACTCGACCTCTGCAGGCGCCACACGTGTGAGCGCGGGCACTTCATCCAACAGCGCAACGGTCGGTCGGCCGTCGACGGACGGCATGTAGGACCGCAACACTTCATGTCGCATCACGACGTCGTGCCACGCCGCCTTCAGGGCCTCGACGTTCAGGGCGCCACGGATCTGGAAGACCGCCGGGATGTGGTACGCGGCGCCGGTATCGTCGAATTGTTCCAGCGCCCAGAGGCGCTGCTGCCCAAACGACAGCGCCTGTTCGCCCGACGCCGTGATGGCGGGGAGTTGGGCGACACCTCGTCGCGCGGACGCGACGGCGGCGGCGAGTGATTGCCACGTCGGGTGGTCAAAAATCACCCGGACGGGCAAGTCGACATCGCAGAGCGTGCGCAGCCTCGCCACAAGTTGTGCGGCGAGCAGTGAATGGCCGCCCGACTGGAAGAAGTCGGCAGCGCCTGATGAAGGCGGCACACCAAGGACCGCCGTCCAGGCTTGCGTCACACGTGCGCTGAGCGCGTCAGTCGCCAGCGGCGTTGTGACATCCGCCGTCACGTCCGACTGATCGGTGGCCGCAAGTGTCGCCCGGTCGAGTTTGCCGTTGGGTGTGAGTGGAAGCGCGGCGACGACCTGGACCGACGTCGGCACCATCACCGCAGGGAGCGTCGCCTTCAGGCGACCCAGTAGTGTCGCTGTATGGATCGTGCGGCCAGGCGCTGCCACCAGGAACAACGCAAGCCGCGAATCCCCGGTGCTGGTGACCTGCAACACGGCCGCAGCCTGCCAGACCGCTGGTTCAGCCATGGCGACCGACTCGATCTCGCCCAGTTCGATGCGGTGACCGCGCAGTTTGACCTGCGTGTCGATGCGGCCCAGATATTCGAGTTGCCCGTCGGAGTTCCAGCGCGCCAGATCACCTGTGCGATAGGAGCGCACCGAGTCGATTTCCACAAAACGTTCGGCGGTCAGGTCCGGTCGCGCGTGATACCCACGGGCGACCCCGGCTCCACCGACGTATATCTCGCCGATTGCACCCAGCGGCACTGGCTGGCGTCGGTCATTCACGAGGTGAATGCGTGTATTTGCGATCGGGCGACCAATCGGAATGACACCGGTCGGCATGTCCTCGGCGCGTCGCGTATACACGACACAGCCGACGACCGTCTCGGTCGGCCCGTATTCGTTGGTCACCAGCGTGGCCGGCGCGGTCTCGGCCCACGGACGCAGCGTCGAGGCACCAAGCGCCTCGCCGCCAATCACCAGATGCCGGACTCGACCCGCGAGCGACGCGCCGCCGAGCGCGGCATTCACGCCATCCAGATGTGACGGCGTGATCTTCCACAACGTGTGATCCTGCGACGACGGGAAGCGAACGCTCAGGGCGTCGATTTCGTCGCCTTCGGGGACAAGAATGATGCGCTGTCCCGCGACAAGCGGACCAAAGACACTCGTGATGGTGGCGTCAAAGCCGATTGACCCGGCGACCGGAGCGCCGCTGCCCGCCCCCATGTCGTACGCCTGAACCGCCCACGTCAGGTAGTTCGTCAGGCCATGGTGTTCGATCAACACGCCCTTTGGTGTGCCTGTCGATCCGGATGTGTAGATCACGTACGCGAGGTCTTCGCCCCGGGTTGACCGCGCGCGCCGTGTCTGTGACAAACGCGCCAACGAGGCCGACTCCAGATCGAGCTCGATGATATTCGCAGCGCGACGAGCGTCATCGGGGAGTCGCGACGCCAGGACAGACGTGGTGATGACCACCGAAGCGCCGGAGTCGCGCAGCATGAAGGCGAGGCGGTCGGCTGGATACTGCGGGTCCAGGGGCACGTACGCTCCGCCGGCTTTCCAAATCGCCAGAAGGGCGATGACCATGTCCGGCGACCGCGTGAGGCAGACCGCCACAAGCGCGTCGGTGGTCACGCCGCGTGCCGCTAGCGACCGGCCCAATTGATTGGCGCGGGCATCCAGCTCCCCGTACGTCATCTGTCCGCCACGCCACTCAAGGGCGATGTGACCGGGATGCCGGTCCACCTGCGCCTCGAACAGGTCCGGGGCCGTCCACGACGCGACGGGAGTGGCGTGGTGCCACGACTCCACCAGCGCGAAGTCCTCGTCAGACACCACACGCAAGTCACCGACTGCGCGATCTGGTGCGGCCACCAGATCACGAAGCATGGTGGTGAAGCTGCCAACCATGCGACGAGCCGTGACGGGCTCAAAAAGGTCTGCGTTGTATTCGAGCGTCGCGCCGACGTTACCACCCGCATCGGCGTCGTCGACAAACAGCGTCAGGTCAAACTTCGCTGCGGGAATGCCGATGGTGACGGGTTCAATCGACAGTCCCGGGAGCTCGAGCGGCGGAACCAGATCCGATGACATCGCGAACATCACCTGGAACAGCGGTGATCGCGACAAATCGCGTTCGGGCTGCATGGCCTGCACGATCAGGTCAAACGGCACGTCCGGATGACTCAAATCATCGACCACGCCGCTCCGGGTGGCCGTCAGCACATCCACGAATGAGCGGTCCGCAGGCACATCAGCACGCAGGGGCAACGTATTCGCAAACAGGCCCACGACGGACTCAAGCGCGGGATCCCGCCGGTTTGCCACCGGCGTGCCGACGATAAATGACGCCTGCCCGCTGAACCTGGAGAGCCAGGCCATATAGGCGGAGAGCAACACCACAAACCGGCTGGCGTGCTGACTCCGGCCGAGTTCATCAAGCGCGACCACGACATCGGCCGGGATCTCGAACGTCTCGGTGGCTCCACGTGACGACTGCACAGCGGGACGTGGGTGGTCTGTCGGCAGATCCAGTCGCGTCAATGCGCCGCTCAGACGTCGGCGCCAGAAGTCGAGCTGACTCGACAGGCGCAACTGCCCCTGGCCTTCAAACGCCTGCGACCACCAGCGTGCGTAGTCACCGTATTGCAGCGGGGCACCCGAGGACCCACCGTTGTACGCGTCGACCAAATCCTTCACCAGCACACCAATGGACCAGCCGTCAGAGACGATGTGGTGCATGGAGGCGACGAAAAGATGGTCGTCGGCCGTCATGTGATACAGGGTCGGGCGGAACAGCGGACCGTGCGCCAGGTCAAACGGCGTCCGGACGTCAGCCTCCGCCATGGTGAGGGCAGACAGCCAGAGGTCCTCGCCATGCACGCGCACGATCCTGAGGGGGGCGCCCGCTGCGGCGATCTCCATGCGCGGCTCGCCGTTGGTCGCGGGGTACACACTTCGCAGCACTTCATGCCGCACGGAGAGTGACTGCACAGCTGAACGGAATTCCGGGAGCTTCACGCGGCCCTTCAGGCGCACCGCTGCGACGATGGTGTACGCCCCGGACGGTGCCAGTTGGTCGATAAACCACAGCCGCCGTTGCGCCGCAGACATGGACAACCGATCCGCTACCGCAGCGCTTCCGACCACTGGCGGCCAACCAGCGGCGGCCGAGGCCGACGCGATCGCACCCAGGCGCTCCGGCGTCGGTGCTTCAAACAGCGCCCGGAGCGTCAGGTCGGCACCGAGTCGTTCGCGAATGCGGCCAATGACTCGCGCCGCCAGCAACGAATGGCCGCCATGCTCAAAGAAGTCGTCGCGCGGTCCAAACGAAGGGCGTCCCAACACTTCCGCAAAAATATCGGCTACAACTTGACCCGCAGGGGTCGTCGGCTCCTGTGCCGACTCCTCGTCGTGCACACCGAGCGCCGCAGACACATCCCAGCGCTGCAGTTCCCGCGTATTGCGTTTGCCTGCGGTCGTCTGAGGAATGCGCTCAAGCGCGACAATGATCGGTGGGACCATGTATTCGGGCAGACGCATCCGCAGGTGCTCCTTGAGCACCCTCGGTGTTGCCGGTTCGCCTTCACTGACGACAAACGCGACCAGGCGCTTCTGCCCGCCCGGTGCCTCCTGAACGACAACGGCACAGTCACGCACGCTGGCATGTGCGCGGAAGGCCGTTTCAATTTCGCCGAGTTCGATGCGGTACCCCCGCAGTTTGATCTGCGTATCCTGTCGGCCGAGGAACTCGATTTTGCCGTCGGGCAGGTAGCGACCCTGATCACCCGTGAGGTACACGCGCTCCTGGTGCCCATCACCGTACGGGTCGATCTCAATAAACCGGTCGGCCGTCAGCTCGGGCCGGCGCCAGTATCCGATCGCCACGCCCACGCCGCCAATCGCCAACTCGCCTGGCATCCCGACAGGCACCGACACTCGGGCGGGGTCCACGATGTAGACCTGCACATTGCGAAGCGGCCGGCCGATCGGCACCTTCGCCTCACCGGGCTGCACTCGCGTGACGATCGAACAGACGGAACTTTCGGTCGGACCGTAGGCGTTGTAGAACCGTCGAGGACCGCCCCACCGCTGGACCACTTCAGGCGTACAGACTTCACCGGCCGAAATCAGCACCTGGAGGTCGGGGAGGTCGGGGTCGGACATGCCACCAAGCGCACTTGGTGGAATGGTCGCGTGCGTAATGCGCTGATCGCGCAGGACCCCTTCCAGCGGTTCGCCTGGAAGAATTTCCTCGCGCTCGGCCAACACGGCAGTGCCGCCGATGGCCAGGGCCATGAATACTTCGCACAACGACGAGTCAAAACTGATCGACGAAAAGTGCAGCGCCTGCGACGCGGGTGTGGTCTCGAAGAACTCGACGAAGTTCCTGACGAGATTGAAGAACCCCCGGTGCGCATTGACCGCGCCTTTCGGGCGACCGGTCGATCCCGACGTGTAGATCACGTAGGCGGGATCGTCTTCGGTCGGTGATGCAGGAGTGACAAATGGCGGCTCGCCGGCAAACGGAACATCTTCCAGGAATGTCACGGGCGTCGGAATGAACTCCGGCGAGCTCGACGCCAGTCCGGGCCAGATGTGACGCTGCGAGATGACGAGGGCGGCCGCGGAGTCTTCCAGCATCCATCGCACCCGCTCCGAGGGAAAGTCGGGATCAATTGGCAGGAACACGGCACCGGCATCAAGGATGCCCAGCAGCGACACGATCCATGCGGACGACCGGTCTGTGTAAAACGCGATCACCGATCCAGGCGCAATTCCGCGACGACGGATCTCGGCGGCGACGTGGTGGCTCCGGCGCATCATCTCGGCATAGGTCAGGGTCGTGCCCTGATAGGCCAATGCAATGGAGTTGGGTGTCCGCCGCGCCTGATCGGCCACGATGTGGTGGACCGCACTGAACGCACCGTAGTCTCGTCCGGTCGCGTTCCACTCCCGCAACCGCAGCATGTCGTCGCCGGTGGTCAACCGAACGGTCGCCACACGCGTGTCGACGGACTCGAGCACCGCCGACAACAACAGGTCGAACTGCGTGATGAGGCGCTCAATTGTCGAGGTCTCGAACAGTGCGGTCGCGTATTCAAATGTGCCGCGGTAGCCTCCGTCGACCTCGTCCAGAATCAGGGACAGGTCAAATTTCGCCACCGTCGATTCCACCGAGTACGGCGCCCACCGCACTCCAGGCAGGTCAAGCACGGAGACCGGAAGGTTCTGCAGCGCGAACAACACCTGGAACACCGGGTGACGGTCGAGGCGTCGTGGCGGGCGCACGGCATCCACCACGAGTTCAAACGGGACTTCCTGATGGTCCAGCGCGTCCCTGGTCGCTGTGCGCGAACGCTGCAGCAACTCGCCGTAGGATGAGACGCCTTCCAGATCCAGGCGCATCACCAGGGTGTTCACGAACAGCCCAATCAGGTCATCGGCGCCAGGCACCGTGCGGCCCGCAACCGGAGAGCCGATGACAATGTCTTGCTGGCCACTCCAGCGATGGAGCAACGCCGCAAATGCGGAGAGCAGCACCATGTATGGCGTCGCGTCTGCTTGCCGGGCGACCTGTTCGACCTTGGACCGGATTTCTGGCGAGATTCGCCAACTGAGCGAGCTGCCCTCGTAGGTCGTGACCGGAGGACGCGGGTGGTCGGTCGGCAACTCAAGCGACGGTGCGGCGCCATCAAGCGTCTGTCGCCAGAAGTCGAGATCCGCAGCCAGTCGATCGCCGGAGAGCCACGCGCGCTGCCAGCGTGCGTAGTCGTAATAACCCACCCTCAGCGCCGGCAGATCGTCGCCGGGTACGCCGACGTGCTCGCGATACCGCGAGGACAGGTCGCGCAGGAACAACGCGACGGACCAGCCATCGGCAACCAGGTGATGGCACGCCACCGCCAACACGTGATGGTCGGCCGCGACCTTCAGCAGCGTGACGCGGAGGGGCAACTCCTGGGCGAGATTAAACGAGGCGGCCGCCTTCGCCGCCACCCAGTCCTCGACCGAGGCTGCACCCGCCTCGATGATCAACTCGACGCGCTGACCAAGAATCCTCGCCACGGCACGTCCACCCTCGCGTGGGAAGACCGACCGCAGAACGGGATGCCGCTCAACGACATCCTCCAGGGCTCGGCGAAGCGCGTCGATGTCGAGACGCCCTTCCAGCGTCATCGCACCGGAGATGACGTAGGCCGATCCTTCACCATCAAGCTGCTCGAGAAACAGCAGGCGTTCCTGCGCGAACGACACGGGCAGCGGCCCGTCCCACCCATGGGCGACCAGCGCCAAGTGCGCGGCAGTGGCGGACAACGATGCGATGTGCGCCGCCATGTCGGACAACACGGGCTTGTCGAATACGGCGCCGACTGAAAACGCAACGCCAAATGCCTCGCGCACACGACCCGACAGGCGCGCGGCCGACAACGAATGACCGCCGCTGTTGAAGAAGTGTTCGGACGCGCCGACCCGTTCAAGGTCCAGGACAGCGGACCAGAGCTCGGCGAGGCGGGCTTCGATCGACGTCAGGGCACGTGTGTCTGCGGTCGCCTGCCCGGCACGTGTCCACGACCACCGGGCGATTGTGCGCCGGTCCACTTTCCCGTGGGAGGTCACGGGCAACCGGTCCACCACCCGTACCACTTCCGGCACCATGTACTCGGGCAGGTTGGCGACCGCATGGGCCCGCAGGTCTTCGTCGGTCAGCGGCGCACGCGTGAAGTGCGCGAGCCTCTCGGTTCCGATGGGGCCCTCCGCACGCCCGGTGCCCGGCCGAACGGCGTAGAGGTAGTAGTTGGTGCCGGCGGTGTGTTCGAGCGACCAGTCTTCTTCGACCACGACCTCGAAGCCGCGCGACTTCAGCATCGTCAGCGTAATGTCGAGCCGGCCATCCACGTCGTGCAACTCAAGCGCGATCTGCTGAATCAGCGCCCACTGGTCGTCGCGCAGGCCCAGCAGCACTTCCAGCTCAGCCTTCTCGACGTTGATCTTGAGCAGGTCGATCCGCGTGACACCACTCTCGGCAATCACATCGCCGAGCGGTCGGAGCCGCACGGGAATGGTCACCGGCCGCAGCTTTGCGGCCAGGACCTCCTCAACGGCGTCGTCATCACTGCCGGCCATGTCGCGTTGCTGGCGGATGTACGAGCGCACGACTTCTTTTTCGTCGGCGATGTCAGCGTGGAGACCCGAGAGGATGGAGAAGCCTGGGTAGAACGTGAAGTCGGCGCGGCCTTCCGCCGCCGAGATACCGCAGTCAAACACACGGGCGTTTGCACCGAGCAGGCGCAGATTGGCATCCAGCAGCGCACGCACGTGCGGATTTGGCTCGATACACACGAGCTGCAGGTCGGCGTGAGACACATGCGCACACATCGCGAACATGCCGATGTTCGACCCGACGTCCACGACGACCGCGCCCTCGTGCAGGTGCACGCCATGGCGGAGGTACGCGTTCCGCTCGAACATCTCCGAAAACAGGAAGTCCGTTTCGTTCGGGTTGAGCTGAAGGATCGACAGGCCGTTTTTGAGCGTGTACCGCTCTCGTCCATCAATCACGCGACTCATCAAGGGATCAACCGCGACGGCGGCCACCAGGCGCTGGTCTTCGGTGACCAGCGCACACGCGGCCCGCACAGCGTCGTGGCGCGTCAACGCCTGTTCGATCTCGCCGAGTTCAACTCGGTGGCCGCGGACCTTGACCTGATCGTCGACGCGGCCGAGAAATTCGATGCGACCGTCGTGCCGGATCCGTCCGCGGTCTCCTGTGCGATAGACGCGCCCGGCAGACACGGAGGGAAAGGGACTTGGCACAAACGCCGCCGCGGTGGCAGCCGGGTCGCCGAGATAGCCACGAGCCACACCCGGGCCTCCGATGACGATCTCGCCTGGCACGCCAAGGGGCGCCGGCGTCAACTCCGCGTCCAGCACCATCACATCGATGTTCGGAAGCGGCCGTCCCAGCACCGGCGCATCATCGTCGGGCCCAAGGATGTGCGCAGTTGCGTCAACGGTGCATTCGGTGGGTCCGTACAGGTTGACCAGCGCGGGTGCACCAGGTCGGCGGAGGCGGTGCCAGAGGGCGCGAGAGAGCGCTTCGCCGCCGGCCAGAACGGCCTTGACCGAGCCAGGGCGATCGGCGAGTCCGGCATCCACAAGCCAGGTCAGTTGTGACGGGGTGGCGTCGAGCACCTCGACACCCATGGCCGTGACGTACGCGAGAAGCGCCTCACCATCGAGACGCACGCCTTCCGGGACCAACACCAGCGTGCGACCCTGGAGCAGCTGAAAGACTTGCTTGACGGAGGTATCAAACGTCAGCGCGCCGTTCACACTGACGCGATCGCCAAGACCCAGCGGCTGGTAGACCGCGAACTCCAGGGCCTCGATCAAATGGCGCAGCGATCGATGTTCAACGACCACGCCCTTCGGGACGCCGGTCGAACCCGACGTGAACAAGACATACGCGGCGGCATCCACCGGCACATGCGGAAGCGCGACCTCCCCGGACGCAGAAAGAACGCCATCAATGACCAGGACACACCCAGCCGTCGCCTCGACTGACGCGCGGCGGTCGGCCGGCCATGACGGATCGATCGGCACGTATGCGGCGCCCGCATAGAGGACGCCCAGCATGTTGGCAATCGTCTCCGGCGTGCGGTCCACCAGGATGCCGACCCGGTCACCCACTGTGACGCCACGAGTGATCAAGCCCTGCGCGATACCAATGGCAGACGCCTCCAACTCGGCAAACGTCACCTCGCCGGATGCCGAGACGATGGCGAGACGCGTGGGAGTACGTCGGGTGATGTCGCTGAACGCCTCCGGCACGGAGGTGTCCACAGACAGCGGCACCCGTGTGCCCTGCCAGGCTCGGGTCAGGGTGTCGAGTTCTCCCGGCAACATCAACGATGCCGAACGCAGCGGCGCCGCTGGCGCACTGACCAGGGCCTCCACGACGTGGAGATAGCGGGAGACAAACCGCGAGGCCGTGTCGAGTGAGAACAGGTCGGTATTAAATTCGAGCAGACCCGCGAATCCGCCCTCGTGTGACGGCTGCAATTCGAGCGACAACTCGAACTTCGCCGCGTTAATGGGCAGTGGCACGTCGACAAACGTCAGTCCCTGAACGGCAAACGCTTTGACAGGATCGGCCTGTAGTGTGAACGACACCTGGAAGATCGGTGATCGGCTCAGGTCCCGGCGAGGCTCCAGTGCATCGAGCAGGAATTCCCACGGCACGTCGGCATGTGCCATCGCCCCGAGCACGTGATGTTTGACCTGATCGACGAGCTCGACAAACGGCACATCCGGAGCGCCCTGAATCCGGATGGGCAATGCGTTGACGAAGAGGCCGACGACGTTGTCGGCGCCGTCGGGGCGTCCTGAGACGGGAACGCCGACGACCACGTCATCCTGGCCGGCGGTCTGCATCAACAGATGTGCATAAGCGGCGAGCAGGACCATGAACGGTGTTGCGCCCCGTTGGGTCGCGAGTTGGGTGACGCGTGTCGCCACACTCGGCGGCAGCACCACAGGGACGGCTCGCCCGTGAAACGTGGAGACGGGCGGGCGCGCGTGATCGACCGGCAGCGTGATCAGCTCTGGCGCGTCCTGGAGGCGATCGCGCCAGTAGTCCACTTCGCGGTCAAATTGTCCGTGTCCGAGCGAGTCCCTCTGGGCACGGGCGAAGTCAACGTAGTGTTTTGTCAGTGCCGGCCATCTCGGGGCTGTGCCCGCGGTCGTCGCGAGGTACGCGTCGGTCAGTTCTCGAATGAGCACCGTGAGCGAGGCACCATCACTGATCAGGTGGTGCATCGTGACGGTCAGCAGGTGGTCCGTCGCGCTGATTTCGTGCAGCGTGGCGCGCACCAGTGCCTCGTCCATGATGCCGAACGACACCTGCGCATCCGCACGAGCCGCATCCAGCGCCGAGGCCGCATCGCCGTGCCAGGCCCGGCGCACCAGGGGTGTGACCTCGTCGTCTGCCGTGGCGATCTGCGCCGGACTGCCGTCCACATCCACAAACCGCGCCCGCAGCATGGGCTGGCGCTGTTGCACGAGCCTGAACGCCTCAGTCAGGGCTGCCGCGTCAAGGGCACCGGTGATGCGCACGGCGCCGGCCACGTTGTACGCCGCGCCGGTTCCGCCCATGGTCTCGAGGAACCACAACCGCTCCTGGGCCAGCGACAACGGATGGGGCCCCATGGGATCAGTGACCACGACCTGCACACGTGCGAGCAGGTCATCCTTGTGGGTACGCAGGGCCTCCATCAACTCGGGCGTCAGCGCCCCTTCCGGCGCCGACACTCTCAGGCGGCCATCATCCTCCCAATAGCGGACCTGGAGAGATTCGAGCCGGTCAATCAGCGCCGCAAGGGTCATCACAGAACAATTTCAACGCGGGTTGTCGTGCCACGTGTGTCGAGCAGTGCCGCCAGGCCGGCAACAGTCCGGTGTTCGAGCAGCTCCCGCAGCGTGACGTTGCCCAGGCGTGTTGCCACGCGAGCGGCGATCAGGGAGTTGCCGCCGAGCATGAGGAAGTCGTCGTGACGTCCGATCGATGACACACTCAGCACCTCACTCCACAAGGCTGCCACTCGTTGCTCAGTGGCTGACTGTGGGGCCTCGAATGTGCGCGTGGCTGATGCGGATGCCCGCAGGCTCGACGCAAGTGCACGTCTGTCGATCTTGCCGTTCGGCGTCTTGGGCAACGACGCCACTCTCGTGATCACCGCCGGCACCATGTAGGTCGGCAGCTGCGAGGTCAGATGCTGGCGAACGACTTCTTCAGGCGGCGTGCCTGTGTACCAGGCCGCGAGCGTGCGCTCACCCGACGGCGTCTCCACCACGTGCGCGACCGCCGTCTCGACGCTCGCCACCCGGGTCATCCCGACCTCGATTTCACCAAGCTCGATGCGGAAACCACGCACCTTCACCTGATGGTCCAGTCGACCCAGAAACTCGATCTCTCCATCGGCCGTCCATCGCACCAGATCGCCCGTGCGATACACGCGCGGCGAAGGTCCCCCCAGCGGATTCGGCACAAACCGAGACGCCGTCGCGGCGTCGTCGTTCAGGTACCCGGTCGCAAGGCCCGCACCGCCAATCCACAACTCGCCGGGAACACCGGGTGGCTGCAGTTGACCGTGCGCACTCATCACATACAGCTGCGTGTTGCCGAGTGGTCTGCCGATCGTGAGTCGATCGGGATTGGTCACACCGGTCGCGGTGGACCAGATGGTGGTTTCGGTCGGACCGTAGACGTTCCACAAGGCCTTGCCCGCCATCACGAGCGACCGGGCAAGCGCCGGAGGCAACGCTTCACCCCCACACACCATTGTCAATTCACGACGACCGTGCCATCCCGACTCGATCAGCAGACGCCAACCAGCGGGCGTCGCCTGCATGAACGTGACCGACTCCTTGTCGAGCAGCGCGGCCAACGCCACGCCATCCTGCACGTCGCGATCGTCAGCCAACACAAGACGTACGCCGTGTGTGAGCGGCAGGAAGATCTCGAGCACGGAAATATCGAAGCTTACGGTCGTCACAGCGAGCCAGGCATCGGAGGACGCCGGTGCCAGTGTGCGCCCCATCGTCTGGATCAGATTCAGGACCGCACCGTGACTGATTACCACACCCTTCGGATCACCGGTGGATGCGGAGGTGTAGATCACGTACGCCGGGTCGGTGCGGAGCGCGCGGCGGCGCGGGCCGGTCGCGGAACCCCCTGACGCCTGCACCAGCTCCAGCGATCCGCCCTGGACGCCACGCACGATCCACGAGACGCCGGAGTGTTCGATCATCCGGCTCAGTCGGGCTTCCGGGAAGGCGGGATCAAGCGGAACGTATGCGGCGCCTGTTCGGAGCACGGCAATGAGCGCCGCAACGAGGTCGACACTCCTCAGCACTGAGACACCGACCAGGTCGCCGCATCCCACACCACGTTCACGCAGCGACGCCTCAAGTGCGCGGGCACGTTCGTCCAGCTGTGCGCCGGTCACGCGTTCATTGCCACACGTGAGCACTTCAGTCGAGCGCGCAAGTCGAAGTTGCGCATCAACCCAGTCGTGCAACGTCTCGAACTCCGGGCCCGACTCGGTGGTGGCGTTCCACCCGGACTCAACCTGGGCACGAGTCGTCGCGTCCATCCACGACAGTCGTGCCACCGACGTCGACGGCTCCAGTGCCGCGGAGCTCAGCAGCGCCTCGAAATGCGCCATCCATCGTTCCAGCGTCTCCAACTGCCACAGATCGCTGTTGCCATCCCAGCTCACCACCACATCGTCGCCATTCACGACGACGTTGCAGGCCAGGTCATAGGCCGTCGCCTGCACCGGAAGCGCGGTGAGCGCCGCGGGCATGCCGGCAAAGTCGGACACTGCGAGCGGTCGGTCGAGATTGAACGTTGTCGCAAACACCGGCGTGCGCGACAGGTCCGGCTCCACCGTCAAGTCGTCAAGGATGCGACCGAACGGCCACTCCTGATGATCAAAGGCATCAAGGACCGCCGTGCGCACATGTGTGAGCAACACACTGAACGGCTGCTCGGGTTCCACCGTGACGCGTACGGGCACCATGTGCGTGCAGAAGCCGACCACCTTGGCATCACCAGGCGCGGGTCTGCCGGCCACGGGTACACCCACGATGATGTCGGTGGCTCCCGACAGTCGATGCAACAGCGCGACGTAGCCGGCAAGCACGGTCATGAACAGACTACAGCCGTCTTTTGCGCCGAGCGTCGAGAGACGACGATGGAGACCGGGTGACAGGGTCCTGAGGATGCGAGTGGCGCTGAATGTCTTGAGAGCGGGACGAACCGCGTCGGTCGGCAGGTCCAGTGCCGGCAGGGTGCCCTCGAGTCGACGCTGCCAGTACTCACGGGCGGTCCGTGCGCTGGCGGAGGCGAGACGGTGGTCGCGGTCGGCGAGAAACGCACCAAAGGTTGGTGCCGGAGGCAGGTCCGGCGTCTTCCCCGCGAGCATGGCGCGATAGGCCGCACTCAGTTCATCGAGAAGCACACCCATGGACCAGCCATCCACCACGATGTGGTGGGCGTACACAGCAATCACGCTGCGCCCGCCCGGCCGTGTCCAGGCGCGAACCCTCCAGAGCGGATTGGTCGACAGGCTGATCACCGTGGAGGCCTCGGTCGCCATGGCGGCGCGCAGGTCGGAGGGCACGGTCACCCGGCAGTCCACCAGTGGTGTGGTGGTCACGATCTGCGTCTGACCGTCGGCACTGATGGATGTGCGGAGCGCGTCGTGTCGACCTGCGAGCCATGTGGCGGCACGTTCAAGAACCGCCGAATCAACGGACCCGTCCACGTCGATGGCGAGACTCTCCTGATACGCCTTCGCGGCGTCATCCCCCAACTGCGACATCACCCACAGATCGCGTTGCGCTTCCGTGAGGGCCTTCGGCTCCGGGTCGGAGCCGTCGCCAAAAAACCCACCGGCCTTCATGTCGCGCACAGCGCCGCCCACGGCCGTGCGAATGGTCTCCAAATCCGCGTCGGTGTGTGCAGTCGAGAGAAAGAGCGTCCTGCCCTCCCAGATGTACACCCCACGGTCAATGAGGTGATGACAGAAGATGTCCATCTCGAGCGGCTGATACAGATAGCTGAAATTGCCTGAGAGGTTGAACCGCATCAGCGATCCGTAGTGCACGAGGTTGAGCGGCACACCCTCGTCGTCGAAGATCGCGTTCACGGACGTCACAAACTGGCGCGTGCGTTCGTTGAGACCGGCCTGCAGGCTCGGCCCCTGCCGTTTGAGCTCCGTCAACACCGCGCGAGCGGCCGCCATCGCGAGCGGATGTTTGCAGAATGTCCCGGCGTAGAACGTGCGCTCCACGGCTGGATACGAACTGTCGCCATACCGCCAGGCACCGCCGTCGATCCGATCGAGGAACGAACCACGGGCGGCCACAATCCCGAGCGGCATGCCGCCCCCGATCATCTTGCCGTAGGTGGCGATATCCGCCTCGACGCCGAAGTCCACCTGCGATCCACCGGGATGAATCCGGAAACCGGTGATCATTTCGTCGAAGATCAGCGGCACGTTGTGGCGCCGCGTGATCTCGCGCACCTTGCGAAGGAACTCGGCCGGGTGCAGTCCAGGCCGGCGACTCTGTACCGGTTCCACCAGCACGGCCGCCAACGTCGGCGCCTGCGCTTCGATCACGTCGAGCGACTTCTCGAGGCCGTACGGCAACACGATCGTGTCGCCGATCGCCGAGGGCGACACGCCCGGCGCCATCGGGACCGTGTGCTCACCCTTCCCGGGTGCCCCGGCCAACGCCAACGTTGAATCGGAATGGCCATGGTACGAACCCGTGAAGGTCACGATGCGCTGCCGCCCCGTGGCGGCACGCACCACACGCAGGGCCGTCATCACGGCTTCGGTGCCGGAGTTGCAGAAAGTCACACGCTCCATGCCCGTCAGTTCACAGATCAGGCGCGCGACTTCGGCGGCATGTCTGGACTGCGGTCCGACATGCACACCTTCCTTCAACTGCTCCGTGAGCGCCTCAATCACAAACGACGGCTGGTGGCCGAAGAACGCCACGCCGAAGCCCATGCACATGTCGACGTATTCGTTGCCGTCCACATCCCAGAACCGCGCGCCTTCCGACCGCATCGCCACGATGGGGTACGAGACTTCTTTGGTCTCAAGACGAAATCCGATCGCCGTGCGCATGTCGGCAAACACCGGCTTGTCGGCGGTTTCGCTGTTCTTCGATCCAAGGGTCTTGGCGACATACCGCGCGATCAATGCATCAAGGTGCGCCTGCTGGCGCGTGGTCAACGTGGCACGTTCGGGAGCGCTCTGCTTCCAGAAGCTTGACGGCCCGGCCGCACTGGGCGAGGCCGGCGCGGACACGACTGGCGGCGGTGCAGCAGGAGTTGGTGCGCTTCCGCCACCGTGCGTGGCAAGAAACGCCAGTTGCTGCTGCGCCAACTGGGTCAGCACCTGCGACGCCTGCTGGAACTGCTGTGCGAAGACGTCGTTCCAGGAACTCTGAATCGAAGTTCCCAGGTTCCGGAGTTCCGGGGTCGTCGGGGTCGTCGGAGTCTGCACCGTGCCGCCGTTGGCGACGATGTAGTGCGCGAGGGCGTCGATGGTCGTGAGTGACTCGAACATCTGACGAATCGCCACGACGACGCCGAAGCGGCGCTCCACACCTTTGACCGCTTCGGTCAGGATGATCGAGTCGGCGCCCATCTCGAGAAACGGGCGATGGACGTCGATGGTGGAGGGAGACTCCTGCAGAAGGTCAGCGACCAGTCGCACCACCTCCGATCGGACCGTGGACAAATCGCTCATAGGAATCACTTCAGGTTCCGGGGTCCGGAGGGCCAGCGGGCCAGGGGTCACGGCCAACGGCGTGGCCATTGGCAGGTCGATCCAGAACGAACGCGCCTGGAAGGGATATCGGGGCAACGACACGACGCGGCCTTCGCGCCCGCGCCACCACGCCGCCCAATCGATGACGGCACCGCGCTGATACTCGGCGACGATCCGCTCGGATTCGTTGGCGGGCATGTCGTCGGACGGACGCGGTTGGACACCGGTGCCCTCCAGGCTGGCGATGGCCGCCTGGCGATTCACGCACACCGCGGCGAAGCGATGAGAGAGATGGGCTCGGCGCGCGCTCAGCGTGTACGCCACGTCGACAAAGGCCTCATCGGGCTCAGCAGTCAACATGGCGGCCAGCGCCTGACGTCGTTCAAGAAGCGCGGCCTCAGACGACGCGGACACGACAATCGGGAAGCCTTCCGCAGGCAGCGCCGACACGGCGCGGTCGGAGACCGGTGGTGCCTCTTCGAGCAAGACGTGTGCGTTGGTGCCGCTCAGGCCAAACGAACTCACACCGGCGAGGCGCGGTCGTCCCTGACGCGAGATCTTGATCGCCGAGGGCCACGCCGTGCGTTCAGTGACGACACGAATCGGCATCTGATCCCAGTCGATGTGCGGGCTGGGCGTCGAGAAATGCAACTGCGGCGGGATCTCCTCGTGCCACAACGCCAGTGCCGTCTTGATGATCCCGGCCACGCCGGAGGCCGATTCGGTATGACCCAGGTTCGTCTTCACCGACCCGATGCGCAGGGGCCGATCGGCTGGCCGCGCCTCGCTGTAGACCGAGGCCAATGCGCGCACCTCGATCGGATCACCAAGCGGTGTGCCGGTTCCGTGTGCCTCGACATAGTCCACGGCCGACGCCTGCACGCCGGCTGCGGCCAGCGTGCGGCGCATGAGGTCTTCCTGCGCATCACGGCTGGGCACCGTGAAGCCGCCGCTGGCGCCGTCCTGGTTGACGCCTGCCGCACGGATTACGGCGTAGATTCGGTCGCCGTCCTCGCGCGCCTTCGACAACGGCTTGAGCATCACAAGCCCGCACCCTTCGGCGCGCGCCATGCCATCGGCCGCCGCATCAAACGCGCGGCATCGCCCCTCCGGCGACAACACTTTCGCGCGGCTCAACGACTGCGTCGTCTCCATCGAGAGAATGAGATTGACGCCGCCGGCAAGCGCCGCATCACACTCGCCTGAGCGCAGACTCTGGCATGCGAGACGAATCGCGACCAGCGAGGACGAACACGCGGTATCGATCGCGATGCTGGGTCCGCGGAAGCCGAAGAGATATGAAATTCTTCCTGGCGCGGCGTTGAGGGCGTTGCCGGTGGCGTAATACGCGTCGGGTGTGGTCAGTCGCCGCGCATAGTCGCTGGCACTGACACCGGCGAAGACGCCGACACGAGCGCCGGCAGAACGTGCATACACAGAGCCGGCGTCCTCGAGCGCGTCCCAGGCGACCTGCAGCAAGAGTCGATGCTGGGGATCGAGACTGGATGCCTCGCGGGCCGAAAGCCGGAAGAAGTCGGCGTCAAACTGATCGATGTGATCGAGGAAGCCGCCCATCCGGGTGGCGATCGTGCCGGGTTCGTCGGTGTCCGCGCTGAAGGGCGGCACGTCGCGCCAGCGATGCGACGGGAACGGCCGCACGGCGTCCACCCGATCACGCAACACGTTCCAGAAGCTGGCCGGGTCGGACGCCCCACCAGGGAATCGGCATCCAATACCGACAATCGCGATGGGTTCGTCACCTGACCGACTGACCGCCACCGCACGAGGCGAGGCGACCGCCGCCGGCGTGGTGGCCATGAGCGACGTGATGTGCGCGGTCAGCGCGTCGATCGACGGATATTCGAGACCGAGTGTGGACGGCAACGTGAGCCCCAGTGACTCTTCGAGCCGCGTCTTCAACTGCACAATTGTCAGTGAATCAAGACCGATATCGAAAAAGCCGCGTTCGGTATCGATCGCGGTCGGATCGGTGTGGCCAAGCACCGCCGCGACCTCGCGACGAACGACGTCGCGGAGATCGTCGGAGCCCTGAATGTGCGCCGACGGTGCGAGGGATGCCGGCATCCGGGTGCTGTCGAAAAACGGGCGAGCCGCGCGGGACTCGAAGTGAGCGCGGAAGACCTCCCACGTCACATCCAGCACGGCCACGTGACCGGACGGCACGGTCATCGCCTGGGCCAACAGGCGCGGAATGGATTCGATCGGGAGGGCGCGCACACCAAGAGTGGCGACCTTGGCGAGTTCGGCAGCGGGCACCATGCCGCCACCGGAGACCGGTCCCCAGTTGATCGCGCGGGCGGGAACGCCCTGCTGACGAGCGACCACCGCCCAGTCATCGAGGAAGTGATTGCCTGCGGCGTAGACCGCCTGCCCCTTCGCACCCCAGAGCGAGACCATGCTCGAGAACACGACGAAGAAGTCGAGCCCGCGATCCTGCGTCATCGCCTGCAGCACCAGTGGTGCCTGAATCTTCGCGCGATACACGCGCTCGAGGTCCTCGCGGGTGGAGAGCGCGAGCGACTCGGCATGAGCCACACCGGCGGCGTGGATGATGCCCTGCAGCGCCTGTCCATCACGTTCGATCGTTTCGAGCGCACGAGCGACATCGGCGGCGGTCGCCGCATCACCCTGCACCAGATGGACCACGGCACCGAGCGCGCGCACGGAGTTGAGCAGCGCGGCGGCTTCGTCAGCGAGGTGACCACGCCGACTGAGCAACACGAAGTGGCGATACCCTGCACGGGCCAGGCCGGCCACGGTCTGCACGCCCATCGCGCCCGTGCCGCCGGTGACCAGCACACTGCCCCGCGCCTGCGGCCAACCGGAGGCTGACGCCGCGACCGCGCGGGCGCGCAAACGCGGCACCCACCGGACACCGCCGCGCCAGACCTGCTGGTCTTCCGCACGCGCATCGGTGAGTTCATCGATCACCCTACGCGCATCACGGTCGGGATCTCCTGCAGGATCCAGATCGATGATGCCGCCCCAATGATCGGGACACTCCAGGGAGGTGGTCTTTCCCAGACCCCACAAGACCGACGCCGCAGACAGTCGTGCCACATCACGCTCGCCGGGGGCGGGATGTGGGCGCGCACCTCGCGTCACGACAGACACGCGTGTATTGGTATGTCGAACGATTGTGCGAAGTGCGTCGAGGTACACCGCGGACACCGAGACGGCGTCGGCCTCGGCTTGATCGGGATGCCCACCGTCGCTCAACACGTCATCGAGACACAGGACCACGTGTGTGCGGCTGGTGTCGTTGGTGTGCTCCGCCGCCAGCGCTTCGCCGAGATGGTCAACCGGCACATCCACCACCCGACGGTTCGACAGTCCCGAGTGGAGCGCATCGCGCAGGGCACTCCGGCGTCCCGCCAGAATCCAGCGCGTCGTGGTGTCCGTGTTGGCGTGATGGGGACGCGCCGCGCCGATGAGCGCGTACGGCGCGACTTCGGTTGAGAGCGACAACTCACTCGCGCCCTCAAATCCGGCATCCGCCAGCATCCGGCACCAACGATCAACGGGCAGCAGCGGGTAGCTGGACCGGCCGTCACCATCGGCCGCCTTCCACCAGCCTTCGGTCAAGCCAAACGTCAGGTCCAGCCAGCCTTGTGCGCGAATGCCCTCAAGCAGCCACAACTGACCGCTCGGGCGCAGCACTCCGCGCAGGCCACGCAGCACCGGCGCCAGTTTCGCCACCGCGTGCACGGCATTAGCCGCCAGCGCGATGTCGTACGAGGCCGTGGGCTCGCGATCGAGTGACTCAAGATCCAGCAGGCGATACTCCACACCGCGATAGGCGCTGAACTTCGCCTTCGCCTGTTCCAGGAAGCTCGGAGACAGGTCGGTGAAGACGTATTCGTAGTCACCGCCCCACGCCGCCAGTACAGGCAACAGATACGTGGTGAGCCCACCGGTGCCGGCACCAAGTTCCAGCAGCCGGATGCGCTCGGTCTTGTCGCGCATGGACAAATACGTCGCCAGCGCCGCCGCGACCTGGCCGTTGAGCAGTTGTGCGGCCGGTGCCTCGGTGTAGATCGCCGCCGCCGCCGCAAAGTCCCCACCCGGGAACAACACGTGCAGCGGATCCAACTCGCCGCGCAACACCTCGCCGAGCCGCGGACCACATCGCGACAGCAGCTCCCCTTCGGATCGGACCTCCGGGAAATCCGTGACGGTGCGCGTGGCCGCCTCGACAGGATTCGGCGCGACGATGATCCGCCAGCCGTCCTCCGCGCGAACAATCCGATCGTGTGCCACGAGCCACCGCAGCAAACGAGTGGCCAGACGATGGTGGCGGGGCGCGATCCCGAGTCGCGTGTTCCACAGATCGATGTCCCCGTCTTCGAGTCCCTTCGCCTGGGGACGACCCGGCAGCCGTGCGCCAGCGGCGAGGCCCGCGATCGCCGCGTGGGCCCAGTCGAGCGCGACACTGTCGAGGGCCTGCAGCGCGTCGGGCAGATTGGCCGTTTGTGTATGCGCGCGCAAGGCCGGTTCAAAGACGCTGAGGTGCGCCCGCAGGATCTCAAGGTCGGGACCTGTCGCCGGCGTCGGGAACGGGCGCGACTGCCAGGCGACGTCGTAGAACTTTGCGTCCGTCGTCCGCGTGAGGCTCGGCCGGGACTCGGGCTCACCCGGTGTCTCGAACCAGTGGCGCTCGGTGGCGAACGGATACGTCGGCAACGACACCCTTCGCGCCTGCGGGAACAGCGCCTGTCCGTCGAGGTTCGCGCCGGCCGTATGCAGCGCCACCACGGCGTCGGCCAGCACTTCTTCCGCAGGCCGTCGTCGATCCAGGCTCGCAATCCAGGCACGCCGACTCCCGGCGGTGCGGCGCGCCAGGCCAATCAACACAGGCGACGGTCCGATTTCCAGACCCGCCGTGATGCCCAGCGCCTCCAGGGCGCGAACCCCATGCTCGAAACGCACCGTCTGCCGTGCATGATCGCGCCAGTAGTCGGGCGTCGGGGCCGCCGCCATCGCCGCGCCCGTGAGATTCGAGATCCACGGCAGACGCGGCGCGTGGTGACGAACGCTCGCGGCGGCTTCAACCAAGCCCGGCAACGCCGGCTCGATCAACGCGCTGTGGAACGCGTGGCTTGTCACCAACCTCGTCGCCGTCACATCGTCGGCCTCACACCGCGCCATGAACGTGTCGATGTCCGCGTGTGGACCCGCCATGACGATTTGCGTGGCGGCGTTCAGTGCCGCGACTTCCACTTGAAGGTCGGCCGCAAGTGAGGTCGCGCGATCGATATCGGCGGAGACCGCCACCATGCCGCCGGGCTGCCCCAGCGTGTCCATCAGGCGACCGCGCGTCGCGATCAGGTCCAGCCCGTCTTCGAGGCTGAACACGCCCGCGACCCACGCGGCCGCGAACTCACCCACGCTATGTCCGATCACGGCCGCCGGCTCGACGCCGCGAGACTGCCACAGCGCTGAGAGTGCGCACTGCACGACGTACAATGCCGGCTGCGTCACGCTGGTGCGCGCGAGCGCGGCATCCCCCTCAGGGCAGGACGTGAGCAGTGCCGACAACATGTCGATCCCGTGGGTGTCCTTGAGCTGGGTGGTCAGGCGGTCGATGACGTCACGACTGACGTCGTGCCGGTACAATTCGCTCGCCATGCCCGAGTACTGCGAGCCCTGACCGGTGAAGAACCAGGCGACCCGTGCACCTTCGCGCGAGCCGCTCTCGGTCACCACCGGACGCGCCAGCCACTTCTCAAGCGACTGGACCAGGTCGGCAGTGGTGCGTCCTGACACACCCATCCGCACGGCAAACCGGTCGCGGCCAGTAGCAGCGGTGAACGCGACGTCGATCACTTCCGTGGACGCCGCGAGACGATCGCGAAACCGCTCCACGGTGAGGCGCAAGGCCGCAGGTGTCCGCGCCGACAGCAACAACGGCACCACCTCTCCGGTGGTGTCTGCCGGCGCCGGCACGGCTGGCGCCGCTTCGAGCACCATGTGCACGTTGGTGCCGCCAAAGCCGAACGCACTCACCGCCGCCATCGGCGTCGTCGCCACGGGCCACGCGGTGACCACGCGCGGCACGTCGATGGGCGTGCCGTCCAGGGCGATCTCGGGATTCCACTGCGAGAAGTGCAGATGCGGCACCACCGTGCGTGCCCGCAAGGCCATCGCAGTCTTGATGAGTGACGCCACGCCGGCGGCCGCCTCGAGGTGGCCGATGTTGGTTTTCACCGATCCGACGTACAGCGGTTGATCCACCGTGCGGCCTTCGCCGTATACCGCGCGGATGGCGTGCATTTCGATCGGGTCTCCCAGCGGTGTGCCTGTCCCGTGTGCTTCCACGTACTGCACCGCTGTCGGATCCACACCCGCGCGCGACAGCGCCTGTCGAATCACCCGCTGCTGCGACACCCCATTGGGCGCCGTCAGCCCGTTGGTCCGACCGTCCTGGTTGACGGCTGATGCACGAATGACCGCGACGATCGGATCTCCGTCGCGCACGGCATCACTCAGACGTTTGAGCACGACCATGCCGCAGCCTTCGCCGCGCACATACCCGTCCGCGCCGGCATCAAACGCCTTGCACTTGCCCTCGGGCGACAACATTCGCGCCTGCGAAAACGCGACCGTCAGGTCCGGCGTCAACATCAGGTTGACGCCACCGGCCACCGCCACGCCACACTCGCCCTGGCGCACACTCTCGCTCGCCAGATGGACCGCGAGCAGCGAGGACGAACACGCGGTGTCGACCGCGAGCGACGGCCCCTGCAGATCGAAGAGGTAAGAAATGCGATTGGCCGCGATGCTCGCAGCATTGCCGGTCCCCGCGTGGTGATCGAGCCACTCCGGCGATCCAAACTGCAAGGTGCGGTAGTCCGACGTGCTGACGCCGACAAACACACCCGTGTCGGTGCCCGCCAGCGACGACATGGCCATTCCCGCATCCTCAAACGCTTCCCACGTGGTCTCAAGCAAAATGCGCTGCTGAGGATCCATGCGGTCCGCTTCGTTCGGCGAGATGTCAAAGAAGCCGGCGTCAAACGAATCCACCGCGTCGAGGAACCCGCCACGTGGTGAATAGTGGCGACCACGCGTGCCGGGTTCGGGATGGTACAGGTCGTCGCGCCACCGGCCCTGCGGCACGGGCGCCACCGCGTCGACACCATCACGCAGCAGGTTCCAAAACGCCTCGGGTCCTCGGGCGCCAGGGAAGCGGCAGCCGATGCCGACGATCGCGATCGGTTCAGCCGAGGGCACTCGCGACGGCGCCGGAGCGGCCAGCTGCTCGCCGGACAGATGTGCCGCGAGTGCATCAATGGTCGGATAGTCGTAGACAAGCGTCGGCGACACCGAACGCCCAAGCCAGTCCTGCAACGCACCTGCAAGGCGCGTCGCCGCAAGGGAATCCACGCCGAGATTGGCGAACGGCTTCGACGGATCAATCGCCGCAGCGGAGGTCTGCAACGTCCGCGCAAGCGCCTGCACGACCCACGCGGTGATACCGGCGCGCGAGTGATTTGAGTGATTTGAGCGATTTGAGCTATCGACCAGCGGCGGGGCCTGGGCAACGACGGCTGTCGGTGCCGCATCCATTTTCAAACGCGCGACGACCTTAAATTCATCAGCGAGATACCGTCGTCGCGTCTCGCCGCGCTGGAGTTTCCCGCTCGAGGTTTTTGGCAGACTGAGGGCAGGCACGAGCACGATGTCCCACGGGTCGATCTCATGCGCGTCCACAATGGCCGCGCGCATCGCCTGAAGGACGTCATCGGGCGCCATGGAGCGCGCCTGCGTGCGCGGCACCTCCTGCACGAGCACAAGCCGCTCCTGGTCACCCTCGTCCACGCTGAAACAGGACGCGAGACCACGCGCCAGCGTCGGATGTGACGCGGAGGCCGTCGCTTCGATGTCCTGCGGATAGTGATTGCGCCCGCGGATGATGACCAGGTCCTTGATGCGACCCGTGACGAAGAGTTCCCCCTCGTGCAGCAGACCAAGATCGCCGGTCCGCATGAACGGACCGTCACCCTCGGCCGTCATCGCCTGGAACGTTTCGACCGTCGCCTCATCCCGTCGCCAGTACCCGGCGGCGACTGAGGGTCCAGCGACCCAAATCTCGCCAACGCGCCCATCGCGACGTTCCCTGGTCTCGGGATCGACGATGGCGATCTGCAGCCCATCCACCGGTGTGCCGCACCCGACAAGATATCGCGCCTGCGGACTCGACGGGTCTGCAGCCGGACGTACCTCGTGTTGCTCGAGCGCGTCGGCATCGGCCGCGAAGTACACGGGATCACCCGTGACCTCCGACCCGGTGACAATCAGCGTCGATTCAGCCAGGCCGTAACACGGATAAAACTGACGGGGATGGAAGCCGCACTGCGCGAACGCCTTCGCAAACGCGTCCTGCGTTTCGCGGCGGACGGGCTCGGCGCCGTTGTACGCCGTTTCCCACGCGCGCAAATCCAGCGTCGCCTTCTGCGCGTCGGTCACACCCAGCAGGCACGCTTCGTACGCAAAGTTCGGCCCGCCGCAGTGGGTGCCGCCGTACCGCGTGATCGCCTCAAGCCACGTGGCCGGACGCTGAATAAATGTCGACGGCGCCATCAGATGCGCCGGAAACCCGTGTACAGCGGCTGCAGCACGCCATCGATCAGGCCCATGTCGTGGAACGACGGGAGCCAGCAGACACCAACACTGTGAGGTCCAAGATGAAACGACGTCCGCAGACATTCCGAGTTGTGGACGATGTTGGCGTGGGTGACCATCACACCCTTGGGCGTCGACGTGGATCCGGACGTGTACTGCAGCAGCGCCAGATCGGATCCGACGGGCAACACGCCGCTGCCGGGAATCGCATCGGCCGCCACGACATCGATCGTGTCAATCCGGCGGAGCGTCAACAGCAACGTGCTCAGCCACTCATCCACCTTCGCCGAGCCCACATCCCCGACCAGCACCACCTGCGGCTCCGCGTCGTGCACGATCGCGTCAAGCCTCGCGTGATGGCGACGATTGCGAGGGGGGTAGGCGGGAACAGCAATAACGCCGGCCGCCAGACAGCCCAGAAAAGCCGAAACAAACTCCAGACCGGGGCCATACAGCAGCAATGCCCGATCCCCGAGACGGGTCGCCTCTCGAAGATGAGCGGCGATCGCATCAACGCGACGCGCCAATTGGACATAGGTCAGCGTCTCAGTTTGAGCGCCCGCGTCGTTCAGCCAGGAAAACGCCAAGGCGTCGGGCCGCCGCGATGCGTGTTCCCTGAGTCGGTGAAGGAGCGTTTCTGGCTTTTGATGCACACTCATGTTGTATGCCTCACAGACCAGCCGATCCGAGAGCCATCGGGTTGATCTGATTCGGGTGAGACATACACGAGCAATTAGATAGTGTATTACGCGCCAGTGTTTGATTCATGGATTTCTGTCACAACTCCGCGGCCCGACGCGACGTGGCGTCTCGTCTGTTTCCCCCACGCAGGCGGGGGCGCGTCGTCATTTTTTTCGTGGTCGCGCGAACTCGCTCACATTCCAGTTGAGGTTGCCACACTCAGGTTACCGGGGCGTGAAGCACGTCTGCGCGAGGCTCCCCTTGATGACCTGCCGACCCTCGTGTCGCACATCGATGAGGCGCTTGAGGCCTTTGGCGACGGACGGCCGGTCGTGTGGTTCGGGCACTCGTCAGGTGCGCGGATCGCGTTTGAAGTCGCCCGTCGACGACGCGCGCGTGGCCGATCCTTGCCGGTCCATCTGGTCGTGTCCGGCGCACCAGCCCCCGATGTGGTGCGGTCGACGCCCACACTGCATCGCATTGCCAGTGATGATGAGTTTTTACATGCCGTAGCGAGCGCGTACAGCGGGGTCCCTGCTGCGGTCATGGAGCACCAGGAACTGCGGGCACTGGTCGCACCCGCGCTTCGCGCCGACCTCAAGATGCACGAGCGCTACGTGTACACGGTCGAAGAGCCACTGCCCTTTCCGATCACGGCCTTCGGGGGTTCGGCCGACACGTCGGTGTCAGAAGCCTGGCTTCGCGGGTGGGAGCGGCACACGGCAGGCGAGTTTCGCTGGCAGATGTTTCCCGGGGATCACTTCTATCTGCATGAACCCGGGATGCGCACCGAGTTGCTTCGGGCGCTGGTGCGACGCGTCGGTACGGTCCAGGGTCCTGCAGGGTCCAAGGTCCAGGATTCGTCGCACTGAACCTTGAACCTTGGACCCTGGACTCTGTCGGACCTTGGACCTAAAAGGTGATCTGCAGACCCGCGGTCATCAGGACCTGGCTCTTGTTGTTCAGACGCAGCGGCCGGGTGCCCACTCCCGGAATCGGCACCTGGGCGACGGCCAGCGAGAGCACGTTGTCGTACTTGTAGGTGAAGTCCACACTCGTGCCGAGGTATTTGTTGAGCTTGCCCTTCAGGCTGATGTTGCCCTCAAACACACGGAACGCCGAGTCGTTGAACGCCTGCTGGAATGACGCGCGCTGCTCGATGCGCACAAACGGGTTCGGCGTGATGATCAGGCGCTGAATCCCACCCCAGCCCATCAACCAGCGGTCATCAAACTCTGCCAGGCCCTTGCTCTCACGCTGAAGACCGAGGACCGGCACGAGTCCGATCTTCACCTTCGGCTGATCGAGCGCGAGCAGGCCGACACCGGTAAATACCTGGTGCGAGTAGTCCACGTTCCGCACGTCGTCTTTGTAGAACGCATACCGGGTCAGGAAGAAGTACCGCTGACCGTCGCGCTGGCGGAAGTCGTAGTCAATTGAGAACTTCGGCAGGTCCATGACGGTGCCGACGGGGTCAACCACGGCGTAGGTGTAGGACGCTTCGATGCTGACCGCGTTCAGGTTGGTCGATCGCAACAAACTGAACGTGCCCTGAAATGACTTCTGTTCGCCCTTGAGGCCAAGTGCTTCGCCTGTGAGGCCAGGAATGCCTGGATCGAGCTGACCCTGACGGAAAGGAGATGACGTTATCGACCCTCCGAGGGTGATCGACCGCACCCAGAAGGTGTTTCCAGGAGGAACGAAGCCTCCCATTCCTGGGACCGGGGCCGGCGGCGGAGCCGGCGGCTGTTGCGGAGGGGCAGGCGTTTGTGCCGCGGCTGACGACGCGATGACACAAAGAAGTAACGAGAGTGTGAGTAGACGAACTGAACGCATGAGCGAGAGATTAGCACGGTGGTTGCGAGTCTCCATCAACGTCCGCTATACTTCGCCTCGTCAGTTTGCAAATACGCACCGTGTGTGCGGGAGGAATCGAGATGAGCGACAAGGATCTACAGGCCCAGGAAGTTGTCAAGAAATACGCCACCTACGCGGCGGGTGCGGGTCTGATCCCGATTCCGACCCTCGACATGGCGGCGATCGCCGGTGTCGAGCTCAAGATGCTCGCCGACCTTTCCAAGGTCTATGACGTTCCGTTTGAGAACGATCGTGTGCGGCCGATCGTGGCGGCGGTCATCGGCGGCTATGTGTCGGCGAACCTCGGCGCCGGCGCCGGTGGCAGCCTGCTGAAGGCCGTGCCGATTTTCGGCACCGTGCTCGGCACCCTCGCCGTGCCGGCCTTCGCGGCGGGTCTCACGTTCGCCATCGGCAAGGTGTTCACGCAGCACTTCGCCTCCGGCGGCACGTTCCTCGACTTCAACCCCGAGAAGGTGCGCGAGTACTTCAAGACGCAGAAGACCTCGGTCGCGTAACACGCGCCCAGGTTTCGACGTTGCACTTCCGCCGGTTCATCCCTTCGGGGATGGACCGGCGTTTTTTTATGGGCACGCTACTCCAGCGTGACGGCGACGTCCCGGCCGGTCACGATCGCCTGATTCGCCAGGATGCCGACGATCGATGCGCGTGCGCCCTCGGCCAGTGAACAGGCCACCGGTGCTCCGTCGGTGACACTCTTCAGAAAATCCATCAGTGCGTAGTAGAGGGACGGGTGCGGCAATCCCACGCCGGCCTGCAGGTTGCCCTGCTCGGCCAGTTGCGTGGCATTGGCGATGAGCACGATGCCTTCTTCGCTGAAGATCTGCTGACGAGTGGCGTAGACCTCCCACCCTTGCGTGGGTGCGTCGGCCTCCTTGAACAGCCACCCGTGTGTCCAATTCAACCGAATCGAACCATTCACACCGTTCACGACCTCCCACTGCCCCCCGTACGAGTTGGCGAGTGTGGCGCTGTACCGCATCGCCACACCATCTGCCCAAATCAAATCGAGGTCGATCGTGTCGGCTACGGTGCGCCCGTCCTTGTGATGACGCACGCCGCCGCGTCCGGCCACACGTGTCGGGTACGACCCGCGCCACCAGTGCGCCACATCAAATTGCTGCGCACCCACCTCACCGGCCAGTCCAATCGAGACTGCCGGGTCGAGACGCCAGTTGGCCTGTTCACCCGAGTCGCCTCCGCTGGCCGGGAATCGCCACGACGTCTTCCGGTGCCACTGCCCGGCCATCGACACCAGGTCGCGCAGCTCGGTGCGCACGAGAGGTTGCGCGCGTTTGTACGTGGGATTTGATCGTCCCTGAAACCCCGCCTGACAGATCGTTTTTGACGACGTAGCGGCGGCCACCATCGCGCGGCAGTCCTCGACGGTTGATGCGATCGGCGCCTCACAGTACACATGACGGCCGGCCGCAAGAGCGTCTTCCACAATCGCGCGATGCAGATGAGTCGGCGTCGCCACCACAATCGCGGTCACGTCCGGTCGCTGCTCGAGCATGACCGTGTGGTCGGTGAAGGTCGCGGCCGACTGCGCGCGCTGCGTGGCCAGCGCCAGCCGTGCTTCCGACCGATCACACACGGCCGCGATCTCGACCTGCGGGATCTTCTGAAGTTCCGTGATGATCGCGCGACCATGCCGGCCGGTCCCCACGACGCCGACTTTGACGATGATGCCTTGCTGGAGAAATGGGAGAAGGTCAGCCGCCGTCGGCAGCAGCGCCACACCACCAAAGGCGCTGAGTGTCTGACCGATAAACGCTCGTCGGTCCATGGCCTACCACTCGAACGGCACGAGCTTCTCCCCTCGGACCATCGTCAACCAGACGTGATGGCTGCCCTGATGTTCCTCGCGGGAGAAGCGGAAGGGTTGTCCGACCCCGATGTCGATGGTGCCGAGGCGCTCAAAGGCCTCGATGATCCCTTCGCGCGTGACCGTCGCCCCACTGAGCGCACGACCAAACGTGCGCGCCGCCAGGAAGCCCTCGAGCGATACGGGTCCAGGTTGTGTGCCTGGAAAAAAGCGTGCAAGTGCCGATCGATACGCGGTGACCGCCGGAAGGTCGGCCTCGTAGTGCGGCACCACCTGCGTGATGATGACTCCCTCGCTGTCGGGCCCGAGCGCAGCAATCAGCGCCTCCGATCCGACAAACGACACGTTCAGATACGTCACATTGGACAACGCTTGTTTTGCCAGCGAAATGAACTTGGCCGACGCGCCGTACGAACCCACCATGATGATTGCTCGCGGGCGCACTCGCGCCTGCATGATGGTCAGCAATCCGTCGGCCACATCCAAGGTCCCGCGTTCGTAGCGGCCGTGCGCGAGCATCTTCGCTTCCGGATACCCGAGTGATTCGAGCGCCGCCACCGCGCCCTGATGCCCGGAGTCGCCGTACGCGTCGTTCTGTGTGAAAAACGCGATCTGCTGGGGCTTGATGCCGCGGCGCAGCAGGCCACGGACCATGACGCCGGTCTCCTCCGCATAACTCGCGCGGAAGTTGATGACATATCGATCGGGAGGATTTTTTCTGAGCACGTCGGCGCCCGAGAAGGCGCCAAAGAGCAACGTCTTTCGTTCGTTGGCAATTGGCACCGCCACGGTCGCACCGGCCGTCCCCACACTGCCGATCACCGCCAGCACCTTCTCCTGGTCGATGAGGCGCATCATGTTGCCGCGCACTGGCTCCGCCTGATACGCATCGTCAAGTGCAACCAGCCGCAGGCGGTACCCGGCGATGCCGCCAGAGGCATTGGTTGACTGGATGAACGCCTCAATTCCCATGCGCATGCCGCGACCAAGCTGGCCGGACGGGCCACTCAGCGCGGCCGACATGCCCAGGACCACCTCGCGCTGCACGGTGTTGACCGATGCCGACCGCACCGGGATCCCCACAAGAATCACGGCTCCCGCACACGCCGCCAGAATCGAGTGACGCATCTTCATCAGTAGAACACCACAAAGGTGATGACGGTAATCGCCGTCAGAATCACCGGCCAGTACAACAACTTCGGAATGATGTGATCGCCCTGCTCAAGTTTGGGAAAGTGTCCCGTATAGGTATTGGTCAACGTGATCAACGCCTGGCTGAGAATGGCGGCATAGACGACGAAGTAGAAGTACTCGATATACAGAATCGCCGAGCTCGACATGCGCCGCCGTAGATCGAGCTCCGACAGAATGAGGATGAAAAACAACCCTGAGAATGCGGCCAGCATCTGGACCACGTTGCTGCGAGTGTTGGGATTGACCACCAACAACAAGGTGAACACCATGAAGCTGGAGACGGCAATCGGCAACACGCTGGAAAACAGCGGCTCAAGGATCTTGCGGTTGATGATGACGTTGAATGCCAGCTCGTTCGCCACACCACCGGCCGAGTCGGCGATACCAAATGAGGTGTTGCGATTTGAGGCGAGGTTGCTGAACTGTGTCCGCGCGACCGACCACCCGGGCAACGTCATGTCTTTTTCGAGCCCCAATCGCGCCAGGGGGTGAATGATTTGGTACGACTCGAGATCGGGGATCAAAATCACGCCCTTGTCGAGGTCCTGGTGCCGAATCCTGAACCGGAAGTCCTGCTGGTCAAGCGGGTACTTCGCATAGTCAAAACTCTGCCGGACCTCGGCCTTCACAAACCACCCGATCGTCTCTGAGTCCGGGTTCTTGCGCCGATACGCCTCGCGTACGGTGACGTCTGACGCTTCCGGCAGCAAAAAGCCGCGCGTGATGGTCTCCGGAATATTGGCCGGATAGGTCTGCCAGACGTAGCCGCTGACCTGGATGTTGTTGGGGCCAATGAGCTCAAACGTCTCGAGAATCACGCCCGTCGGCACAAATCGCGGCAACGTGCCACTGCGCTGCAGGGATGTGCGGGTGGTGTCGAGCACAAATTTGCGCACACTGCCGGCATTGGCAAACACCGTTTGCCCCTCAACGGGCGGCGCGGGCGCTCCAAACCCGTGTTGCCACAACATGCCGATGCCCACCACCAACATCAGGCAACTGGCGACCACCCCGCCCCACAGGACAAAGATCCTGCCGTCGGACCGTTTCAGGATGGTGCTCCACAGGGTCAGCAGACACGCCAGCAGCACGGCCACCGTGATCGTCATTTTCTGGCGGCGGAACATCCGGATGTTCTCCGCCTGCTGCTGGAAGAACACGATGCCGACGGTCCAGCCGGTGGAGGGAACCGACCTCGACAGAATCCAACTCGCTTCTCCGGTCACCGGGTCGATCAGATTCTCGATCACGTCGACGCCGGCCGTCCGAGCGGCGTCAAAGATCCGCTGCGCCTGAACCAATGTGCCGGACCTGGCGGCGGCCGCCGGATCGAGATCACCGGACTCATCGCCGAATTCCTGCGCGAACGGATGCGAGATCGCGAAGCCGTCTTTCGAGATCAGGAATCCATACCCGACATCCCCGAGGTCGAGGGACTGAATCAGGTCATCCACTTCAGACAGCGACATCGTCGCGTGCACCACACCGGCGGTGGCCTGCGGGGTTGACGAGGCAGGGTCGGAGAACGGAGTGGCATACTCCACGACCGGCCCCTGTTCGCTGTCGGTCGACGGTTCGGTCCAGCCCCCGGCGGACGTGGTGCCGACCTGGTACCAGCGGGTCTCGCCAAGGGTGTAGTCGTAGAGCGAATCCAGCGGAACAAACACGGTGGATTCGCCCTGCCGTCGGAACGACGGCGCGTGCAGGCGCAGGTTCGGGTCAAACCGGTGCGGCATGAACGCCGCGCCAACGGCGAGCAGTTGTGGCGTGATGTCGATCGCCCCCTGAAGTCGGGTGGGCACCTCAGCCTTCGGCACGCGGCCGCTGCTGATGTCTGCGGCGACGGCGTTCACCACGGCGGGAACCCGACTCAGCTCCGCATCAATGACATTGGCCGCGCGTTCCGCCTCCCTGGCCGCCCGCTCCCGCAATGCGGCGCTCGCGCGGCTGGAGCCGATCACGTAGAACACCAGGAGCGTCAGCGCGACGGCAAGACTCGCCCACTTCAGGTAATCAACGTACCGAAGCCACGGCCATTGAGCCGGGGTCACACCGGGCGTGGGATCACTCACGTGTTAAAAAATTCCTGCGCGCTTGAGTCGCGCCGTGGGATTGACGATGACGATCAGGTCAAAGCGGTGATTGACCGGGACCGGGAACGTGTTGTCGAAGGCCTTGGTGTGGTACCAGATGAGCGACATGTCGGCGGTCACTGGGAACGTGCCGATCGTATACCACCGCTTGCCGACACCGTAGCGGTCACCATTGACGGTGGGAATGTAGGACCGATCCACGGACATGACACCCGCATTCACCGTCAACTTGCCAAACTTCAAGTCCACTGACGCGTTCAATCCCTTGCCCTTCGGAGTGCCGGTGAACGTATTGGTCCCGGTCCGCTCCAGGTCCGACACGCGCTGATAGGCCTCGAATCGCACACCGGTCACCACCTTCGCAGCCGCAGGCGTCCGAATCACGAGAGCCTCGCGGAGGATGTCACGACCGTCTTCGTGCGTGTAATCGACCGACGCGGTGACCCGTGGCGTCAGCCTGACCCCCAGCAGGACCTGCCCGTAGTTGTAGTCAAAGCTGTCATCCAACCGGCGGAACACGTTGGGCTGGGCCACACCAAAGTGGCCGATGGTGCCCGACAGTTGGGTGATGCGCCCGGAGGTGGGCCGCACGGTGACGCGTTGACCCACGAGGTAGCCGTCCATGTCGTAGGAGATGTTCTCGGACACGTCCCCGCGGTTCGGGCCGAGGCCACCCACCTGCAGTTCCAGCCCAGAGACCGGTGCCGCGGACAGGAAGAGATGGCGCATCCAGAACTTGCCAACGAAGTCGCCCTTCCCGATACCCGTATCGTTCCAACTGGCAACGTACGTGGGGCCCGCAGAGGCCATCATGTTGACGCTGTATTTGCCGGCCGCGTCAAACAGCAGTCGCCCACGCGTCAGGCCGTGCCACTGAATACCGTCGGCGGTAACCACCTCGGCGGAGGTCTTGTTCCACCGATATCGAAGTCCCGCCTGCACTGCCTGCACATCGAGCCATCGTCGAATCGCCGGCGGCTCCGCTGGAGCGGCCGGGGCGGGTGTCTGAGCCAAGGTGGAGACGGGGGTCGCCAGGGCGGCGAGTCCGAACACGGCAAGCGATGCGAGATGAGGACGAATCATTGCGTGGAGATTGTCCTTCATTACGGGCGTTGTTCCAATCCTGCTATCCTCTCGTCTCTTATCCCTTTGGAGGACGACCATCGTGACGCGACGTTCGGTCTTGATCAGTGCAATCGTGGTGGGCGCTGTGGGCCTGTCGGCCGCTCAGCCGCCCAAAGCCACCGAGGGGGTGTCGCCAACCTCGATCACGATTGGGATGTCCGCCGCCTTCACGGGAGCCTCCCGCAGCCTCGGCATCGAGCTCTTCCGCGGGTCGATGGCCTACCTGGCCGAAGTCAACCGCAATGGGGGCGTTCACGGCCGCCACATCAGGATTCAGGCATACGACGACGGGTATCAGCCGAACGCGGCGATGAAGAACTCCCTCAAGTTGATGCTGGAAGACGACGTGTTCCTGCTGTTCAACTATGTCGGAACGCCCACGGTCACCCGTGTCCTGCCACTGCTGAAGAAGTATCAAAACCTCCACTTTTCCCTGTTTTTCCCGTTTACAGGCGCACAGCCGCACCGCGAACCGCCGTACGGGTCGCTGGCGGTCAACCTCCGAGCCTCCTATCGGCAAGAGACGCAGGGGCTGGTCGATAACTTCCTGACGGCCGGCCGGTCGCGCATTGCGGTGTTCTACCAAGCCGACGCGTACGGTCGGAGTGGCTGGGTCGGCGTACGCGAGGCGCTCACAAAGAAGGGCCTCAAGATCGCCGGCGAAGCCACCTACACCCGGGGCACCAAGTACTCGGAGAGCCTCGACCGGCAGGTGGCGATCATGCAGGAAATCAAACCTGACGCCATCATTTCCATCGGTGCCTATGAGGCGTGTGCGGCATTCATCCGTGATGCCCGGAAGGCCGGCCTCGATGTGCCCATCGCAAACGTCTCGTTTGTCGGCAGCGAAAGCCTCCTGGCCCTGTTGAGCGCATCGTCGGCCACCGACGACCGCGACTACACGGTGAACCTCGTGAATTCGCAGGTGGTGCCCAGCTACGAAAGCGCCACCGCGCCGGTCGTGCGCGAATACCGGGCGCTGATGGAGAAACACCAACCGGACCCGCCGCAGGGGTTCGGCGACGCCGGCTACAAAATGTTGCCCTACAGCTTTGTCAGCCTCGAAGGGTTCCTGAACGCAAAACTGCTGGTCGAGGTGCTCAAGCGCATGGGCCCATCGCCGCAACGCGCACACATTGTGTCGACGATCGAGCAATTGTCCAACATCGAATTGGGCATGGGCACGCCGGTGTCGTTTTCGCGCGAGCGGTATCAAGGGTCGGACGCGATTTATTACACCACGGTGCGCGACGGACGCTTCGTGCCCATTACGAACTGGCAGGAGTGGCGAAAGTGAGAATCGCGAAACTCTTTCAAAAAACAATGTTCGGGATCTTCCTGTTGTTCGGGTTGATTGCGGTTTCCACCTCAGCGTTGTGTGTTTATACGGTCGACAAACAACTGTCGACCGAATACGAGGCCAACAGTCGCACGATTGCGCAGACGATCGCCAACTCCAGTCTCGATATCATCCTCAATCGCGACCTGTCCACCCTGCAGTCCCTCATTGACCAGTTCAAGGAACTCCAGGGCATCAAATACATCTATATCGTCGACGAACACGGCGACTGGCTGGCGCACACGTTTGTGCCGGGGATTCCGAAGGAAATTCAGTCGGCCGACCGCACACCGGGCGCCACCGTTGAGCGGCAGTTGCCTGGGTTTGGCGAATTCGTCGAGGTCTCGAGCCCGATTCTCGACGGAATCGCCGGATCGGTGCACGTGGGCATGGACAAGGGCCTGATTGCGCTGAAGATTCAGACCGCGATCGGCCAGCAGATCTACCTGATCTCGATCATCTTCATCGTGTCGATCATCGGGTCCTACCTGCTGGTGAATCTGGCCGCCAAACCCATCACTCGCCTGGGTGGCTACGCCACACATCTGGTGGCACCCGATGCGCCCAACGCGCTGACGCCAGACGAAGCGCAGGCGCTCCTGGAGCGGGCCGATGAAGTCGGCCAGATGGCGCGCCTCTATCGCCATCTGGCGCTGCGCAGCGAAGGCGCGGAACTCGCGCCGTGACCGAAGCGGCACCGACCAATCGCTGGCTCGTCGCCATCATGGGCACGATCCTGCAGTTATGCCTCGGGACGGTGTACGCCTGGAGCTTTTTCCAGGCGATGCTGGTGAAGTCGTACCGCTGGTCGTATACCGACACGGCGTGGGCGTTCAGCCTGGTCATTTGCACTCTCGGAATTTCAGCCGCGTGGGCCGGCGTCAACCTGCCACGCTTCGGGCCGCGCAAACTGGCCGTCACCGGCGGCTTGTTGTTCAGCTTGAGCTACATCCTCGGTGGCCTGGCGCTGCACCTCGAAAGCCGCACGTTGTTTTACCTCGGCTACGGCGTGGTCGGAGGATTCGGCATTGGTCTGGGCTACGTCACGCCGGTCTCTACCGTCGCCAAATGGTTCCCCGATAAGAAGGGGCTTGTCACCGGCGTCGTCGTGATGGGTTTCGGCATCGGTGCGTTTGTGATGAGCAAGGTGCTGGTCCCGCTGCTGCTGCACGCGACCGACGGCGACCTTGTGTATGTATTTGTCTCGCTGGGCGTTTTTTTCGCGATGGTCCTGCTGCCCGTGGCGATGTTCATGAAGGACCCACCAGCAGTTGCGGCCGCGGCAGCGGTCTCAACGACCGTGGTCACACCGGATCTGCCCACGAGTCACTACCTGAAGTCGAGCCAGTTCCTCATCATGTGGCTGGTCTTCTTCTGCAACATCACCGCCGGTATCTCGGTCATCAGTTTTCAGTCGCCTCTGCTGCAGGAAATTTGGGGGCTGGCCGACCCGACTGCGGAACCGGCCGCGCTGGCCACCTACGGAGCGACACTCATTGCCGTCAGCTCCCTGTTTAACGGCGTCGGGCGCTTGCTCTGGGGCATGATTTCCGACCGCATCGGACGCGTTGAGAGTTTCCGGCTCCTGCTCGCCTCCCAGATGATCGTGTTCGGCGTGTTGATGACCGAACGGGATCCGTGGATCTTCAGCGCACTCGTCTGTTATGTCCTGCTGTGTTTTGGAGGCGGATTTGGCACGATGCCGTCGTTTGTCATCGATGTCTTTGGCGCCAAACGGATGTCGGTGATGTACGGCACGTTGCTCACCGCCTGGGCGGCCGCCGGCGTGGTCGGGCCCATGCTCGTGGCATCGGTCAAGGACTACTATCCGGACCGCGCCGTCCTCTATTGTTTCCTCGTCGGCGTCATGTTCCTTGGTGCGGGGTTTATTTTTTCGTTCCTGGCAACCAACGAACGGTGTGTTCCGGGGAAACCCGCACTCGACGATCTTGGGATTGCTCCCGAATATCTCCCAGCACCACGTACGCGGTTGACCACGCGTCACACAGTCGCGCCGACGGCCCCGTAACCACCACCGACGCCGTTGCACGCTCGATCGGCACACCCGAGCGTGGATCCACGATGTGCGCGTGCGCCTGGGCTGCGGCGTCTGAGACAGAGAACGCGAGGTCTTCAAGACGAAGTCCAGGGGTCCAGGGGTCCAGGGGTCCGACGTGCACGTGCCACGGGTGCCCAGCGACGTCGAGCCCCATCGCGATGCCGCTGCTGGTGCCGCCATGCAGAAAAGCCGACGTGATGCCGTTGGCCCGCAACAGGCGGGCGCCACAGTCGATCGCATGCCCCTTGGCGATGCCACCCAGATCAAGCTGCATTGCGGGGTCGTCGAAGTGCAGCGTCCGCTGCCCGTGATCAAGCACGAGCGCGTGACCATACCCCCGTGTGATGTCGAAGGCTCCGCCTGACTCCCTCCAGACGGTCTGCCCGTCCACCAACATTGCCCACACATCGTCATCACACCGGACCGCTTCAGACGCGGCCGTGCGATTGACATGGGAGAGCCAGCTGTCGGGCGCAAACCGATTGAGTCGCTGGTGCCACTCGTCGATTTCCGCCATGACGAGCTCGCCAATCGGCGCGAGGTCTGCGGCGGAGCGTACCGCAGGCAACACCAATTCGAAGCGTGTGGCCATGGCTGCGGTGGCAAACCGCAGGACCTCCGCGCTCAGAGCTTGCGAACCTTCCCCGTGCGCGGGTCGAACCCGAAGGCGGCCCGTTCCCAGAACGACCGCTGCGCCAGATCCACGATCACCATGACCTTGGTGCCCAGTTCAACGTCACTCATCGGCTTTTCCCGCGTGCGGATGCAGTCCACCCAGTGGCGGCGCAACATCTCCTGCGGGTCGAGCACCTCGCCTTCTGGTGCAATCTCGCGCTCTTCGATCTCGTCCGCCCAGATGCGCTCGGGCCTGATGATCGCGTTGCGGCCGCCGACAAACAGGTTGGCCTTGTGACCGCGGATGATGCGCTCGAGGCCCAGCTCATTACACGTCGACCCGGCCACGACCATCGTGTGGTCGTGCTCGAAATCAATGTTGATGTTGATCTGGTCCGGGTTCTCCATGGCCTTGTCGATCATGTGGCCACCGGTCGCGACGACACGGATGGGCCACCCGACATTCAGCGCCTTGAGCGTCGGCGTCACGTGATGCACCAGAAGGTCGCCAATGATGCCGGACGAGTATTTCTTGTAGCGGCGCCACCGGGCGTAAATCTCCGGATTCCACGCGGCCTTGCCAAGGGGTTTGCACCACTGATCCCAGTCGAGATTGCCTCCCGGCGTCCAGGCCGGGTCAATCGCGTAGTACGTCCACTCGCCGGTCTTGGTGTTGCGGCAATAACTGGTCTGACTCCACACCGGCTTGCCGATCGCGCCTTCTGCGATCAGTTTCTCCGCGGCGACGTACGACGGCGTCATCACAAACTGCGTGCCGACGACGACAATGGCGGAAGGGTTGGCCTGGACCACTTTGCGGAGACGCTGGGCGTCCTTGAGGTTCAAGGTCATCGGCTTTTCGACGTACACGTCTTTGCCGGCCTTGATGGCGTCTTCGGCCATGCGCCCGTGCCAGTGTTCAGGCGTGGCGATCAGGACGCCATGAATGTCTGGACGGGCGAGCACTTCTTCATGACGACGATAAGTCGCGATGTCCCCACCTTGCACTTTGTCGACGCGTGCCTTGGCATTGGCCACTCGGGGATCACACAGGTCACACAGCGCCTCAAGGCGGACCGGCCGTCCATCACGGGCGTTCCTGGCGAAGGCTTCCGCATGGCCTGTTCCCATGCCGCCCGTGCCGATGACCGCGATCTTGACGACATCGTTCGGGCCCAATGCGGGGCGGGGCTGCGCCGCAGGAATGGGTTCCAGATCTTCGGCCGCCTCGGCCTCTCGACCGGCCAGCCCCGCAGCGACCGCAGCCGCCGCGGTGGTCTTGAGGAAGTGACGACGGGATTTCGGGGTGGTCATTTGGTCATCTCCGTACGGATTTTTTCGAGGAGCGCCTTGGTCCTGGCAATGCCTTCTCGTTCAGGAAGTTTGGATCCCTCGTATTCAATGCCGACCCACGACCGGTACCCGGCATCAAGCACCGTCTTCATCAGGCGGCGATAGTCTTTCTGTGCCTCGTTGCCCTGCTCGTCGAAGTCATGGGACTTCGCTGACACCGCTTTCGCAAACGGCATGAGGTCGGCTACGCCCTGATAGCGGTCGTATTCGTAGAAGTTGCCAAAGTCAGGCAAAGTGCCACAGCGGGGATGGTCAACCATCTTCATGACCCCGGAGAGCCACTTGCCGTCTGACGACAGGCCTCCGTGATTTTCGACGACCACGTTGAGGTTCATCGGCGCGGCCAGCTCGGTCAACTTTCTGAGGCCATCGGCGGCGAGTTTCTGCTGTTCCTCGAATGACCCGACACTGGCGGCGTTCACACGGATGGTCACACACCCGAGCACCTTGGCGGCATCGAGCCACTTGCGGTGATTTTCGACGGCGGTCGCGCGGAGGGCCAGGTCCGGATCACCCAGCCGGCCCTCGCCGTCACACATGATCAGGTACTGCGTCACGCCCTCATCAGCCGCGCGTGTGTTCATCTCCGCGAGATACGCCGAGTCGCGCGCCTTGTCCTTGAAGAAGGAATTGACGTACTCAATCGCCTCGATCCCGAAATCGCGTTTCGCCACGCGCGCAAAATCGAGGTGGTCGATCTCTTTTGCGCGCAGTGTGCGGTGCAGCGACCACTGCGCCAGGGAGATTTTGAACAACGGCGCGGGCTGCGCCGCCGACAGCACCCCGGAAAACGGCGTCAACGCCACGGCGCCGACGGTGGTCTGAAGGAAACTTCGTCTGGTCCACTCGTGTGTCATTTGATCCCCCTGCTGGCCGTGCTGACTTTAACCGTTCGTCCGCCCCGTGCCGCCGACTTGTCCACCGCCAAACAGACCCGCATCGTGATGTCGGCATCGTACACGTTCAGGTGTGTCTCCCGGTCCGCCAGGATACACGCGACGAGTTCATCAATTTCGCCCTGAAACGGGTGATGTGACACATCTGCCGATCCGGGCATCACCGTCTCAATCCGAATCGCTGCCGCTCCAGTGGGCGTCGTCGCCGCATGAAACGTGACGTCGTCAAACGGGCAGGCCTTGCGCAGCTGGGCGAGGCTCAGCGGCGTATCCTGCCAGAGAATCAGGTCGTCACGCAGCGAGGCGCGATCGCCCATCATCTCGACGCCAAAGGTGTACGGCATCTGCAAATCCGTCGAACTGACGAGCTGCGCGAGTACGGGTTCGCCTTTTTGTGCTCCACTGGACGTCATCTTCACGTTGGCAATCACCGACGTGGGCCACTGATAGCCCTTGGTGATGGTCGACTGGAAGGCCGAGACCTCGGTCACCTCCAGCCCTGTGCACCATCGGAGTGCATCCACAGCGTGGCATCCCGCAGCCAACAGGTGGCTGCGGCCACTCCTTTTTGTGCGCACCCACGACCATCCCGAATACCAGTCGGTGACTCGCGACAGATACTGGAATCTGGCGAAGATCAGGTTGCCCAGCCACCCTTCTTCACGCAACCATCGCGCGAATCTCAGGTACGGGTTGTAGTGCAGCTCAAAGGACACGATGGTGCGAACACCGGCTTTACAAACGGCGTCACGAATCCGTTTGAGTTCGGGCTCGTCGAGACCGGTGGGTTTCTCCAGCAGGATGTGTTTGCCGGCTTTTGCCGCTGCCACCGCCTGGTCCGCGTGCAGGTGATTGGGCGTCGCGATCGAGATGATGTCGATATCGGGCGCGTTCAGGAGGTCCCGGAAACGCGTCGTGAACCGGGCCTCCGGCAACGTCAGGCCGTCGTCGGCAAGCCGCTTCCGGCCGCGCGTTTCATCCCGTCCACACAGCGCCACGATTCGGCAGTGGGGATTGTTGGCAAACGCAGCGAGATGCTGGCTCGCCACCCAGCCCACGCCGACCAGACCCACTCCAAGCGTTCGCACGGAGGAAGTGTAGTCCGAGACGGGAGGTTCTGCGTTCATGGTTCATGGTGCTGGGTTCTGTGTCCCAAAAAGACGTCGGGTGTCTTTTTCGTTCCAAGCCCTCCAGCAGTGCACGGAGTGTGGCCGGCGTACGCTCACGCACGGCTACGCCGTCGTTCAAATCACACTCCATCACGTCCTCGTCTCATCCGATCAACGCGGAAGGCGGAAGGCCACCATCTCTGCTCCGTTTCTCACGAGCAGAGTATCGCCGACCATGACCGGGTGATTCCAGGTCTTGCCGTCGAGCGCAGGGAGCGTTGCCAACTGGCTGAATTTGTCCGGGGTCGCGGACACCAGCGCGAGTTCGCCCTCTTCCGAAATCACCAGGAGCAGATCCTGATCGGCGAGCAGGATGAGCTGGCCGTTTCCAAAACGACCGCCCTTCCACATACGTTTGCCGTCATTCAAATCAATCGCGGACAGGATGCTGCCGTCGAAGCCATACGCGTGCCCCTTGTGCACGACGAAATCGTTGAAGTAGGGCTTGAGCCCGGTCGACGTCCATCGTTCCTCAAGCGTCCACACGCCTCCAGGGCGGGTGACCGCCAGTCGTCGTATGCCGAGCCCGCCAGTGGCCGCGATGGCGTTGATCAGAATGTCTCCCTCCGCGGTCAGAGCGGGTTGCACGACGGGACCCGGCTCCCAGGCGTGTGTCCACAACACGGTGCCATCACCAGGCGCCACGCTGATGGCACCTGGGCCCCCGAGCAGGACGACCTGCTCCACGCCGTCAAACGTGAGGCGATGTGGTGAGCTGTAGCTGCCGCCGTACGACGGTCCGGTCCATCGATGGTCACCGGTCGTCCTGTCGTACGCCGCAAGCGTGCCTGCGGCCGCCACGATCACCAGGTCGCGCATCACGAGCGGTGAACTTGCGAATCCCCAGATGGGCACCTCCCGTTTGGTGTCCGTCGCGACCTGACGTGACCACAGGAGCGATCCTGTCTTTGCATCAAGCGCGTTGAGAATGCCTGTCGCGCCAAACGCATACACGCGGCCCTCGTGAATCGTCGGCGTGGCCCTGGGACCTGCGCCACCGTTGGACTCCCAGAATCGCACGGCATCCCGATGCCCCCACACGGGCTCGCCGGTCGACAAGCGATAACACGACACGATCTCGTCATCTCCGCGCTGCTCCTGCGTGTAGATCAGATCCTCCTGCACCGCGAACGATGACCAGCCAGGACCGATCGGTCGCCGCCACAACTCCACCGGTGGTGAGGTCGCCCAGTCAGTGTTGATCCGCACGCCGCGGACAATTCCGTCGCGCAAGAGGCCACGAAAACCCGGCCATTCGACTCTTTCGACTCGCGGTTCGACTCGCCCTTCGACTCGCCCAAAGACGGGCTCGCTCAGGGCTACGCTCGCCGCTCCGGGTACGACGGGAGTGGCCAGTGCAGATGCGATGTCTGGTGCGGGAGTTGCAGGCAGGGCCGCAACGACTGGTGGTACGTCATCACCACGCGCGAGCAACACCTCCTCGGGCGACGGCGTCCATCGCCAGTGGTACTCCGAACCTTTCGAGGCCACGCCGGCGGTCCGCAAGAGCACCCACGGCACACACGAGAGCACTATCGCCATGGCCAATGCGAGGGTGCGACGAGCACCGGAGAGCCGCGTGGCCACAAAGGCCCCGGCCACAAGCGCGAGGCTCCAGCCGGGCACGGACGCGACAAACAGGAGCCGTCCCATTCCGGCGTTTTCGATCGAGGGATCTGCGATGGCCCTGGTCACAATGAGCGCGAGCACAATCATCACCAGCGCTCCCACCCGCTCGAACCACCGTGCGCGGCTGAACAGGAGCCACCAGATCACGATGCCCAGCCCGCCCACCATGCCGGCGAGGATCCCGATGAGACCCGTCGTCATCTCGAAGAACTCAGCGTTGGGAGCGATGATGGGCAGGGCATACGTCAACAGCCACTGCAGGGCCACAAGGGCGACGCCGGGCCACACGCGAAGGGATCTGTTGTCCATGTCAGGACAATACGTGCGGGCTCGGGCAGTTCGTTCCGGCTATTCTCACCGGCCGGCGATGCAGGCCGCGATGTTGGCCTTGCAGTGCTCCAGATTCTGGATTTCGATCTTCCGGAACTCGGTCGGCGCGGTCTCCGACTGGATGGCGATATATCCACCCGTCAGGGGCGTTCCATCGACCTTGACCGCCGGGTCAAACGGCGCCACATTCCCGCCACCCATCTGCGGTTTGGTGTACTCCATCACGACTTCGCCCTCGACGTAGTGGCGGATCAATTCGTCGCCCAGCACCAGCACTTCCACTCGCACCCACTGATCCCCGTGATAGGTCTTTGCGTTTGAGTTGGTGCAGTGCGCAGTCCGGAGCTGCCCTCCCAGCACCACGTTGGTGCCTGGCGTACAGAGATTCGCGGTTGGTCGCACGCCAGTCCCCAGTCCTCCGAGCAACTGCACCTCGATCGAAATCGGAAAGTCCTGATCACGGACCATCGTTGTGGGATCCTGCGCATGCAGCATGAACCCGTTGTTGCGGACCGCCCACCCGGCGCCGCGTGCTGCTGCCGGCAACTGCTCTCCGACAAATCGATACTCGGCGGCGATGCGGTAGTGGGTGTACGGCTGCGCGTAAAACAGGTGGCCAAACTCGCCGTCAAAACTCGTCCACTTGTCGTAGGCCACCTTCAGCACGCCGTCTTCCACGCGGAAGGTGTCGTGCAAGTTCACGCCGAGATCGTGATTGGCAAACTTCGGTGTCCAGCCGGTCAGATCGCGACCGTTGAAGAGTGGGGTCCACGATTGATCGTGGAGGGAGAACAGAGACAGCGCGACAGCGCCGAACACAAACACTCGCGACAACATGGCCGCATTGTCGCCGATTTAAGGCCCCTACGACCCCATGACGATGAAACCGGCCCAGTAGAAGGGGTGGCGATATTTCGGGTCTTTCAGCATTGTCAATGCGGCGGCGCGGAGCGCGGCGGGCGCAGCATCGACCGAGTCGCCACCTTTGAGGCGCTGCTGATGGAACGCAATCATCAACGACGTCGTGCTTGACGACTCAACCTCCCACTGACTCAGCACGGCCGTGGACGCACCGGCCGCAAGTAACGCCCACGACAGACCGATCACCCCTTCGCCGCCACCGACCACGCCGCCGACAGTCGAACACGCCGACAACACCACCAGGTCAGCCGCCAGGTCCAGGTCCGCAAGTTCCCAGGCTTCGAGGCGGCCATCACCCGAGGTGGTGCGTGTATCCCCGGTGGAGAGACGCACATGCGAGAACATCGGACTCCGGTCGTCCAGCACGCCGTGCGACGCAATGTGGAGCACACCGGCGCGTGACGCCACGTTGCGCAGCGCCAGCTCGCTCGCCTCGGCGCCCACGAGCACCGTGCTTCGGGTCGCGCCATACAGGCGGCCCAGCGATTCCACTTCCCGACGCGCGTCCGGCAACGGACCCGTGGCGGCACCCCGCATCTCACCACTCGCACTCCCCGTCGTCATCGGGTCACCGATGGCGACGAGCGTGCGGGAGAGCGACGGTCGTTCGGCGGCACGTGCGCGCAGTGCCACGAGCGAGGAGAGCGACGGCGCGTACGACACCGCGCGCTCTTCAATCAGATACCGCCCTCGGGATGTCGTCAGCGCCTGAAACGGCACACTCCACAACGCGCTGTCCGGCACGATGATGAGCCGCTTGGCTGACGCGAGATGGACGTCCACGTCCGAGAATAGTGCGTCGTACAACTCACGTGCGGTACCGGCAAATCCGAGGTCGCGGCTACTGACTTGTTTCGCGAACCGCTCGGCCAGCGCCATGAGTGCGGTCGGCGGCATCTGCAGGCGATGGGCGATGACCGTGGCGCCATGATCCGACCCGACGACGACATACACCCACACATGGTCGCTGTTCACCATGAATTCGAGCGCAACCGTCCCGGGGGGCACAACGGCATCAAGGTCAGCTCTTGACAGGGCCGGAGTCTCGCCCCGGCTGAGTCGCAACCGCGGGTAGGCCGCATAGAGGTCATCCGTGAACGCCTGATGTGCGATGCGCGCGCGATCCCGCGCCTCTTCAAGTGTGGTGACTTCGGTGGGGTTGATCGGCTTGCGGGTGAGTGCCTCGCTGAGCGACACGGTCGCGAACACCAGTCCGGTGGTCAGCGCCTGTTCGCGACTCCGCATCGCGTCGGTCAGGTCGGCCGTGGTGGGTCGGCCAAACGCCACCATGTCGAGCAACGTCCTCGCCCGTGCCTGCTCCACAGTACGCAGGGCGTCCCATGCTCGGCCAGCTTTGGAGTGGAGCGCACTGAGTCCCACATAGGGCCCGATCCGTTCACGCAAGAAGGCCTGACGTGAGCGCTCGCCGGCCAGCGCCTGGTCCCGCATTTGTTCGGTGGTGAGAATCGCTCTCTCGAACTCGAGCTGGGCGTCAGCGGTGCGCCCCTGCGCCTCAAGGGCGTGCGCGAGGAAGAGCTGCGCGCCCGCCAGGATGCCGAGCAGGCGTCCCTCGGACGCCAGGGCGACCGCGCGCCGCGCGTCCGCCTCCGCCTCAATCGGCCGGCCGTGGCGCAGCATCAGGTGACTCATCTCCGAGTAACTTTCTGCCAGTGGAGCCATGTCGCCCACGCTGTCGCGAAGGGCGAGGCTGCGCTGCTGAAAGGCAATCGCCTCGATCAACTGACCACGATTCCGGCTCACCAGCCCCCGCAGGAACAATGCGTGCGCGAGCGCCCGTTTGTCATTCGCCGATTCCGCCACGATCTCGGTTTGTTGCAGGGTCGTCTCTGCAGCGGCGACCGATCCGAGCGCGATGTGTGCATGCGCGATGTTGTTGCGTAACGTCAGAGCGGCATTCCCCGCACCGATGCGCTCAAACAGCGCAACGGCACGCTCAAAATACGTCAGCGCCTGGTCGTAGTCGCCGAGGGCGGAGTACAACGAACCAAGGTTCGAATACCCGTTGGCCAGGTCTGACGTGCCGCGTCCGCCATCATCCTGTTTGAGCGACAGACTCAGGTCCAGGTACTCGCGAGCGAGCGCCAGATTGCCCTGGTTGTAGTGCATGACGCCGATGTTGTTGTAGAGGCGGGACAACTGCGCCGTCTGACCTGCTGACGGCGGCTGCGCCTTGAGCATCGTCACGCCCCGTGCCGACAACTCGGCCGCGCGATCGTAGTTGCCCATGCGACGGTACACAATCGCCAGGTTGATAAGCGGAGGCACCATCGCCTCCTGGTCGTTGACCTCCTCAAGCATGGCCAGACCCTGTTCCGTGAGTTGGAGGGAGTGCGCCAGATTGCCCCGCGCTCCCTCGATGACGCCGAATCCGATGATGGCGCCCGAACGAGTGCGTACGTTCTTGATGCGATCGCCCAACCACTGGAGCGTGAGGAACGCCTGGTCGGCGCGCGCGAACTGCCGCTCGTTGGTCATCTGCGTGCCAAAACGTGACAGTGCGTTCCGGCCAGCCGACTCACCCAAAACCGGATGCGCCGCCAGCAGCGATGCGCGCGCCTCGGTGGTGGTGGCCTCGGCGAATTGGCGAACCAACCCAGGATCGACCGGCAGTTGCTGTGCCGTCTGCGCCTGCGGAACCGCGATCACCGTGGCGATCACCAGCACAGCGGCGAGAACAGCGCGACACACAGTTCGAGACATGACCAGTAGCGTAGATCAGGTCAGGGCAACATGAACCCGACATCGTTCGTCGGAAACGCCACCAGATTCGGGAACGCCCAGGCAAGATCGGCCGCAGACGCTCCGAACCATTTGCCGAGCGTGGCGCCAAACTGCGACGTCGACAACGTCGGAATCCACACCCCCCGATTGTTCGCATCGTCTGGTCCGCCCAGGGCGAGTGTCGGCAGGGAGCCGTAGACGCCGCCCTTGACGGCCCCCCCCAGGACGATTTGATGACTGCCCCACGCATGGTCTGAACCACTGCCGCTGGGCTGCAACGTACGGCCGAACTCGGACTGTGTGAAGGTTGTGACCTGCTGCGACAGCCCAGCGTCGCCAATAGCATTGTGAAACGCAAACAGCGACTGCGAGAGCTGATTGAGCAGATACCAGTGCGTCCAGTCCTGCGAGCTGTGGAGGTCAAAGCCGTCCAAGGACACAAAAAACACCTGACGACCTGGTCCCATCGCCGAGCGAATCTTGATGAGGCGCGTGACTTCCCTCAACTGATTGCCGATATTTGTTCCGGGGAACGACAGTTCGCCGCCGCCACCCTGGCTGCCGAGTGTATCGGCCAGCTGAAGCCCATCGGCAAGTGCCTTGTTCGCGGCCTTGCGGACCGGATTTCCGCCGTCGAGCTGCAACAGGTCGTTGACCGCTTGTCGACGCGACTGCGCCTGGTTCGACGGCCAGAAGTTCATGCCGGAGAGACGCAGATCGGCGCCCGGCGGAATCACATTGCCGCCGGCGTTGAATCCCTGCAGGAACAACGCGGGCTGTGACACAGACACGGCCGCCAGACTGTCCGACGTCCCGAAACAATCCAGCAGACGCCCACCCCAGCCTGATCCGTTCGGCGTCGGCAGACCGGTCTGGGCCTGCACCGTCTGGTCGGAGTGTGAGAAGAGATTGGTGGGTGCCGCCTGACCCGCCAGGTACTGCGCACGCGTGAGCGGCGCCGCCAGCTGGCCGACATTGAGCACAAACGCCATCTGGCCGCTCTCATAGAGCGGGTTCAACTCAGACATGCCGTAGTGCATGGCCCACGGGTTTCCACTCGCATCCGCAATCGGCGAGAGCAGTTCGCTCGGCGAGAGTCCGAGGTTGCCACGCAGACTCTGATAGGTCGTGTGCAGGCCGGTCTCAAGCGGCACGATCATGTTGTTGCCGTCGTTGCCGCCAAACAGGTAGATGCAGACCAGGGCCTTGTAGTCGGTGAGGTCGGCCGTGGACCGCGCTTCGGCCGCGAACAGGGATTTGGACCGACCCAATCCAGCGCCGGTCGCCGTCAATCCAAGGGCCGCCAGCTGCGCGCTCAGCTTGAGGAAGTGACGACGGGTGGGTGTTTTTGCGTGTGAGTGTGACATGAAAAAATCCGTTCGCTCAGTTGGGAAGAAACGAGTGGCCGGTGTGGACCATAAACTCGCTGGAGATGGCCGTCAGGAACAACGTGCCGAAGGCGCGCTGGTTGTGATCGGATGTCGCCTGCGCCAGTGACGTCAGCAACTGCCTGAGCTCGGTCGATATCCGGCCGAACAACAACGTCTGATTGACGTGCTCCACGAGCGCCGCCGGGTTGGCCGCCAGCGCGGTGTAGGGCGCCATGTTCAAGTGGAAAGACGATGAGAAGCTGCCGTTGAACAACGCATACACGAAGTTCGCACGCTGCACCGCCAGCGCCGGTGTGTAGATCTGGAACTCAGGTCCGAACTTGGTCGCGTCACCCGGCAGCGGTGCCAGCGGAGAGTAGAAGCTGAACACGGTGGTCGGCGACAGCACCTGCTGACCGAGCGTGGCGAACACATACATGAACTGGTTCGCGTTCGCGATCTGGATACCCAGCGCTCGCGCCAGACCGATCACATGAAGAATCGGGTCGCGCAGACGACCGTCAGACGCTCCAGGCAGGGCCGCGTCGGCATCGGTCAGGATGGCCATGAGCACCGCTTTGAGATCACCACGCACCCCATCGCCGTTGTCGGCAAAGACGTTGGCGACGCGTTCGATGTAGGCCGGCGACGGATTACTCGTCACTAGTGAACGAATCAGTCGGGTGGCAACAAACGGCGCGACGTTCGGATGATTGAACACGTTGTCGATGACGTCAGTGAGGTCCTTGGTCACCGACTGACCGGCCGGCAACACGGCGCCGTTGAGCAGCGTTTTGGACCCGGCATCGTGACGAGCCGGTCGCGGCTCCATCAGGCCGACGAAATAGTCCGGGTTGTGTGACGCCGGCTGAAAGTTCGGCTGTGTGGGATACGTCCACCCGGAGAGTGCGCGCGCAAACTCGCGCACGGTGTTCTGCGAGTAGGTCGGTACCAACTGACCGGCAGTCTTGTCGTACGAACCGTCCATTTTCAGCTTAAAGAGGCCAATGCCAAACAGCTGCAGCAGTTCGCGTGGATAATTTTCGTTCGGCGCGTTGCCCCCCGTACCCACACTGTTCGCCAGATCGAGGAACTTGCCCATCGACGGACTCAACGTGGCTTCGCGCAGCAGCGTCTTGTAGTTGCCAAAGACGTGATTCTCGAGCAGGCGCACCCACGGAATCACCTCGTAGCCGTTGACCAGTTTGTTCGTGGACACGGCTATCGTCTGGCTGAGCGCAAATGCCATTCGCTGACGGAGCTGATCCTGGCCATTGGCCAGCTTGAGAAACATCTGCGCTCGCACCTGGTTGTTGTCCATTCCGTCAGCCAGACCACCGGCGGGAATCTTCAACTGCTCGGCGATCCAGAGTTCGAGGCCCTTGGCCTGCACCGCTGCCATCTCGGCATGGGTTGCGCCAAACGTCGCCTGAGAGAGCAGGCGTTCTGCGGTGAACTTGTCCACAGGCACGGCAGCCGGAAGCGGATCATTGACGAACGACGGAATCGCGGATGGCTCTGGTGTCGGTTCCCACACAGGCGGGGGCGTCACCGGCGGTGTCGGGGTTGTTGGCGACGGCGTGGGCGGTGTCGGTGGATTGGGCGGCATTGGCGCGTCCACCAGAGTGATCGTGTACCGCGCCCGCTCGGACCACACCTGGTACACGACGACATCAATCTTCGTCCGGCCGTCACACACCCACGCGTTGGTCGTGGCACCGCTGACGATCTGGTTGCCTCCCACATAGAGTCTGTGCGTCGCATCCGTCAACGTCGCCGACACGGGCACCGAGCAGGCGCTCGTCCTGGGAATGGTGTACTGCGTCGTCGTCGGGGTGAACATCGGTGAGAGGTTCGCCGTGTAGAGCGCGGACAAATACGTGACCGGTGCCGGTGGGGGAGGCGGCGGCGGGGTCACGAGCGTAATGGTGTAGCGGCCAACCTCCGTCCAGTTCGCGTAAATGACGATGCTGATCGTGGGAGAGCTGCCGCAGACCCACGCACTGCGGGTGGCCCCACTGGCGGTTTCGCCACTGGCGATGTACAGCCGATGGACTGGATTGGCGAGCGTGGCGGTGACGTTCACCGAACAGGCGCTGGTTTTCGGAATTGTGTATTGCTTCTGGGTCGGACTGAAGGAGGGACTCAGGCCTGCCACCGTCAGCGAGGTCAGCGCGCCGGTCTGCGCGGCCGCGGTCGGCGCCCCGACCGCCAGCACCAGCGCGGCCAGCACCAGCACCCGGTATATTTGATCCCACGTCCGATCCCACACCAACGTCAATCTGTCATCCATGCGATCTGTCTCTCCGAACCGACATGACGCCGAGCGGGCGCTCGTATTACCATCCGGTTCGTTCCTGTATGTCACTTCTGCCCACCCACCTGGATGACCTCTCCCTGGAGCATCTCGTCGCCACCACGGTGACGGAGGTGGTGATCCCGACCGTCCAGCGGACATTCAGACGATCCCCGGCACTGCTCGCTGCAACCGAAGACGTGGTGGCGGACGTGCAGATGAAGTTGGTCCAGCGCCTTCGCGCCTGGAGGGATGGCACAGCGGACGCGGTGGAGAACGTGGCTGGGTACGCCTCAACGACGACGGTCCACGCGTGTTACGGGCTGTTGCGCCAGCGGTTTCCCAACCGCACTCGTCTGCGCAACCGGATGCGATATGTGATGACGCACCACCCGACGCTGGCCCTGGTTGAAGATTCGCCAGGGCTCTGGCGGTGCCGGATCAACAAGGTGCGGTCGGCGCCGGCGGTCGGCGCGGTCCAACGGTTGCAGGACTCCCCCCGGGCCTTTGCCTCAGACCGGAACCTGAGTGACACGACACCCCTTCCATCCCTATTGGAAGGATTGCTCGCTGCCTGCGACGGTCCCGTCGAGTTTGACCGGCTCGTGGACGCCGTTTCCGTCATCTTCGGGGTGACCGATGCCTCCGAATCCAGCCCGATCGAGGCGGCGGACCACGCCCCCATGGCTCCGGAGGTGCTGGAGCATCGGGCGTCGCTGCGCGAGGTCTGGGCAGAGATCGTGGAGTTGCCCGTGCGTCAGCGGGCCGCGCTCCTGCTGAATATGCGTGATCCCGAGGGGGGTGGCATTCTGGAGTTGTTGCCCACCACGGGCGTTGTGACCATGGGCGACATCGCCCGGGCCCTTGAGATCTCGCTCGAGGACCTCGGGGAATTGTGGGCGCGCCTCCCGCTTGATGACCTGACCATTGCGACCCGCCTTGGGATTACCCGCCAACAGGTCATCAACCTTCGAAAATCAGGCCGGGCGAGACTGGCCCGCCGACTGGCCGGTAATATCGCTCCCGGCACATCATCATCAGGATCAATGGGGACCCGCCCGTGACGGATACGCGACGATTGACGACGGCACTCTCTCCGCAGGCGGGCGACTTTGACCACCCGGCCCACGACCTGCTGGTCCATTACGTGGACGGACTGGCCGATGGTGCCGGTGGTGCCGACGTCGAGTGGATCGAGAGCCATCTGATCGTGTGCGCCATGTGTCGCGAGGATGTCGGCGATCTGCGTGACGTGCAGCAACAACTGAAGGCCGGGGTGACGCCGGCCATAACCGCTACCGGCCGCCGCGGATGGCGCCGAGCGATCGTGTATGGATCGGTCGCCGCCGGGCTTGCACTGATGGCCTGGGCGGGCGGCGCCTTTGACTCGGCTCCACCAGAGCCGGACGCCGTGCTGGTGTCCACTCCGTCGCAGGCAGCCCCGTCGAACCCTGCCACACCTGATGTCCTGACGCCCGCGGATCGTCTGGCTGTCGATCGTGCGCTCGCTGCCGGCCAACCCACCTGGCCGTCCTTCCACGAGGTCGTGCGCGGTCGTGTGGGAACGTTGCTCGGCGAGACGTCCAGAGTTCCACCACTCACCCCAACGTCGCCGATTGCCACGGCCGTGACATCCACGCGGCCGGAGTTCACCTGGAGCGCGAGCTCGGGCGCGACGTCGTATGAAGTGTCGGTGTACGACGACAACTTCGGTGTGGTCGCCACAAGTGGTCCACTCACACGACCGACCTGGCGGCCCGATCGTGATCTCCCACGTGGACAGGTGCTCGTGTGGCAGATCACCGCCACCACCCTCACCGGCACCATCGTCAGTCCCGCTCCCCCGCAGCCAGAGGCGAGGTTTGTGGTCTTGTCTGACGCCGACGCCGCCACGGTCGCCCAGGCACGCACACGCCTTGCCGACGAGCCGCTCGCGCGTGGCATCACTCTGGCGGAGGCTGGCCTGTATCGTGACGCCGAAGCCGCGCTCGTGCGCGCAGCGGCTGATGCCCGCTACGACGCCGCTCAGGTGCGGAAGATCCTGGCCGCCCTGCGGGCGCGATAGCTACTTTTTTTTGTAGAACGCTTCGATGGGTTGGAACGGCCCGAAGCGATGCTGGTCCACCGTAAAAGGATCCGCGTAGGGCGGATACGGCGAGTCAACGGGTTTGGTCGACCGGTCCGGATAGTCCCGTGCAAGTTTGTCGGCACTCAGCATCGGGCGAGGCTGTGAGTTGATAAAGGCGGCCACGTCGAACGCCTCATCATCGGTCAGGTCAGGTTTGCCGAACGGCATCTTGGCCTTGATAAAACGTGACGCCGTGATCACACGCCCCATCCCGGCGCCGTTGTTGTACGAGTCGTCGCCCCACAGCGGCGGAAACACATACCCGCGCCGGGGATCGGACGACGCGGGCAGACCGGAGCCGTCGCGGCCGTGGCACACGGCGCACTTGTCGTAGTAGATCAGTTTCCCCGCTTCGGGTGAGGCGGCTCGGGTCGGTGTGCGGAAGGGCGCCGGTTCATTGATGGCTTTTGCCAGCGGGTTCATTGCGGCGTATTCGTCGCTGAGCGCCTTGATGTACGCCACCATCGCGTTCATCTCCACACCATCACGCGGCAGCATGCGGCCGTTCATGCTGCGCTCCATGCAGCCGTCGATGCGGTCCTTCAGATCCGCCTCGCGACCGTCACGGCCGGAGAACCTCGGATATTTCTGATACGTCTCGGTGAGCGACAGCTGACCAGGCAGTTCGCCCGACTGCAGATGGCACGACCCGCAGTTGAGGCCGCTGCCCGTGTATCGCATGTCGGGATCGGGATGATTCGGGCCGATCAACATCGCGGTCTGTGCAATCAGTCGACGACCGTATTCGGCCGTGGCGTCAGCCTGCACGTCGCCATCAACTTTCGCCCGGTCGGCAATCACGAACAACGTGGCGGCCAGCGCCACCGCGCCGAGCACCCCGGTGACGGCCAGCGCAACAGTCCAGCCTGAAGACGAACGAGTGGTGGCCGCCGGGTCAGTCATCATGCGTCCGATCGTAACGTTGAATGTCCTCGACGAACAGGTGCTTGGGCGCCTCTATTCGCGCCCGGAGCCTGGGACTCAGCGCCCAGACGAGTACGAAGGCGGCGGTCAAGGCCAGCACGGCATATACGAGAAGGTCGGGAATCATCGATTGGATCTCCGATCGGCCTCATCAAAAAAGCCGCGAATGTGATGGGCGACCGCCGCCATGTCCGCACGGCTCAACCGTGAGCCCCAGGACGCCATCATGCTGCCAGCAATCCCCTGCTCGAGCGTTCCCACCACGCCATAGAACGACATCTGCTGCAGGCGGAAGTTGGTCGGTGGCCGGGGGAGTGAACTGGCGGCCGAGCCGTCGCCCGCGCCGGTGGGGCCGTGACACTGCGCGCAGTTGTCGGCATACACACGAGCGCCACGCTCAGCGGCATCGGGAGCCGGCATCTCGCCAATGCGGTCTTCCCGAAGCAGCGCCGTTGGCTGCTGCACGTGTGAGACAAGCGCGGCGAGATCGGCGAGCGGCATGTCTCGCCACGCAGGCATCGCGGTGCCGGGTACTCCGTGCCAGAGTGCCTCAAGCACCCGATCCGACCGATAAAAGCGATCGGCCAACGACGTCGGCGCCGGCATCAGTCCTCGCGCTCCGGGTCCATCGCCTCTCATCTCCGGTCCGTGGCACGAGGCACAGTGCAGCGTGTACAGCTCAGCGCCACGTGCGCCCTTCGCGTCAGTCCAGCGTGACGCCGGGTTCGGATCGGGCGGCAATGTCGGCAACTCGCCGGACCGGCGCGGCGAGGCGGGATTGACGACGACTACCTCATTCGTGCCACTCGCGGCGAGGAGTCGCGCCCGGCCCAGCGACTCGAGGTACGCCACGACGTCCCGGGCGGATTGCTTCGGCTGGTCTGCGGAGCCGGCGAACAACCACGGGTATCCTGGCATCACCGATTGGGACACCACAAGCCGCGGGTTGTAGAGATGCACCAGATGCCAGTCTTCCGAACGGGTGCCGGATGTGCGAGACAGGTCGGGCCCGATGCGACGAGTACCGAGCATGTGCGGCACGTCGCGACGGCTCTCCCACGCGAGCGTCGGCGCGCCGAACCTCGCTTCATCCGCGGCGGTGAATCGCACCTGCTGCGTGTGGCAGTACCCGCAGCCTTCGCGCGCGTAGATCTCTCGACCGCGCTGCTCACTCGCCGTGAGTGCGAGTGCAGCCGTTGGACCAAAGGCCCGCGCCTGTTCTTCCAGCACACGCGCCGGCCACACACCGAGCCACACGACCGACGTGACGAAGAAGCCCACGCCGGCCACAAGCGCCGCGAGGTACGCCATGCGCAGCGGCCTCACGGGTGCACCTCGGCATTGCGCGGTCCGGTCAGCAGGCCCTGAAGCAGATCGAGGAAGCCCCCGAGCACAAGGATGCCCGTCGCCGACCGAATGATCCAGGCGTGACGCGACGCCACGACCGAGTCAATCCATGGCGCGCCAGACTGCCAGTGTTGCGCTTGCACCAAGCCGACAATCGTCAAGTCGGTCACCATCAGGAGCACACCGGCGAACAGAAACCAGTAGGCCCGACCAACGGCCCGTGCGTTGAATCGAACACCCGGCGTGCGTTGCCACGCGTGGACCAATCCTCCGGCGGCGGCGAATGTGGCAAACCCCAGCATGGCCAGGTGCGAGTGACCGATGACCCAGTCGGTGAAGTGCACGACCTGATTCACCGACATGAACGCCTGCAGCGATCCCTGCACGCTGACGATTAAGTAGAAGATCGTCGACATCACCACAAACCTGAGACCGAGATCCTTCGGGAACGCGCCGGCCCCGTGCAGTGACAACAACAGGTTGGCCACCACCAGAATGACCGTGATGCCCAGAAGCGCCGAGGCGGCAATCGCCGTAAATTGCGCGGACATCGGAATTACCGAGAACACGTAGTGATGGGTGCCGTTGAGCGGATACAGAAAAAAGAGCAGCCAGAAGCCGAGCATCGACAGAAAGTGGCTGTAGATGGGTTTGCCCGTCACGGCAGGAATCACGAAGTAGAGAATCGCCAGGGCCAGAGGCGTCACGAACAATCCCACCGCATCGTGAATCCACAATCCGCTGAACGCGGCACCAGCCGCACCGGGCACGAACTCGGGGACGATGTTGCCCATCGGATAGGCCAGCATCGTGAACACCAGCGCGCCGATCACATACCAGCTCGAGACGTACAGCGACTCAAGCCCACGCGCAAAAAACGGCGGCACAAACTGGATCAGCGCCATGACGATGCCGATGGCGACGAAGGCGTCAATCACGAGTGGAAACTCCGCCCATTCGAGGGGTTGGCTGACACCGGCAAGGACCAGCGCCCAGCCCGGCACCATCACCGCGAGGTTCCAGATGCCGAAGAGCCACCGGCCCAGGCGTGGACTCGTCACCGAACTGCCGGTGAGTCTGGGCACAGCATGGTACAGGAACGCAAAAAACGCATTCGCAAGCCAGCCGAGCATGATGCCCTGGGTATGTGCGTAGCGAAGGCGGCCCCAACTGAGGGCAGGGACACCGGCGCCCAGATCGGGCCACCAGAGTTGAATGGAAATGATCAGGCCGAACGTGACCGACACAAGCAGCGTGACAAGGGCTGCAAGGCCGTGCGCACGAACGAGACCGGTGTCGACGTGCACGCCGCCCGCGTCAACCGACGTAGATCATGCTGTAGCCGTATTCCTGCGCGCGGGTAATCCCGACCACGCCCGCCGACATCATGTGCGCATTGGCCACCATGTTGGACTCGAGTTCCTTGTAGACCGCGGCGCGATCGCCGCCCTCGCCCGCAATCTGTCCGGCATACAGGCCCGTGGCCAAACCACAGACGATGATGTGGGCACCACGAGCCGTGAGGCGATCGAGGGGCGGACGTTCGCCGGAGTTGCGCGGGTTGGAGACCGGCGGACCCGGGTCGGTCGGATGTTTGTAGTTGGTCAAGTCGGCGAACACCTTGCCGTATTTCTTCCACATCCCGTTATTGAAGGCGAACGCGGTCGCGTGATGCCGCAACACCAGGACGAGCGCGATGTCGGGGTTTTCGAGTGCGTACCCTGTCCGGTTCGCGTTGAAGACGTTGTTGGAGTAGCCGATGCCTTGCGCCGCGCCGTCGGGCGAGACCGCGTCGAGCACAACACGATGTTTTCCCGGCACCGCATCGAGCCAGGCGTCCTGGGGATGCCGCATCGGCTGGAATGTGGTGGCCGCTGGTGCCTGTGTCGCGGCCTGTGCGGGAGGCACCGCCTGCGCCGACAAATGGACCGAGCCAACCACCAGGCCAGCTGTGGCTGCGCCTACACCGTGCAGTAACGTCCGTCGATCCATTCGCTCGTGGGCCATCAGGAAACCTCGCCGGTGATTCTACCCCGACTGGTTACCGGAGCGACCCCAGGTGGATCCGGCCCCGCTACCTGAACAGCGAGTACAGCACCACGGCCCCGGCGACCAGCGGACCAATCGCGAATGTGGTCATGGACCGTGTGGCCATCGGCACCGACCAGGCGGCAAAACGTCGGTGCCATCGCCAGGGCACGACCAGCAGAACCATCGTCGTGGTGATCAGCAGCCAACCGAAGGCGACGAAGACTTCGGAGAACTGCATCTGCGGCGCGGCCACAATGAACGCCGCACCGAGCACAAGTCTCGCGAACAGCTCGATGTAGTGGGCACGCGCTGAGCTCGCGAAACTGCCGAGAAAGCGTCTGGTTGCATCCGGTCGGACGATCGAGGCGCCTCCCATAAGAAGGAGATAGATGCCAGTGGTCAGGACGCCGAGCCAGGCAAGCCAGTTCATAAATAATGTCACCGGTCAGGAAGATTCATACGCTCTGCGCTCCTTGGGATCGGGAATCGTTACTTCGAGGGGATCGCCGAAAATCGTGGACGCCTCGACGAAGTCAACTCGATGCTTCTCGAGATTCTCCGCAGCCTTGACCGGATCCCACCGGCGGCCGACTGGTGCAACGCACGTTAGGCCTCACGGTGGAACTAGCTCGCCCGCCGCTTCGCCAGCAGAGCCCGGACCTCTGGTACCAGTTTCACTGGCACCTTCATGAGCGTGGCCTTGGTGGATCGGTAGGCGACCTCGTCCTCGGCGACCGCCGCGACGTCGGTCTGTTGCTCGTAGTGAGTGATCACTCGTTTGACGCGAGCCGCGTTCCAACCAACGGGAAACTGATTCTGTTTCGTCGTGTTCTTCATAGCTTCTTCCGCGTTGATGACTTCTGACGACGACGCAAGGCCTTGAGGGCCTTCGCACCGAGTTCGTACGCCGTAATCACGAAGACGGCACCCGGTACCGGATCGGGGACGTAGATGACCCGCAAGTACCGGCCCGCTTCCGTTTGGGCCAAGCGCCACGCGCGACCCATCGCGTCCCGCTCGATCCTCCATTGGCCGTGTCAACACGTCCTCGATTTCCTGTTCCTCGACATCGTGGCGGTAGATGTGCGGCTGCCGCGTCGACTCGTCGATGAAGTACCGGACTTTCACAATCAGATTCTACGCCCGCATCCTGGAGTCCGATAGATCTCCGAGCGAGGGATTGGGGCCCAACTCGCCGCTTCAGCCGCGGCGGAATCAAATGCTTGCACCATCCGCCGACGTCTGCAAGCGGTGGTTAGGCCGTTCCCACACACGTAACGATTGGAATGCCAGCGGCTATCTGGTCGACCGCCGCAATGTCGGCCGCGGACACCCTGGGACCAAGCACGACCTTGGATACGCTCGAGCCATTAATTTTGACCTCGCCTTGCTGTCTTCTGGCCAGGAATCGAATTTCCTGCTCTGGGGACCATGACCTCGTCTTCGTCAACAACGTTGCATAGACCCCGATAGCCGAATCGCGCTCGTCCATCGACCGTATGAAGTCGTCGATGTGAATTCTTCGGTCATCGTCGTAGATGACACGGTGCAGTTGTGTGCCCATCAGCGATTCGGGGACGTCGATCTCAATTGCGACACCCCTACCGTCGCCGGCATAGCGTGACCACATTATTGGGTTATCTGACGTTGACCCAAAACTCGCGATCCCAACCTCGTCACGTATCTGGCCAATCATGTCGGCAATCACTGGTCGACCCAGAGATTCCAGAACACCTCGATCGAGAACTATCTGAGCTCTTCGACGCGCCTCTGGCGCGGGGTGATGGTTCGCCTTCTGCAGGAGAGTTCCCAGGACATCAAGAGTGGTGGGTGACGGCGTGAAGTCACACGTCCACGCGAACTCTCCTGGGTCGTTGAGGGCGTCCGGCCGAGCGCACCACACGAAGCCGTCACGCACAATCCGACTGAGCCTCGACAGACTTACGCCGTCGCTGGAGTCGACCTCTCGGTACTTATAGATCTTCATATCGGCCCAACGCCCGGCTTCAGCCGCGGCGGAATCAAATGATTTTACCCGCCGCCGTCGGCTGCACGGCGTGTAAGGCAGTTTTTGGCGTGGGTGCTACATTAGCCTTGGGTGACCGCCATGTCGATGACATTTGAAATCGAGATCGATCGTGAGGACGATGGTCGATGGATTGCCGAAGTCCCCGCTCTCTCCGGAGTCCTGTCGTATGGTCGGACTCAAGACGAAGCGGTGGCGCGAGTGCAGGCCTTGGCCCTCAGGGTGCTTGCCGAGCGGCTGGAGCACGCTGAAGCGCCTGCCGAATTCTTGACAGTCACCTTCAGCGCAGCGTGAGCACCTGGCCGGCGACCAAGGCGCGTCGCGTATTGACGGCGCTCAGCAAGATCGGGTGGCAGATCAAACGGCAGTCTGGCTCCCACCGCACCCTCTGTCGAGACGGATGGGCAGATACGGTCTTCGCCTTCCACGATGACGATGAACTTGGCCCAAAGATGTTGAGTCGGATCGACAAAACACTGGACTGACTCCCGACGATCTCTGAGCGATTTACCGGCCCGACATGTTTCTGCTCAGCTGTGCGCAGGATCCGCGTGGGTCGCGCCGCGTCGCAGAAGGTCAGCCACGGTCGTGGCCGAGTCGCGAGTTGGCGGGCTGAATTGGCTCAACTCCTCGTCAGTGACGACCCCGAGAGCAATCATCGACGCGAGGCTCCCGCTCGTTCACGACTCGAAAAAGACGAAGGTATCGATCGTGAACCGGACTGTTCGTGTCCTGAATTCCGGGCGCACACTCCTGGAGCACACGGACACAATAACGATCCAACGCCGTGTGATGGAGCGCCCGAAGTAATCGCCAGTCGGCTTCTGGACGCGTCATACGGTCTTCCTTGTCTGCCTAACGTTTGAGTTCAGCGGCTGCCGAAGGCAGTCCGCTGCAACGAAGGGTTAGGCAGCTGTGCCTCGCGAAAGCACAAAGTCGTTTTGCGTTTCAGAGCCAGCGCTGAACTGCCTCAACTGTGTCCGTGGGCCCGGTGTTGAAGCACAGCTTAGCTTGAGGAGCGTGCGCGTGCACGACATTTATCAACTTTTCAAACAATAGAAAGCTTCCGGCGATCGTTCGTATGCCCGCCCCGATGACGATGCAGTCGAACCGCTTCTGCTCCAGTCGACCTCGAACAACGGACTCAGCAGTTTCGCCAAAATCGGTCAAGCACATTTGCACGTCGTAGCCGCGGTCAGTCAAACTGTTTTCAGAGGCCTTGAGGCCGGCCAATACCTTCGTTGCGTTCATGCCAGGGTAAGCCGCGTAGTCTGGGTGAGAGAAATCCATGAGTGTTGGTTGCACGCCGATCACCAGGACACTTTTCTTGTCTGTCATATCTTTCTCCAGATAGTCTGTGCCTGACGAACGGCAAGCACAGTAATGATTGTGTACGGGTAGCGGGTGTATGAGCGTGGCATTGTGTTCAGCCGCCTAACGTTAGAGTTGAAAGGCAGGCCCGACCGGGCCTGTCCGCTTGAGCGAATTGTCAGGCGTCAATGTGATCCGCCGGCTTGTCGGGCGCAAGTTCCACCATCAGCCCTTCATCCAGCCAAACGTCCATCAGCCCTTGCCATCGCCAGCCATGGGGCAGGCCAACCTGCTTGCAGGCTGCTTCAATGGCTTCTGCGGTCATCGGTACAACCAGGTTCACGTGTGACCCGGCTCCGGTTGCCAAGCCCCCTTCAACACGGACAAACCGTGGGCGTGTGTTGCCCTCCACCGGTGCGAGCCTGATGTTGCGTGGGTAGATCTCAATGAACTCAAATTCCCAGCCCACGCGATCACGAGAAAGAAAACAGACCCACGCTCCATCGTGGGGTGGGAAAGGGGCGATCTGGCCACCGATAAGCCCTGCCAATGCTGACGCGGCAGCTTTAGGTTCGTGGGCGTAAACCGAGACATGCCCAATTCGAGGCCACGCGGCGTTCATAAACCATCCTTTGGAAAGTCAGGAGCCATCGCTGCACCGTACCACCGATGCGTGGACCACCGATGCGTGCGATGCGTCGATGCGTGTGCGCAAACGGTGGATGCGTGGACATGCATCTGAAGCACCTTCCACCTTCCCCCTCCCGAAGGAACAGGCGCCCCTTGATATAGGTCCATTATGACCCTATCCTGTTGCCATGCCGGTGGCCCGCAAACATCTCGTCGACGACAGCGCCCCCGGCTCCTTCCACTGCATCTCCCGCTGCGTCCGTCGCGCCTTCCTCTGCGGCGATGACGCCGAGCACCGCCGCGACTGGGTCCGCGACGCCATCCGCACCGCCGCCGCGGCCTTCGCCGTCGATGTCCTCGCCTACGCGGTGATGAGCAACCACCTCCACCTCGTCATCCGCACCGATCCCCAGCGCGTCACCGAGTGGACCGCCGACACCGTCACCCGCCGCTGGGCGATTGCCCATCCCCGCACCGGCACCGATGGCAACCCCGTCGCCTGGAGCGAACCGGATCTCGCAGCGCGTGCCGCCGATGCCGTCTGGGTCGCCAAGACCCGCACGCGCTTGGGTTCGCTGTCGTGGTTCATGAAGAGCATCAAGGAACGCCTCGCCCGCCGCGCCAACCGCGCTGACCGCTGCACCGGCCACTTCTGGGAGGGCCGCTTCCAGAGCGTGCCGCTGCTCGACCACGCCGCCGTCCT